>ERZ1292629.4148-Hain-H43-01um-R1-4148-length-10764-cov-6_pt1 | contig 10764 bp, 8 predicted proteins | sample MGYA00564399_ERZ1292629 | MGnify/ENA primary metagenome ERZ1292629 (study PRJEB36523, sample SAMEA6512636) | groundwater metagenome | collected 2019-01-08 | study: AquaDiva: Metagenomics assemblies of 32 groundwater samples | reverse complement strand
TATTCACCAATGTCAACAATCCTATGATACACATTAACTATATTATCAAGGCCATTTAACATTCTCTTGAAGTTGTCTTGCCTTAAAACAGACCATTTAGAATCTTTCTCTGGAACCCAATCCCAGTTTCCGGGAACAGCATAGACTGGCTTGCTTAGTGAGTTTAATAATTCGAGAATAGACCTTCCGTCAGAAATAGATTTAAGAACCATTTCTTTAGCTTTTTTATTTCCAACAACATCATACCATTGAATTTTAGACTTAGGATTTTTCAATTGCTCTTTTAGTGCTTCAAACATATAAACACGAGAAGCGTCAGAGCCGAAGTCGCCCGGGGCAATGACAGAATCAAAACCTTTATAGTAAATGCTTGGCTTGTTTCCGTGCAAATCCCCAACAATCAAAAATTTCATAAGCTTTTAGTATTTTTCGGCCTCTTAAAACTAACTAAATCTTTAAGCTGATAATTTTGCTTACGCCTTCCTGCATAGACACACCGTAAATCTGATTTGCCTCGCTGATTATTGTGTCGTTATGGCTAATTACTATGTATTGGGCCCTTGAGGCGTATTTTGCTATTAACTTCGATAAGAGCTCAGAATTTGTTTTATCCAGTGCAGCATCAACCTCGTCAAACAAATAGAATGAGGCGGGCTCATATTCCTGTATAGAAAATATGAATGACAACGCAGTCAGGGTTTTTTCCCCGCCAGAGAGGCTCTTTATGTCGAGGAATTTATTGCCGACAAGCCTCACTTTTATATCTACGCCGGCCTTCAATGGATCGTTCTTGTCTTCTAACTCAAGATATGCCTCGCCTTTTGTAGACAGTGAGAGGAATATTTCCTGGAATTTCTTGTTTATCTCATTGAATGTCTTCAAGAATATGTCTTCCTTCTTTGTTTCAATTTCGTTAATAAGATTAAGGACATCGTCTTTCTCAAGTTTTAACTTGCTAGACTTTTCAGTCAGTTCAAGATGCTCTTTTTCAAGCTGATCATAGACTTCAAGGGCCCGCAAGTTTACATTTCCAAAATTAGAGATTAACTTTTCAAACTCCCTGATCTCGTTCTTCAATTCTTCTATTGGAACGCCTCTTCTTATCTTTCCGTCTTTATACTGCTCAAATTCCTTGTTAATCCCTTCCAGTTCCGCAACCAAGGAAGCGCGCTTAATGTTAAATTCGTTCACCTTTAGCTCTTGGCCCTTTGACTTTTCCTGCTCATCTTGGATTAAGGTTTCGAGCTTTTGTATTTCCTCATTTAGTTTGTTCCTTTTTATGCTTAAGTCTTTAAATTTGCCATAGCTTTCTTTTTCAAGTCTGTTCTTTTCTTTCAATTCAATGTCCTTTTTTTTAAATATAGTTGCCAGATCTGTTAATTCTTTCTTGAATTGCTCATATTCTTTTTCCTGATCTTTGATTATCTTGTTTGTCTTTTCTATTTCAGGCAAGTATATTTTTTCAATCTGGCTGTTTAAACTGCTGATTTCGTTTTTTACCTCAAGGGTTTTTTCCCTGACAAGAGTCTTTTTTTCCTCTAATGCAGAAAGAGCCCTGTTTATTTCGGGGTTTTGTGTTATCCTCAGAGTAAGGCTCTCTTTTTCTTTCTTTATATGATTAGTTTCCTTGAGTATAGTTTCGATCTTTAAGAGGGTTTCCTTTAATTTTATGTCATATTCTTTTTCCTCTTGCAATAAGGAAGATTGCTGTTTTTTAAGTTCTGACGTGTCTTCTGAAATGCCAAGAGTTTTTTCAGTCTTGATTATCTCAGCTTCCAAATTTGCCTTTAGCTGCCTTAATTTTATTATTTTTTCCTCGTTCTCTAGTTTTTTTCCCTCTAAAACTGAGGCTATGCCTGCCAGTCTTGAGGTTTCTGATTCAAGTTCTTTTATTTTGGAGTTTATCTCTTCTTGACTAAAGCCTATTCCATGGCCTGCTCTTTGCCTATAACCTCCGACCATAGCCCCGCTTATCTCTAGCAAGTCCCCTTCTAATGTCACCATCCTGAATCTGCCAACGCCTATTCTTCTTGCAGTCTCGATATTCTCAACAACAATAGTTGAGCCGAAAACATAGCTAAAGACATCCTTGAACTTTGGATTGAATTTTATCAAATTAATCGCTTGGCCGTAATTTCCTTCCTTGGACAATTTGCTGGAGTCTTCAATAGCTCTAGGCTTAATTTTGTTCAATGGCAAGAAAGTTGCAATCCCTGATCTAGACTCTTTCAAGTACTTTATGCATCTTGCTGCAATCTCATCGTTTTCTACCACCACAGAATTCATTCTACCACCTGCAGATACCTCTAAAGCCATTGAAAACTTGCTCGGAACCGTCCCTAGCTCTGCCACGGTTCCATGGATTCCTTTTTCCTTTAATGACAATATCTTCCTTACTGCAATGTCTTGGGATAGGTGTTCTTTAATTCCTATATGTCGGGCCCTTAATCTCGCGAGTTCTTCATTATAGTCTATTAAAGATCTCCTTGCCTTTGACAATTGGGCAGAGAAAGCTGAGTCTTCATTCAAGGACTTGCTTAATTCAACGGTAATTTTCTTGAATTCCTGCCTTGATTTTTCCAGGCCGGAAGCCTTTTCCCTGTTTTCACTCTCAAAGTTTTTTATCTTGCTGAACTGCTGCTCTATGCTCTGCAGCTGGAACTCTATCTTGTCCTTGCTTCTTATTAGTTCTTGCTTCTCTTCCTGCAGTCTTAATAGCGACAGGGAATTCTTCTCAATTTTTTCCTCAAGAGAATCCAGCTTTGTCCTGTAATCGCCGAGATTTGATATATTATGCTTTTCCTTAAAGGCATTTAGCTCATTTAATACAGAGGATTCTTCATTGCCGAGATTTTTTATATGAAGCTCATGCTCTTTTTTTCTTTCCCTTACCTTCTTTATTTCCTCTTCGTTCCCCTGGATATTTAATTTTAGCTGTGTTTTTCTTTCCTCTATTTTTTTTATTTCTGACTGCAGCACCTCTATTCTAGAATTGGCTTTTATTATGGACTCTTTAAGGTCATCTATTCCCTTTCTTAGCAATACCTGTTCTTTATCGCCTTTCTCTTCTATTTCCACATTGATGTTTTTTACCTGATCACGGTTTTTTTGTATCTTTTCGCGGCATTCATTTATTTTATTGCTGAAGTTAGACACCTTGTTTCGCAATTCGCTTAACGATTTTTCAATTTCACCTAATTTGTCCTGCCTTTCTTTTAATTGAACAGACAAGAAGGTTGCTTTATTGTCCTTGATTTTTGATTCGAGATCCTTGTATTTCTTAGCCTGGTCGCGGTCTTTTTTTAATTCTCTTAGATTGGCTTCTCGTTCTGTCAGTATTATGTCCGCTTCAGTTAATTTTTGCTGCACCTTTTCGAGTTCCTGCATGGCCCTATGCTTTTTATCTTCGTAAACTGATATTCCAGCAATCTCCTCTATGACTTCACGCCTATCTTCAGTTTTCATCTCCATGAACTTCACTATGTCACCCTGCTGCACTATGTTATGTCCCTCAGGATTTATCTTTGCCGTTGCCAGTAACTCAAGAACCTGCTGCCTAGTCCTTGTTTCATCATTTATTTTGTAGGTGGAATTTCCTGTCTGGTTAACACTTCTTGCAATTTTCACCTCATCTGATTTAATAGAGAATTTTTTGTCAGAATTATCAAAAATTATAGAGACCTCTGCTTTGCTTGCAGGCTTGTTCTTCTTTCCGCCGTTGTAAATTAAGTGAGAAGCTTTCTCTACTCTCATGGCCTTGCTTGAAAGCCTTCCGAGAACATAGCATATTGCATCTGAGACATTGCTTTTCCCGGCTCCATTTGGTCCTAGGAAGCATGAAAAATTATTTTCTAAAGGAATTTCTATAGGCCTAGCAAAAGACTTGAAGCCATGAATATGGATTTTCTTTATTGTTGTCATCTATTGAGCCTCTTTTAAGAATACAATCTAAACACATAAAGAGTTTTTAAACATTACGGTGAGGTTTTTTATATTCTCAAACTCAGAAATCTTTTTATATAGGAAAAAACAGACAAGGCTGAATTGTTAAGGAAAGAAATTGGAATTTAACATGCAAGGCTTGATTGAAGACCAACTAAAAATCAGAGATGGCCTTGAGATTAAAGGAATTCAAACCTTAGAAACTGATCAGAATAGAATATTATTCGCTATTCTTCGCTTTTTCTACCAATAAAGCCAAAGACTTGTCAAGGGCAAAAAATAAATTTGGGTCAGAAGCTATAACAGAAACCTCATTGTTATTAACCAATAATACGCTTTCTATTTCTTTTAATGAGCTGCCTTCCTTAAGTCTTATGTTAAGATTCTCAAAACTAGTTATATTGGTGTAGATATTCTTCGCGTAATTCCCCACTATTTTTTTCACTATGACAAGAGATGATGGCTCAAGCTCAAAACCATCAAGGGTAATGTTTCCGCCTAACTGTATCATTGTAACAACTAAAAATCAAAACTTTAATTTAAATGTTTCTATAAAAATTGCAAAAAAAGTTCGTTTAATCAATAAAATACTTTTGGATTCAAACAATATGTTACTTCTCTTAAATATCCGTCTTTAATGAGAATCCTCTTACTTGTTAGATTTGTAAGTGCATTACTCAACCTAATTTTCTCCTCTTGCTTGCTGAACTTAAACCCCAATTCTGCTGATAGATACTCTCTTAATTCTTCAGGGGTTTTTCTTTCGCCTTTTTTACCGAGAGAGGCTACTATAGCTACACTTATCTTGCTCGGGATATGACCTGGTTTTTTTGATATTTTGGATTCAAAACCGTGCGGCAATCCTTGCTTCAAGCCATAAGAAATCAATGGAGCATAATCCCCAAAATCAGGCTCAATTGCTGTTCTTTTAGGCATTCCTTCTGCAGAAGAAACTTTTAATCTCTTGGCAAGACTTTTTTTAAATATGCCTGCCGTGTATCCATCGACAAAGGAAGTTAAAGGCGTTATTACATGGGTTTCTACCCCTAAACTGTAAAACAATGTGCTTTCTTGTTCGCCAATTATATCTTTAGCTATATCTTCCAATAAATCCTTCGCATTTTTTGCTCTTTTGGCAGTTTTAAGTTCTAATGAAACAAGGCCATTTGTATCATGCACCGAAATACTTGCCTTATGTTTATCTTTGTGCCCATTTAATATTTTGTTTACATAATTAAGAAATGAAAGTTCAAACTCATTAAAACCTTCAAAATTTAAAGTAGAAGAGTTTTCTTTTGTTCTGAACTCAAGAGGCGTGGTTATGGTGATTGTATAATCTTCTTGGTCTTGTTTTAGGGTTAATAAATAAGGAACTACCTTATCCTTTAAAACATCTTTTATTAAATCGATTTCTGCCGTTGCATCCTCATAAGATTTTTTTAACTTGTCTTTTTCTGCCAATATTTTGTTTATTTCATCAACATTCAACAGTTCAGGATTGTCTCCAAGCAATTCTAAGGCCCTTTCAGCTCTTTTGAATCTGTCAGCTATCTGCTTGTATTTTTCGCTTTTTTCAAAAGGAACATCTTTGCTCATGGCTAATTTTATTAAGTCATCTTGGGTCATTGAATCTTCCACTAAAGAAAAACCTTCGTTAAATTTTTCTACAATGTCTCGAAATCTTGGTGCTTGAGAGTGTTTGTAAAGAATTAATTGTGCCTTATTAAAACTTTCAGCTGTATCTCCATACACGAACATTTTATATTCAGCCTTTAACCTTTGGTTTTCACTTGTCAATTCCCTTACTTTTTCTTCTAGACCATTTGTTTTTTGTACAATTTCTTTTCCAATTCTTGGGATAATTAACAATGGCTCTTTTTCTACTAATTGTACCATTGGTCTTTCTTTCTTAGAATTATATTGTCTTGAAAAAAACTCAGTTAAACCCCTGGCTAAATTTGGGTCGTCACTTTCTATATCTACTCTGCCCTCATTCATTGATTCTTTAATTCTTAAACCAGAATAAGTAGGATTATGCTGTATATAACTTATTTACCAGTCTTTTAGCTTTTCTTACCAGTCCTGTTCCTTTGCTTGTTGTGACGGTTATCATTATTATATATTTAAATATATATTTTATAAAATATACTTTATTTCCTATTTATATACTTTTTGGAAGTCAAAAATAAGGAAAGGAAAAATTAAATAAATCTATCTAAAAGACAGAGTTTTATGGAAATAAAGGAAGCACAGAAGAAAGTGAAAGAACTCTTCAAGGAAATAGAGCATCCAAGGCTTGGAAGCTTTATTGCTCTAACAGAAGAAATCGGCGAAGTGGCCAATGAAATAATGAAGCTCGAGATTTATGAAGAGTCTAAAGACAGCGAAAAACTGAAAAAGGAGATTGCAGACGTCATGTTGATGTTGATTGAACTGTGCAATGTGTATAATATTGACCTTGATGTGGAGTTTACAAAAAAACTCGAAGAAATAACACTCAGGTCAAAAAGATGGAAACTTGATTTAAGGGACATAATTGAAAGGAAAAGAATTAAGCATAATTAACAAATTTTAAATATGGATTCTTTTTTGTTTTTGTATGAAGGTTGGCATTTTAGGAGGGACTGGTCCTGAAAAATCGCAATTCTTTGACATTGTTAAAACGCGTAATGAACACTAATTCAGAAAAAATCTTGAGACTGATTTCAACAGCAATACCCAAATTGCAAGATTGGCAATGCAAATGCCCGGAAGATATTAAAAATGCCGTAATTAAAATCTAAACAAAACCTTCTCAAAATCAACAATCTTATTGTCTTTTATTTTGATGCCTTCTCTTTCAAGCATTTTGATTTTATTTTTTGTTCCGGCTGCAAACCCCCCTATGTGCCCAGAAGATTTGACAACACGATGGCAAGGAACTATTGGAGCGTAAGGATTTTTGTTTAAGGCATTTCCGACAGCCCTGTAAGCCCGACAATTTAAAGCATGAGCAATTTCTTTATATGAAGAAACTTTCCCATTTGGAATTTTTTTTGCTAATCCATACACTTTTTCTGAAAATTTTAATTGTGCCATTTTGAATTATTCTCTAAATCTACCAGTGCCATCATTACGGCTTGCTTGTTGTAATCTTTCCTTGTTAATCTATTTTTCGTTAGAATGCCTATAACTCACTCTTACACAATAATGTCAACTAACAAAAACTTTATAAATACTTAACTTATGAAAACTATCAATAACAAAGAAGGTGGTATGATGAAAAAAATTCTAATATTGGCTGTTTTTTTTGTGCTTCTAAATTTATATTTTATTAATGCGGCAGATGATATAAGCATAAAAATCGCTCCGATAAAAAGTACAGTGACCCCAATTCAGAATGCCACATATTCTGTTACTGTTGCTAATAACGGCAACAAGGATATGCAGCTCGAGTTCAGGTATTTTGGGGTGGACTGGAGAGTAAGTCCTGAAAAAATAGTTATTCCAGCATTTTCAACAAAAAGCATTACACTAACCCTAGTTCCACAGCAGCCTTATATTGATGACAAGCCAGAAGTTGTCAGAATAAAAATTACTAGCCAAGACGGAATCTATTCAAATGATTTTTTCCTTGATGTAGACGTTTTAAATTACCTTGAAATCCTAGACCAAAGCAATGGCAATTTAATCATACCTGATCCAATAGATCCAAGAAAGCCGACTGTGATTAATGTAAAATTAGTCAATATAAGAGATGCCTCTCTTGAAAATATAAATGTTAAACTAGAATCTCCTTTCTTTGAGCAAAAAAAGATAGTTTCTATATCACCTGAAGAAACCTCGATGATAGACTTTCAGATAGAGCTGAAAGAAGCCACCAAATTCGGCTCATATCCTATCACAGCTTTAGTAACACTAGACAGCAGGGTTCTTGCAAATTTCAGCAAGCAGATGAAAATTGGAAGCTATCCCAATATTTTAGAGAAGCAAAGCCCAAAATCAGGATTTTTGCTTAATGTGATTGAGATAACAAAGAAGAATGAAGGCAATACCGTAAGCTATGAAACCATAACAAAAAAACTCACATCCTTCGAAAGAGTGTTTACAAAAACAATCCCAAAACCATCCACAGTTTCAAAAACTGAATCTGGTTATTTATATGCATGGAACCTTCAATTGGAGCCAGGACAAACCAAAACCATTGCGATAGAAACAAACTACCGGGGCTTTTTTGCTTTGCTAGTCATTTTGATAGCAATAGCGCTTGTCGTTTATTTTGTCACTAAAAGAGACATCTCAATAAAGAAAAAACTCGTGAGCATCAAAAAAGAGCAAGACGGCTCTTCTACAGTCAAGATTTCAATAACCTTGAAGAACAAAGGATTCAAAAAAATTCATAACGTCAAAGTGATGGACAGAGTCCCTAAAATAGCCGAAACGCCGCATGAATTTGGTACTGCCCATCCTAAAGTGGCTGAAACTCCACAGGGCGTGCAGTTAATATGGGAGATAACAACACTAAGTTCAAATGAAGAAAAAATTTTCACTTATAAAGCCAGATCTAAGCTGCAGATAATAGGCAAGTCTACAATTCCAAGTGCTGTTGCGAAATACGTTAAGGGAAACAGAACATTGACAGTATCAAGCAACCCAGAGCAGCTGTTTTCTTAATTTTTATAAGAAAATTTATAAGAAAAGAAAAAAGAATTATGGTTGTTAATTAATTACTAGCGATCATTAGAACTCTTCATCTCCATCTTCATCCCCATCTTCATCTCCATCTTCATCAAGGCCTTCATCATCATCTTCGTAGGCCATCTTCAACAAATAATCTTCGTTATTCATTTTTTGTACCTCCATTTTAAGGATTTGCGGATTAGCATTATCAAGGCGTATATAAAACTATCCATTTTAGAAATTCAAGAAATAGAAAATCATTTAAATAGCAACAAGGACTTTTCTACTTAGACCCACCTTAGCTCAACGGTAGAGCATTCGGCTGTAGATAAATTCGCTGCTGGACTATGCCTAAGGCTAGGAATGAAAAGCAGACAGCTGATCCCGAAAGGTTGCCGGTTCAAATCCGGCAGGTGGGAGTATTTATAGAATATCAACGTCTAAAAGGCAAGATTTGGGCCATAAATTGTCCCAAAGCTATTTAAAAAAAGGCTATTTCTAGGAGCTTAAAATGGAAGAAAAACTAGACCCGCAAAATTATGAGCAGAGATTTAACAATGTAATAAAATTAATAGAAAAAACGGATATCTCTGAGAAAAATAAGAAAATAATCTTTAAATTTAAAGACCATTGCATAAGAGATGGATTAAGCAAGGTAAGAATAGCAAAACTTTTAGAAGTATTAAAAACAACTGCTATAATTTTTGATAAAGATTTTGATAGAGTAAACAAGAGAGACATTGAAAAGTTTATAACATTAATCCAACAAAGAGAGTATAGCATATGGACCAAGCAATGTTACAAAGTTATTCTAAAGAAATTCTTTAAATGGTACAAAGGAAATAATGAACATTATCCGAATGAAGTTAAGTGGATTAGGACTAATATCAACAAAAAAGAGCTTAAACTACCAACGCAAGAAGGACTTATCACTGAAGACGATCTCAAATTATTAGTTAAGGAAGCAAGAACTCCTAGGGACAAGGCATTTATTTCTTTATTGTATGAATCCGGATGCAGAGTTAGTGAATTATTAACGTTAAGAATAAAAAACGTAATCTTTGATGAATACGGGGCTTTATTGAATGTTAATGGCAAGACTGGATCAAGAAAAATAAGGATACTCGCTTCAACATCTTATTTAGTTATTTGGCTTCATAACCATCCATTTAAGGATGAGTTGGATAGTCCACTTTGGATTAATTACGGACAAAAAGGCTATAACAAGCCAATGATGTATTCAACAGTTAGAGTAATGCTGCAAAAATTATTCAAAAGATGCAATATTAGAAAAAAGTTTAATCCACACTTATTCAGACATTCTAGAGCTACATTCTTGGCTAATCACTTGACTGAATTCCAAATGAATCAGTATTTTGGATGGGTACCTGGAAGCAATATGTCTTCTACGTATGTACATTTAAGCGGAAGGGATACTGATGCTGCTTTACTTTCATTGCATGGTATTAAACTAAACAAGGAAGATAAGGAATTTAGCTTAAAACCTATAAAATGTCCAAGATGTGATAATATCAATAGCTATGATGCTAAATTTTGCTCGAAATGTGCTGGAATATTAGACATAGAAACTGCCATGAAACTAGAAGAGAAAAGACTAAAAGAATTGGAATCTAGAAAGGAAACTGATGACGTAATGAACAAACTTGTGAGAGATCCTGAAATCCAAAAGATTCTAATTGAGAAGATGGCTACTATGGGGTTGAAGTAGAAAGGTTTATATACTAATAGTGTATAACTATACACTAAAGGTGTATAATATGTTCACATCAAATGAAAGCAAAACAATAAGATTCCTGATGGTGTCCTTTGATTACTATTCAATCAATGAAATTGCCAAAGAATGCAATCTCAGCCCGAATGGTGCATACAAGATACTGAAGAAACTGGAAAAGCAAGATATACTCAATCATAAAGAGATAAGCAAAATCAAGGCATATAAAATCAACTTTGAAAATCCGTTGATACTAAGTTATTTGGAAATTGCCATAATGGACGAAAGAATTAATATTCCGAAAATAAAAGTAATAAATCATTATCTAGAAAACATGAAAAAAATATGCAAGGCTTGTGTTTTGTTTGGATCTTACATAACTAATAAAGAAAAGCCAAATGATATAGATATATTATTTGTCTTTGACAAAA
>ERZ1292629.4147-Hain-H43-01um-R1-4147-length-10765-cov-4_pt1 | contig 10765 bp, 9 predicted proteins | sample MGYA00564399_ERZ1292629 | MGnify/ENA primary metagenome ERZ1292629 (study PRJEB36523, sample SAMEA6512636) | groundwater metagenome | collected 2019-01-08 | study: AquaDiva: Metagenomics assemblies of 32 groundwater samples | reverse complement strand
GGGGCAATGATAACCGCAGAATATAAGATTAAAAAACAGAAAAACGGGAATGAGCATAAATATATTTATTATCGTTGTACTAAAAGGGTTAATCCTGATTGTACGCAAAAAACTTTAAGAGAAGATAATCTTGAGGAACAAATTGTTAACGTCTTGGATAAAATTAATATTCCTAAAGAGTTTCACGAATGGGCTATGAAATATTTGAAAGAGGAACATGAAAAAGAGCAGGAAGACAGGGGTAGTATTTTAAAATCTCAACAAAAGGCTCTTGATGATTGTGTTAAGAAATTGGATGTTATTTTTGATATGCGTTTAAATGGTGAAATATCTCCGCAAGAATATAGTAAGAAAAAAGAGAATTTAGTTAATGAACAATTAAGATTAGAAGAATTGCTTGCAGATACTAATAATAGGGTAAGAAGTTGGTTAACTACTGCTGATAAATTGTTTTCTTTCGCAGAAACCGCAAAACAGAGATTTGAAAATGGAGATATGCAAACCAAAAAAGATATTCTTTCCTGTCTTGGTTCGAACCTCACATTAAAAGATAGAATCCTTAGTATTAACTTGAATCCTGTGTTAGGAATTGTTGGAAAGGTTGCTCCTGAAATAAGAGAACTTCATATCATGTTAGAACCTCAAAAAGACCAGTTAAATCAAGGGGATTATGAGGATTTATACTCTAAAAATGTTAAATGGGGTCGCTGGTTAGACGATGTTAGAACCTGTTTGATGAAGTGTGCATAAGTTTAAATTTTTTACCCTTCCGATTTTACCTATCTTATATTATAATGTTTTGTAAAGTTTTAAATTTAGATAATTTTATAAAATTGAGGTTTGCAAGCTATGCAATTATATGAAAGGTTACAGCAAGAAGTTGCTGAATGGGAAAATAAACATTATAAAACAGATAAATATTCTGCTATTAGTGAAATATTAAATTTTATTCAAGAAAGAAATTATTTGCGTCCGCCTCAATTTAAAGCATTGCAAATATACTGGTATTTAAGAATAGTGCTTAATACTCCTAAAATTTTTGATTTATATAAACATTTTTTTTTAAATCCTATTGATTTATTAACAGCCTTTGGAGTTCAAACCAATAATCCTGATATTTTAAAATTATTGTTTGAACAGGATAAATTTTGGGAAAAAGTTAAGACAGAGGATAGTTTTGTTAAAAAGAATAAATTAGAGACGTTAAGAGAATCTTTAACTTTGGATTATCCTAATTATATTTTAGCTTTGGCAATGGGGGCGGGGAAAACAATTTTGATAGGAACTATTATTGCGACTGAATTTGCAATGGCTTTGGAATATACTAATAATGATTTTATGCAAAATGCTTTAGTTTTTGCTCCCGGTACAACAATTATTGAATCTTTGAAAGAAATTGCTGATATACCATTCGAAAAAATAATTCCGGATAGATTATATAAAGGTTTTATGGCAAATTTAAAACTTACTTATACTAAAAATGGTGATAAAGATATTCCTGTTCAAATGGGGAGTGTTTTCAATTTAATTCTTACTAATACAGAAAAAATCATGCTTAGAAAAATTAGTAAAAATAAAAATCAAACAGATTTAGAGTTTAAGGATAAAGAGAAACATATAGAAATTTGGGCTAATGCAAGGTTAACTACGATAGCGAGTCTTCCTCATTTAGGCATATTTTCAGATGAAGCTCATCATACACATGGGCAAGAATTAGAGAAAGATTTAAAAAGAGTCAGAAGCACAATAAATTATTTGCATGAAAAAAAAGATTTAGTTTGTGTTATAAATACAACAGGAACACCATATTACAAAAAACAAACTCTTAAAGATGTTGTTTTTTGGTATGGTTTGGCAGAGGGTATTCAAGATAATATTTTAAAAAACTTGAATAATGGAATTAAATGTTATGAGATGGCAAAAGAATCTCAAACAGAAGAAGTTATAAATTCGATTATGGAAGATTTTTTTAAAAATTATGGAAATATAAGCTTATATAATGGTGTTAAAAGTAAGATTGCTTTTTATTTTCCTACAGAAGAAGCTTTAAATGAAACAAGACCTATAATAGAGTCGGCTATGGTAAAAATTGGAGAAAATAATCAAACACTAAAAAATACTCAAAAATCTACAAAAGAAGAAATAGAAGCTTTTAATGCGTTAAATAATCCTCAAAGTATTTATAGAGTTATCCTTTTGGTTGGAAAAGGGACAGAGGGTTGGAATTGTCCTAGTCTTTTTGCGACAGCATTGGTAAGGAAAGTAAAAAGTTCTAATAATTTTGTTTTACAGGCAGGGACAAGATGTTTAAGGCAGGTTGCAAATAATAGTATAAATGCAACTATTTATCTTGATGAGAGTAATTATAAGGTGCTTGATAAGGAGTTGCAAGAAACGTATGGAAATAAACTGTCTGATTTATCAGATATAAAAAATAATACAGAAACTATAAAGCTTGAAATAAAAAAAACAAAATTGCCGAAGCTGATTATAAGGAAAAAAGTAAAAAAAATTATTGCTAAAGAAAATGATTTGTTTGAACTTAAATTAGAGAAACCTGATATTAGCTCAAAGGACACAATAAATATAAGGACATTAACTCCTGTTTTTACAGGAGAGACACGTTCAATATATCAAAAACAATTAGATACTCAACAAATAACAATAGATTCAACTTATGATAAATATAAAGCAACAACATATATTTGTGATAATTATTACCTTGATTATATGAAAATTTTAAAGATATTGGATAAATTATATGATGATGAAATATCTGAAAATCATTTGAACGATTTATTTTTACAGATTGAAAATCAGTTGCAAAATTATGAAATTAATGAGGAAATTATTGAAGAAGCTCTTGCAATTATCAAATTAAAAAATAATGAAGGCAAAGAAAATTTTGAGTTTGAAAATGAAGCTTATTATACAGAAATTCGATATGTTAAAGGCAAAGAGAAAAACTTTGCTTTTTTAGATAACTTTAAAGAAAAGAATAAAGCTAATTTTAGTTTTCATTATACACCTTATAATTTTGACTCAATGCCTGAAAAGGATTTTTTTGAACAGCTAATTATTTCAATAAATGAAACCTCTGAAAATATTAAAGATATTTATTTTACAGGCGGGTTGACAGATATAAATAAAACAGATGTTTATTTTGAATATAAAGGGATAGATGGAAGATATCATAATTATTTTCCTGATTTTTTAATACACCTAAAAAATGATAAATATTATATAGTTGAGATTAAAGCTCAAAATGAGGAATTTGATTTAATAAATGGTAAGAATGGGGCAAAGGCAATGGCTTTAAAAGAATTAGAAAATTTGAATGAAAAACAGTTTAAATATGAAATGATTTTTACTAATACAGATAAAATATCTAACAATAAATTGGAAAAAATATTTAATATTGTTAAAGGCGGTGAATTATGAGCAAAGAAAAAACTATGAAAATATCAGAAGTAAAAGGACGTCCAATGCTTCATTGGATAGGTAAACAACCTTTAAATGTTGTTAAGGCTTTTCCTGCTCAATTGGCTGAAACTTTTAATATAGATAAAGCCTCAAAAAATCCTACTTATGAAAATTTAAAGGATAAATGGACTAATTTATTATTTCATGGCGATAACAAAGAAATTTTAAGCACATTATTAGTTAATGGGTTTAGAGGAAAGATTGATTTAATATATATAGACCCGCCTTTTGACAGTGGTGCTGATTATGTGCGGAAGGTTGAACTTAGAGGGACAAAGACAAAATTAGAAGGTGAAGAACAAAGTTTAATTGAACAAGTGCAATATACTGATATTTGGGCAAATGATAATTATTTGCAGTTTATGTATGAAAGATTGATTTTGCTTAGAGAGTTATTAAGCGAGCAAGGAAGTATTTATTTGCATTGTGATTGGCATAAGAATCATCATTTAAGATTTTTGCTAGATGAGGTGTTTGGGGTAGATAATTTTGTTAATGAAATAATTTGGTATTATTCTAATAAGTTTAAATTTGAGTTTTCTACATCTTTTGGGGGCGATACAGAAACAATATTTATATATGCAAAGTCAAAGGGGAAACATATTCTTAATCATATAAAGGTTCCCGTAAAGAATAAAAGAAAACAAAATAAAGTTACTTGGGATGCCAAACAAAAAAAAATGGTTACAGTAAAAGATGAAAATGGCAAAGTGGTTTACTATGATTCTGATGAAAAAATAGTAGGAACTTTGTGGGATATTCCTAGGTTGAATTCAATGGCAACTGTTATTACCGGCTATCCTACTCAAAAACCTGATGATTTACTAGAAAGAATAATAAAAGCAAGTACCAATGAGGATTCTTTTGTATTAGATTGTTTTATGGGAAGTGGAACAACGCAGGCAGTTGCTCAAAAACTAGGCAGACGTTGGATAGGTTGTGATATAAATAAAGGTGCTATTCAGACAACAAGCAAGAGGCTTCAAAATGTAATAAAAGAACAGGCAAAAGAATTTAAATTTGATAATAAATATAATAGTTTTGCTTATTATAAGATTAATGACTATGATTTGCAGATACAGCACAATGAATTTAAAGAGTTGATTGTATCTCATTTAGGAATGAAAAAAGTAAAAACAGATAACTTTTTTGATGGAATTTTAGGGGATAAACTTGTAAAAATTATTTCTTTTAATCATCCTTTAACAATGCTTGATTTGCAGTTGGTGAAAGATGAGATTGCAAAACGTAAAAATGAAGAAAGAAATATTGTTTTAGTATCGTTTGGAATAGAGTTAAAAGTAATTGAGGAGCTTGAGCAATATAATAAAACACATCCTATAAATAGGATTGAATTTATAGAGTTAAAAACAGATAAAAAATATGGTTCTTTTTTTATTCATAAACCTGCTCAAGCTGATGTTGAAATTAAAAGAAATGATAAAAATGCAAAAATTGAGATTAAAGAATTTATATCACCGTCTATTTTAAACAGATTAAATATTGATATGGGGTTGTTTAGAACAAAAATAGATGATTTTAGAAGTCAAATAGATGTTGTTCTTATAGATACAAATTATAAAGGAGATGTTTTTAATATTTGTATTTCAGATGTGCCGGAAAAGAAAAAAGATTTTGTTAAAGGTATTTATGAATTTGAGTTGACTAATAAAAATAATAAAATTGCTATAAAAATTATAGATATGTTAGGAGAGGAGATTTTAGTAGTTGATTAACAGCTATGATATAAAAGACTATGGCACGGTTTACTATAAAAAAATGTTTAAGGCATTTTGATGATGACTTACTTAAACAATATTTTGAATATAAAAATATATCAAAAGAATTTCCTGAAAGAACTAAAAAAGTCAAAAGTATTGATATACAGGATTGGTTTGATTATATTAATGGTTTAGATAATGCTAACGATATAAATTTAGATTTTAGAGAAATTTATCAATTAGCAGATGAGTCTGGTATCTTTGCAATTATAGAGCTTGCAAGAGAAAAAGCTTCTTCCTTTCTTCAAGACATACAATCTATAGAAAATGATTATAATAAATCTCTGTTTTGTTTCTTGAAATATCCTAGTCTTTTTAAAAATGCTTCAATTCTTCATTATGTAACAGAATTAAAGTCTAAAAAAGAAAGGATAAATTTAAAAACAGTAAAAAATATTGATGATGTTTTATCAAAAAAACAGGAATTAACCGAAGCAGTAAGTGTATATTATCAATCGGAAGATGGCAGAGGGAAAAATTGTACGATAGATGATTGTATTTATGAAGATAGAGTTTGTTTTATTGTCTATATTGAAGATTTTATGAAAAGTTATTTGCAACATGAAAAAGGAAAATTAGTTAGAAAAACAAGTATTCCTACTTTTGAAATAGTATATGTTTATTATAATCAAATTGGAAGGCTTGAGCTTAGCGGAGGTAATATTGGGAGTAAAAAAGAATTAGATTTATTTAATATTTTTAATCAGGTTGTATTAGAAGATAAAAAAGCAGTTGCAACTTTGCAGAAGGTATATGATTTTGATAAGTTTTTGTTAGATAAGGAATTTGAGTTAGAAAATGATATTGATAATAAATTTGACTATATTATTGTAAAACAAATGAGATTAAGTCATAAATTTGATAAAAATAAGCGAATTATATTTGAACAGGATGTAGAAGGCGGTTTAAAGCCAATGTTAGATTTATTGGAACAGCACAAAATAGATAAGAATAAATTTAATTTAACACAAGTTGTTATTAATATAAAATTTCCGGGCAAAGGCAATAGAGGCAGTGTTGCTATGAAACTTACTTATCCAGATAGATGTAATTTAAGTGATTCCCCATCTAATTTAAAGGCAAAAAAATATATAAAAAAATGGAAATTGGAGATAAATCCTTAAAATATGAAAGATTTTTTACGAACATTGACTGATAATGCAAGTTTGATTTATTTAAAGAAAGATTTTGAGAACAATTTTTCAAAACTTTCTTCTATCTTATTTAGTTTAGATTTTCTTAAAGAAACGTCGCCAAGTGATAATATTGAGTGTCCCGGCTGTGAAGAAGGTTGCTTGAAACATATTGTTCGAGAGGAAGATATAAGTGATTATTTTTATGTTAGTTGTGAGACATTAGGGCTTGTTAAAATTAAAAAGGATTTATTGGAAAATTATAAGTTTAAATTATTTTCTTTTCTTAAATGGATTAATGAGCAATTAAAGCTTGAGGATGAGGTAAGAGAAGAAAATCCTCAAGGATTAATTTGGTTTTTAGGAAAGAAAAATAATATAACTGTATTTTTTATTAGAAGTGATAATGTTGAAGATGTAAATATTCTTGTTCAAAGTATAGCTGTTAATAAAAGAATTGTTTTATGGTTAGGCAGAAATACAGGCACTAATTTTTACATATCTTTATTTGATTTAATTTATGTTAAGAGAAATAAATTACAGATTAAAAGTAAGTTATTGAACGATAAGCATATATTTATACAACAAAACTTGCATCAAAATGTTCAACAAAAAAGAAATGTTGTTTTTTCGGAAGATTATAGAACAGTAGATATTTATGAAGAAAATGGGAACCATATTTCAGAGATATTTACGGATGCTCAAGCAAAGGTTGTTGAGTATCTTTATAATCAACATGAAAAAGGACTTAGTAAAATCCATCAAAAAACTATTCTTGACGGTGTAAATTCTTTTCAAATTAGAATGGCTGATGTGTTTAAAGTAAATCGTAATAGTAAAACACAAACGCACCCTCTTTTTAACAAGCTGATAGTTCATGATAAAAAAGGGAGTTATTGGCTGAATCTATCTAGCAATTCAGAAATAAAATAAAAAATCTATTAAAATTTTCAGTATTCTCGGAAAGTACCTCAGGAAATACCCATAGTTCTCACCACGTCAAAACCTATTAATCTTTTTATAATTATCCATAAGTTTTATACAGTTTTTATGAAAGTAAATAAATTTATGGGAATTAATGCAAATGCTATCTGCACAGGCAATAAAAGAATTTAAAGAAATCTATTTTAAAAAATATGGGATTTTTTTGTCTGATAAAGAAGCTTTGCAACAGGCAGGCGGATTAATGAATTTTTATAAGATTATTCTGCCAAAACCAAAAGAGATTAATAAAAATGCAAAAAAGATATGATTTGAGGAAAATTAAATCTAAACGTTCTTATTCTTTTAATGAATTGTCTGAATTGTTAGGCGTTCATATCCGGACTGTTCAGGATTGGAAAAAACAGGGAATGGGAATAATTGAAGGTTCAAAGCCATTTTTGGTTTTAGGGGCTAAGGCAACAGAATTTTTGTATAAACCAAAATTGGAGATAAAAGAAAATGAATTTTATTGTCTGAAATGTAAAAAAGCGGTTAATGCTGAAAATGTTAAGAAAATTTATAGAAATGAAAAATATAAGAATGGCAGGGAAGCAATTAAATTGCAGGGTAATTGTGTCGTTTGTGGCGCAAAAGTTAATAGATTTGATAGTGAAAAATAAAAAATTAAGTCAGTAATTAAGAATTATAGAAAGATATTATTATAGGATTATTAATACCTCTTAATCACTGACAAAAGAGGAACAAGGAAAGGAGTATTAAAAATGAGTAAAGTAAAAGCTCAAAATGAGAAAATGAAAAGAAATTATTTTAAACACTTAAGGGATAGAGAGGGCTATTCTGTTAAGACCGTAGAAGTTGTTGAAAATGCTATTTGGAAGTATGAGGAATTTACAAAAGAGGTAGATTATAAGCAATTTGATGAGAAAAATGTTAGGGGCTTTAAAAAGTGGCTTGTAACAAATGTTAATGCAAAGAGTAAGAAAAAATTAGGGTTAAAATCTCAATACGATATTTTAAGGCATTTAAAGAAATTTTTTACATGGCTTTCAGGACAGCCGGGTTATAAATCAAGAATATTAATTTATAATGTTGATTGTTTGCGATTAGATAAAAAACAATCTCGAGAAGCAAAAACAGCTAAAAGAGCAGATTATCCACCTTTAGAATATGTAAAAAGCTTATGCGCCTCAATTGATGTTAAAAATGAAATAGATAGGCGAGACAGGGCTTTAATTGCGATTGCTGTTCTTAGCGGTATGAGAGAAGAGTCTCTTTCAACTTTAAAAATGGGATGTTTTGACCCTGAAACATTAAAAATAGTTCAAGGCTCGGAATATGATGTAAAGACTAAATTCTCAAAAAGAATAGTTGGCAAATTATTTAAATTTGATGATGAATTATTAAGCTATGTTTTAGATTGGTATAATTATTTGAAAAAAGAAAAACTGTTTTCAGATATAGACCCATTATTTCCAAAAGCTAAGCAAAAAATGAATATAAATAATGAGATAGGAGCAGTTTGGGATGAGGTTGATAATAAATGTTGGGAAAATCCTCTGTCAGTTAGAAAAGTTTTTGAAGAAAGGGCAAACAGAGCAGGATTAAAATTTTATTCACCTCATAAATTTCGGCATACTGCTATTTATGAAATTAGCAGTCGAGTAAATACAGATAAAGAAAGGCGGGCAATCAGTCAATCTCTTGGGCATGAAAATATTGGAACAACATATTCCTATGGAAAATTAGATGATGTTACTGTTTTAGAAGTGCTTGATAATATTAATTTTGATAATAATGCAGAAAGCAAATCATTGTCAACAGCAAGCAAAGATGAGTTATTATCGGAATTAAGCAGAAGAATTAAATAATAGTTTACAAATAATCAGGAATGTTATAATATCAAACTAACCTTATAATGTTTTATAAGGTTTAAGGAGTTAAAAGAATTATGAAAAACAATAATGAATATATGAAAATAAAAGAAGCTTCTGAATTTTTAAAGGTTACAACAACGACTTTAAGAAATTGGGATAAACAGGGGAAGTTTAAGAGTTATAGGCATCCTATGAATAATTATCGGTTGTATAAAAGGGAAGAGTTAGAAAAGGTATTTAAAAGAACAGAGGCAAGCAAATGAATCAAAAATATGAATTAGATGGAATATTATTTTCTAAAAAATTAGAAATCACTGAAAAGTGTAGGATGATTTTAAATAATACTCCTGATAATGATATAGTACAAATTTCTGAATCTATATTTTTATTTGATTTATTTAAATATCACGATGAATGGGATAGTAAATCATCTGGTGGTGTGTGTAATATTTCTGTTCAAACTACAGAGCATGGAACAAGATGTTTTGTTTTACTTAAAAACGATAGTCAAAAGATAGACATCAGTTATCCTCATTGCATAAAATTAATACCAACAAAACGAACAAAAAATTTAACTCCTCAAAGATTGCTTGATTACAAAAATGGAGCTAGAACAGCAATAAAGTCACAAATCCGTGCTTTTCGTGATGAAAAACTAAGAGCAAGTCTAAACTGTCCATATACTAAAGAGGTTATAAATCGGGATAATTATGCTATTGACCATACTCCGCCTAAAACTTTTGATAAATTACTATTTGATTTTACTGTTAAAAATTCTATTAAACCGCTTGGGATTAAAATTGTTTCAAAAGACGGGGTTGTTGCAGAATTTTACGATAAAAAGTTAGAGAAACAGTGGCAAGTATATCACAAGCAACATGCAGAACTTAGGATACTTTCAAAAAAAGGTAATGCACAGTTAAAAAGAATAAATATTTCATGGGAAGAGGTGCTATGAAAATTAACTATTTCCTATATGCTCGAAAATCATCCGAAAGCGAAGATAAACAGGTTGCCTCTATTGCTTCGCAGATAGCTGAACTTAAAAGTTTGGCAAAGCAGAATAATATCAACATTATTGAGATATTAACTGAAGAAAAATCTGCAAAAGCTCCGGGGCGTGTTGTATTTAATAAAATGCTTGAGGATATTCATAAGGGTAAGGCTCAGGGGATTATTTGTTGGAAGTTAGACAGGCTTGCACGCAATCCGATTGATGGCGGTAATATAACGTGGATGTTACAGCAAGGGCACATAAAGCATATTCAAACATTTCAGAGAAGTTATTATCCAACAGACAATGTAATAATGATGAACGTTGAATTTGGCATGGCTAATCAGTTTGTTTTGGATTTAAGCGTAAATACTAAACGAGGACAAAGGCAGAAAATACAGGACGGCTGGCTTCCTCATAAACCGCCGATTGGGTATTTAAACAATAAATATAATTTGCCTGATAAACAGCCTATTTTTAGAGATGAGGAAAGATTTGATTTAATTAAAAAATTATGGGATTTGCTTATTGAAAAAGGTTATTCTGTTGAAAAAA
>ERZ1292629.4146-Hain-H43-01um-R1-4146-length-10770-cov-7_pt1 | contig 10770 bp, 9 predicted proteins | sample MGYA00564399_ERZ1292629 | MGnify/ENA primary metagenome ERZ1292629 (study PRJEB36523, sample SAMEA6512636) | groundwater metagenome | collected 2019-01-08 | study: AquaDiva: Metagenomics assemblies of 32 groundwater samples | reverse complement strand
TCGTGCGATACTTTATTTAATTTTAGTTTCTTCAAAAAATCCATAATTATTCGGTGCTCGGAGGCGGCGGGATAATCTGAATTTCTTTTGCAGTCTCTTCACTAAATATGCCTCCCGTACTTTTGGTAATCGAGACAATGGCGCCGACCTCGATGTCGGAGACGCTTTTAGACTCCCCCATCGAAGTTACTATCGTTTGTTGTGTAAGGCGGTAGGTGCGGGGGCCAAACTGGCTTGCAATGGTGATGCTGGAGTCGTCTTTAGCGGTTATTACCCCAAACGGGGTAGGGATAGGGGGGCCATTGGTGATACCTAATTGTTCGTATTGTGGATTGACTCCCCTATTTTGAAAGACGCCTAGCCACAAAAGGAACGCCCCTACCACTATGAGTGCCGCAAGCACAAGCAGAGTGGCTTTAACCGAGCGAGAAAGCGACCGGAAGTCCATATATAGAAGTATACCGTTTCAAAAAGCTTTGTTTTTGGTTTATCAACAGTGAGGAGGATCGCGACGCCAGCACTTGGTATACTTAGAAGCGTGAAAATACTCCTCACAAAAAGGGCGGGGCTAGCGGGCGCTCTTACATTTTTTGCCCTGCTTGCCGTTGCAGGATGGTCTGAAGTGAAAGCCGTTTTAGCTCCTGAATCTAAGGTAGCGACTCTCGATACGAGCCATATGTGCAGTGAGACGTCGCAGGACGAAGTACTGTTCATCGGTTGCGGCGGCTTCTTTTAGATACACAGTAAATAAAAGCCGGTGGAATGGCCACCGGCTTTTTCTCCGTTTCTTTTTTGTTTTTTTATTTTACAAGGCCCGAGTCGTTGACAATTTTCCGCCAGCGACTTTTTTGGAACTCAAGAATTTCGCCGAGCCTCTCAGGGGTTGAGCACGCGGCCTCTACTCCCTGCCCCTCCAAGAGAGCGCGCAGCTGCTCATCGCCGAGCGCCGCGCACAACGCTTGATTGACCTGGATGATTATCGCATCCGGCGTTTGTGGCGGGGCAAACAGCCCATACCAGAAGAACGTCCCCTCGAATGTCTTGATCTTGAGCTCGTCCATGGTTGGCGTGTCCGGAAAAAGAGAGTTCCTTTTCCGGCCGATGATGGCAAGCAGCTGCAGTTCTTCGGCTTTAACCCTCCCGGCAAAGCTCGCTACTGCTGCACAGGAGAGGTGCACATCTCCTCGTATAAAGTCAATCATCGCATCGCCAAGATTCCGGTACTGCACAAGATTTATCTGTATGCCGATTCCTTGTGCGAGAGCTGAGAGGCAGACTTGGCCCGTAATTCCAGACGCGATGCCGAAAAGTTTGTGCGTTTTCGAGTACGCCTTAAGGTCTCCGAGATTCTTGACCTCCTTGATACTTGTACTGACCGCGAGGTCAAACTGGCCCATCACGCCCACTGGGACGAGATTTGAGGGCCACCGGCCTGGATCCTTGGATACCAAGGGTCCGCCAATCATGAGCGAGTTTGTCCCGACGACAAATGTGTAGCCGTCAGGCCTTGCAAGGACTGCCTCGGTAAGCGCGATGAGTCCGCCTGCCCCGGGATATGACTGAACAACAACCTTAGTCCCTAGTTTTTCTCCAAGTTTCTCGCCAACCATCCTTGTGACAAGGTCGATTGCGGCACCGGTCGTCGAGACAATAATCTTGACCGGCTTGTCGGGATATTCCGCCGATGCAGAAACAGGTATCGCAGAGACTGCGACAACCAGTAACAGTCGCCAAAGCATTGATGATCTCCTACAGAGAAGGGGAATGGGAGCAAGAACACGTTCTTGAGCCAACGTAACAGACACACGCCGTAGTGTCAAAAATCACGGATGCTTTTGATATACTGGCACGTATGAAGTTGGAGTGGCCGGTATCAGCCGACGACAAAAAATATGATTGGGTTTTAAATACGTTCGATTCGGAAAACCCTGACGCGGCGCTTGTGCCACTTGATCGTTCCGAGCCGTGGGACACTATTGCGCCGCTGGCATTACGCACAGGCGGGACTGTTTTATTTGGTACCTTCCCGGCACTTACTCAGTTGCGGCCCCGTTTTATTGCCGCGACAGAATCTGTTCCGCTACCCGGCATAACGCTACCGCCGGCACAAGCAGGTGCATTGCCGTCTTTACTTTCCCAACTCGCCATTGGTGGCATAGTGCTCCCCCAGCGGGAGTTTGCCGCAGTGGCAGACATAATAAAGAACGTGCACTATAGAGGCTATTTTCAAGTATTGCTGGGGTTGGGCGAGCGCCCGACGATGGAGTTTCCTAACCTGACGCTGCTGTTTGAGATGCATCTGGTTCCAGGCATGGTGGGGCTCTTCCAATGCGATGCGTTGGCGGCAGAGCGCACTGCGTTTCATCCCAACCGGCGTTTCCGGTGGGAGTTTGAAGGCGAAAAAGCATACGTGAGCGACTTCTTGAGCGCTCCCCGCTTCTCGCATATAAAATTTCCTCACCGGATTGAACTTATTTCTAAACCGTGTGCCTGCGGCGAGCAGGAACACGTCCGGCTCCTATGAGTGCTCCCTTCCAACGCGCTTGTGCGGCACTTACGCGCGCAATTGAAAATCCCTACTCCGCTTTTTACCGCGATTTATACAAAAAAATTCCTGACTTCTCGGTGCCGCAAACGCTTCTGGAGTGGCGCGCTCTGCCGCTCCTTGCGCGTGAGCACATTGCCAGCGTTCCGCTAGAGAAGCGGGTATTTATTCCATGGCAGCAGGTCCGCATCATACGCGCAACCTCGGGGACGAGCGGACGCGGAGTGCTCTGCATCCCCACAGGCGCAGCGCGGACGTTCCCCGACCACATGTTAGCGGGAGCAACCTTATTTTCGTTTCAGTACCATATCGGCGCAGCAAATACCATGGATCATATCGACGGCAAAAAAAGACGAGTACTGCAGGCCGACCCTACCCGCATGGAGGCAAGCGCGCGACTTGCGGCAAAGAGCGCCGTTGATGCCCTGCATGGGCTGCCTTCGCAACTCCTTGCGTTTGCGCCCTGTCTGGCGCAGCGGTACGATCTCGCGCACATCCGTTTTATCGAAATTTCTGGTGAACACTTAAGCTCGCTGCAGCGCGCCGCCATACAAACATTGTATCCGCGCGCGGTGATACGCGAGCGGTTCTCGGTTGCCGAAGCGCAAGGCGCGGTAGCGACGACGCCGCTTGGCGCAGAGGCGTCTCACGTGCTGGAAGTATTTTCTAAATATTATGTGGAACTTATTGACGCAAACGGTTTGGTGATTGATGAAGAAGGCCAAACAGGAGAACTCGTTATCACCTCCCTCGACGAAGGAGAGGCTTTCCCGCTTATGCGGTATCGCCTCGGTGACACCGTAACACTGATACGAAAAGAGGAACCGGTGCACCTAGAGATACTCGGGCGCACAGACAAAGACCGCGTTCGCCTGGGGATTGGGGAAATAAACCTTTTTGAACTCGAACGTGCTATTGCAGCAGTTGCGCCGGAAGCGGTAGACTTTGAAGCAACGGTAGGAGAGGATCTCCGCGACAGTGTGCCGCTACCCCAGCTCTCGATAATTCTTTTTACCGCCGGTGCCGAGATCGATACAGAGCAGTGTTCAAAAAAACTTGCCGGATTTCTGCGCATAAACCAAAAGCGCTCATACGCAGACGGCGTAGCCAAGGGGCTTTGTTTGCCGCTTAAATGCGCAGTTAAGAACGTCGCGGCTAACCATATGAAAAGAAAACATCTTATCGACGCTCGCGCCTGATATGAACCCCTCTAAACTATTTATATTAATCGGCATCGGGCTTGCGGCGTTTGCCGGCTTTTTTGCGCTCAGCCAAAAACCGAGTCTAGAAAATCAACTCATACAGGCGCGCACTGTGCCGGTGTTTGACCTCACCGGCACAGACCCCGAGCGTCTGCGCAGGGCAGTACAAAGTCTCGCAGAGGCACGGGACATGTTGGAACAAATACAAAAAACGCCCGAAGAAGCTCATCTGGTACGCACACTCTATCCTATTGATTTTCTTTTTTCATTAAGTTCGCTCGAGGAAGCGCGCCAAAAATTTATTCGCAGCGGCAGTAAAGAAGACGGTGAGTACTACCGTGCACAATTCGCCCTGGCGATTGCCGAAGGGGAAAAAGATTTGAAAAACTTCACTGCAAGCTTTACCGCCGCCACCGTGGCCTACAAAGACGTTCGCTCGCCTACGTTGGGAGGAATCTTGCTGCGTACGCACATGCTCGAAGTGCTCGATGATATCAAGCAAGGATTCTCCCGCGTCAAAAAAAATACAGGGTGGTATTCTACACCTGCAGCCGCAAAGCTTATAGACACACCCCTAAGTCCTCAGGCACGAAACATTCTTGCACTGCTAGAAAAGGCTTCAGGAAGAGCCGGACCCACGGCGGTTATTTCAGAAAGTGTCTGCCTTTCTGGTATTCCTGGCCCCTATTATCTGTGGATGCCGAAGGGGGGTTCGGTGCGCGCACTCAATGACTTGTACTTCACCTCCATAAGCCAGGCACAAGGGCCTTCATTAAAATACCTTAGAGAAACACTGGGGATATCGTACAGCCCCAACAATCCCATAACGTATTACACCTGCCCGGACATCGGCAAAGATATAGCTCTTACGGTTGCAACACGCGCCACCAGTTCACCCGAGCAGGCACTTATGGTGCGAAACCGCGGAGCAGGACTTGACCTCATGATCGAACAAACGGCACTGAGCATTAAAAAACAGATCGGATTACTAAAGAGCGGGGTGCCGTTGGATATGAGTGCTTCCTACCTCTTTTTTACCCACAGTGCCTTCCCAACCCTATTTCAATCATACAACCCTTCCTTCGGGAGTCGTGGCGTTACTCTGCGGGAAAACAGGAACAATGAGGCTGCACAATTTTTGGCTCGGTTGATACCGTTTAGAACCCTCACACAAACGGTACCGAACACGCAGATAGTGCACGACCTACGCGCATACTACCTTTTTGAGCAAGGGCGGTAATAGACTGTTAGGCCGATATAGAAAATAATTATTGAAATCAAATTCTACATCGGACATCGGATGTCCGATTTGGGTGATATACTGTAGGTATGGAGTTTTATCACGTGCTCAACCGGGGAGTCGAGAAACGCGATGTCGTGCTCGATGATAAAGATCGTGTCCGTTTTATTCATGATTTATTTGTGTTCAATGATCGCAAGGCGGCATTGCATATGGCCCAGCCAGAGAGGGCGCGGATCGCTCGCCACCGTGAGTTGTTAGTGCATATCCACGCGTTTTGCCTCATGCCAAATCATTATCATCTTCTCCTCTCCCCGGTTTTTCAGGACGGAATCTCTTTGTTCATGAAAAAATTGAACATGGGGTATGCAAAATATTTCAATGAGAAGTATGGGCGTGCGGGAGCTCTGTGGCAAGGAAAATATAAAAAAGTACATATCGAGCGTGATGCTCACTTTATGTATATTCCATATTATATTCATCTGAATCCTTTAGATCTCTCGCTTCCGCAGTGGCGTTCGGGAAAAGTGAGCGACCCGCGCGCAGCGCTCAAAGCGCTGCGCGCGTATCGTTGGAGCAGTTTTCTTGATTACCAGGGGCAGCAAAATTTTCCGTCGCTCATTTGGCAAAAAGAGCTTGGGGTAACGCTTGGTTCGCCGCAACGACAGGAAAAAGAAATCACCGCAATCATCAAGAACTCCGACATAGCTCAAAACAGCTTTGTTATAGAGCCTTAAATCGGACATCCGATGTCCGATTTAGATAAACTGCCAGGTTTGGAGGATCTGGTCGAGCCACGAGTCGAGCGACTTGTGCGTTGTTACTTCATAGAGAAAACCGTCGTTGATAAACCACACCTCGCGCGTGTCGCCCAAGGCCGCGCTGGTGCTAAAAAAGGCATTGGCCGGAGCCCCATCGAGCGTAAAGTCTTTTGGCTCTTTGACGCCCCCCGGGGCATCCTTGGCCAGACGGTCGGGCCCGACCTGGCTTGCGCCATAGGGGAGCACATATATTTGGAAGCCTTGCCCCTCGGATATATTTTGGAAAGTTATGGTGGTGGCGCCCCCGCCCTCGTCGTACTCGCGCACGCTAAGTGCGTCGGGGTAAAACACGGCAAAGCGGTACGGCTCGCTCCGATACTCGCGGTAACCGGCAGGCGCTTGGCGCGCAGGCTTAAGCGGCTCTACGGAGCCGAGCGCGCTTGGGGTGGGGCTTGGGGTAGTGGCCAGCCCCGCAGTAAAAAAAAGCAGGTAGCCCGCAAGCCCGAGGCCAGCGAGTATTGCGATTGCAAAAAGCGGCTTCCACATATCCTTAGCGTACTATCAATCTGCCTCCATCCAAAACCCGCACGTTGTAGCCCTCGAATATGCGCATCTTGCGCGAGGGCGCGGTGTCGGTGCCGGCGGTAAAGTTTGCTATCGACCCGTATCCGGTCCCGGCCGAGTTTGTAGCGTATGCGCGGAAGAAATATTGCTTTCCTGCGATTAACCCCGACACTATTTTGGAAAAAGCGGCTACGCCAAAAGAGCCCGTCTCGGTCGTCGTAGCGGCGCCGCCATTTACAAGCGTTGCACTTGTCCCCCACGCAAACCCCCGCACGGTCGAGTTTGCACCGCCTGTGACGGTGATATTGCCGTTGATAACCGCCGCAAGCACACCGGCCGATGCCGAGCCAGTGGTCACTGTGGGAGCAACTGTGACCGCCGGCCGAAGCGCCATGGTGAAAGCAGCCCAGGCGTTATCGGCGCTGTCCGCACAACTATGCGTCATAACGCCGGGATCCTCCGGGTCGGACGGACTGCTGTTGTATCCCATACCCACGGTCGTGTCAAAAGTGTCGTCCTGGCCACGGTCGATGGCATTTGTCGTATAACCGGTGGGGAACGTGAAGGTGCACAAGCCGCCCGCAATATGACCGTTACCACCAGCGATGACCGTCCACACTCCGGACGGGTTATTGTGATTGATGGACGGCGGATCGGGATTGCTCGTGTTGATACCTGTCACCGACGTCGATGCCACGTCAAACGGCGTACCTTGATCCACCCCACTAAAAGCCATAACCACAACGGCCATAGCCGCGTCGGTACCTGGGCCGGTACCCTCAATCACCACACTTGAGTCCGGTGTTGCGGTCATGATCTTATACCAAACGGAGAGATGGGCATCGTCTACATCGGCGGTGCTACGAACTTGATTCAACTTCGTATAACCAGCTGAGTTGTTGAGCGTTTCAAGCGTAGTAAGGTTGTCGTTGTCACCTACTGATGCGGCAACAATGACGAGGTCGCCTTGCGCTAGACCACTTATCGTCGTGAGGTCAACTGTTGTGTCAGTACTTGGAGCAGATGAGTTTTCAGCACTCCCGCGAAAGCCGATTGCCGCGTCGGCGTATTGCGGGACACTAAGAAGAGCGGCGAGGGCTATGCTGAAAAATAGAAGCTTCTGTTTCATCTTTGGATAATTCTTAAAATTTTATCACGGGGCGGGGGTGGGTTCCGGAGCCGGTTCGGGAGTAGGTGTAGGGGCCGGGTCAGGAGTTGGAACAGGGTCCACAGTTGGTGCCGGGTCGGTGGTCGGCGTGGTGGTTGCCTGCGGTGAGCTTTCTGTGGTGAGCGGAGTCGAACCAGTCGAATCCGTGGTAGTTGCTTGCCCCAAGCTTGTCGAGGTGGTGGTAGTAGAACCTCCGGTACTTGTGCTGCCAGTGGTTGAACCTCCATTAAGCAGATTCTGCAGCTCTGTCTTCGTGATACACACATCCTCCAAGCACAGCTCGCGTGCGTGCACCACATCGGCGGTCAATGTTTGCGTAAAGAGGTTGTCGAACACGCCGACCGTAGCACGCACGGCGACGCCGAGCTCTTTGATGCCCACCTGCGCGAAGTCGGTGATGGCGGCAAAGAAGTTTGTGAACGCGTCTTTGAACGTCTGCGAGCTGGAGGCGTAGGAGCCGGCAAGAATAGCCTCGGCGCTCGAGGTCGCGGTTGTGGTGGCAAGCGATGCCGCGAGCGCCGAGTCGAAGCAGGTCTCGCCGATGCAGAGCACCTGCGCCGAAGAGGTCGACACCGTTATATTTTCCGCCACAATGCTCTTGGCCGTGATGTCGCCCTCGACCGCGAATATCGTCGTCGAGCCCGTTGAGAGTTGTATATAAGGAATGGTGCCGGTGGCTCCCGAGACGCTCCATGTGCTGCCACTCAGCATGATACCCGCGCCCACATGCATCACCTGCGCCTGCGTTGCGGCAAGCTCGTCTTGTATCGATGAGACTTGCGTCGAGAGCGTGATGCTGGTCGAGGCAAGCTGCGCCGAAAGGCTTGTCTGTGCGGCAGAGAGTTGTATCTGCGAGTCGCCGAGAGAGGCCGTCGATGCCACGAGCGAGTCGGCGGTGGCGGTAAGCGCGGCGGTCGTGGTGGCGAAGTTTATTGAGGTCGAGGCCACCGTGTTGACCTTGGTGTCGAGCTGCTGCACCGCGCGGGTCAAAACCGCGCTTACGGTCGGGTAATCGAGCCCCTGCACTTCCCCATTGTTGTTGTAGGTAACGAGCTCGGGGATGATATTCGCTACTTCCTCGGCGATAAAGCCTAAGTGGGTCGAGGTGCCCGAATTGAGCTCGGGTTTGTAGATAAAGGATACCGGACGCAGTTGCAGGACATCGGAAAGCCCGTAAGAGAGATCCGTGATGTTGTCCTTAAAGCGGGCGGATGACGCGGTACATGCCGCGCCGTTGCCGCGCAATATTTCAAACGTGGCGGTGTCTATACACAGGTAATTGCCGCCGGTGCCGGTGCCGATACCCGAGCTTAGGGTCGTAGTGCCCGACTTGCCGATCTGGAAGAGAACATTGGCGGTAAGGTTGGTCGACGACGCAATGCGGAAGGTTTTGTCGGTCGAATTGTAACCGAACGCCCAGGCATTGGTGTCGTTTCCTACCTGTATGACCGCATCGCCCGTGCTTGAGCTGTCGCCTATCGTCGTGAGTCCGGTGTTGCTGACGCTAAAGAGCGTCGTAGTTGCAGTGGCGGTTGAAGAGCCGATACTGAAGAGCATTGTCGCTATCGTGGAGTCTGTCGGGTTGGCGTGGATAGAAAGGCGGGCAAACGGAGAGGTGGAGGCAACACCGACATTTCCCCCGCCGGTTATTGTCATCCGGTGAAGATCATTAGTCTCAAAGTTGACCGAGTAATTACCCCTGCTGCCGACATCGAACGCTCCCTGCCCAGACTCGATACCGATAAAGCCGAGGTAGGTGCCGTCGCTGATATTGAGCTGCGGGTTTCCGCCCGCGGTCTGTATTGACAACGAAGACATGGGAGAAGTTGTGCCTATCCCCACATTGCCGTTGATCGCAAAGGTAGTACTTGCGATACGTGAGGTAGAAGATGCTTGAATCCCCTGCTTGAACCAAACCGGCGTGTTGGTGGCGTTAGTCAGCGCGCCGAAGTTGGTGTCGGAGGTGAAGGGGAAGGAAGCACCGCCACCGCAGCCGGTGCAGGATGCAACGGTGAGATTGCCGGCGAGCGTTGCGTTGCCGGTGTTGCTCACGCTAAACAGCGTGTCTGCGCTTGAGCCACCTGCCGCGGTCGATGAAGAGACCGCGAAGAGCGTCGTGTTGGCAGAACCGTAGTCTTTTTGCACCGCAAGGTTTGCAAACGGCGAGGTGGTGCCGACGCCGACGTTGCCGCTTCCTAAAATTGTCATCGCATTCACGGGTGTACCATTGGCCCTCATACGAAAATTCATAGCCGCTGATGCGCTATTGAATCTTGAATCTACATAGACATTTGTCTGGTTTGAGCCGTTATACCAAAGAGACAATCCAACAGTCGAGACCCCTTCTGAAATCAGTAAGCCAGAAGTGTAAGTTTCAGCACCTCCGCCTACCCCTTTAATCTCCAACTTCGTCCCAGGATTCGTCGTCCCAAGCCCCACATTGCCGTTGATTGCAAAGGTGGTGCTTGCGATATATGAGGTAGAAGATGCTTGAATCCCCTGATTAAACCAGATCGGCGTGTTGGTGGCGTTGGTTAACGCGCCGAAGTTGGTGTCGGGGGTGAATGGGAACGAGGCACCGCCACCGCAGCCGGTGCAGGAGGCAACGGTGAGGTTGCCCGCGAGCGTCGCGTTGCCGGTATTGTCGACGGAGAAGAGTGTGGTTGTGGCAAAGGCGGCTGTAGAAGAGGAAATGGCAAAAAGAGTTGTGTTGACGTGGTCGGTGGCGGCCGCATGGAGAGAAAGCCGCGCAAAGGGGCTTGAGGTGCCAATGCCCACAGAGCCTTTAGCGTTGACGACAAAGAGCGATGGCGAGCCCCCAAAGTTGCCTGTCGATGAAGCGATGGCAAAGAGCACCGAGCTAGTGGAGGTTTGGTTGTCGACAATGGTGAGCTGTGCGTAGGGAGAAGAGGTGCCAAGGCCTACCATGCCAGAGAATACAGAGGTGCCGTTCACTATGAGTGCAGGGGTGGAGGTGGCCCAGGTGGTGGTGGCACTCTGCCCTACCGTCAACCCTGTGCGCACTGCCAAACCTTCGACAGTGGTGTAGCCAGAATCAGAGACCGAGAAGTAGGGATAGTCATTCGCAGAGGCGACGTATAGCAGAGGAGAGCTCCACTGGTAGGTATGCAGGTCGTCGCTGGTGTCAATGAATGCCACGCGGTTGGGGGAAAGTGCGGCGAGGGCGGGGGAGCCTACCGCGGGAATGTCGTCGAGCGAACCAACAAGAGTCCAGGTAGTGCCGTTCCACTCGTAGGTGCGCAGGTCGTCGTTGCCAGCATCAATGAACG
>ERZ1292629.4145-Hain-H43-01um-R1-4145-length-10771-cov-4_pt1 | contig 10771 bp, 13 predicted proteins | sample MGYA00564399_ERZ1292629 | MGnify/ENA primary metagenome ERZ1292629 (study PRJEB36523, sample SAMEA6512636) | groundwater metagenome | collected 2019-01-08 | study: AquaDiva: Metagenomics assemblies of 32 groundwater samples | reverse complement strand
GCTCTATCATTAAAACGATTCTCCCAGAACAAGAAGAGGTAGTATAATAGCTATCAAAGGAATTAATGCTATCACATAATTCTGCAATTTTCTCGTCCCATTCACCTTTATGCGATTTGTCTAATTTTGAGAGAACGTCTCTTTTCCTTTTATCAAACCTGTCAATCATAAAACAAAAAGAATTAATCCATTTAAAAACTTTAATTAACATCAAATTCTGTTCTTTCTATCTGAGTATAGTAAGGAGATTTTCTGTTTTCTCTGATGCCAAAAGAAAGCTTTCTTTTCAATTCCTCAAATCTGTCTTCGCTGATAGATTTCCCTTTATTCAGCAATAATCTGTCTGTTGCTCTCTCATAAATAGGGACTTCTGCTATATAACCACTCCTGATTTTTCTCATCACTTCGGGTAAATTAGTTATTGTTCTTGTCTTAAACAAAATGTCAATTTTATGCTCTTTTGGTTTCCTCTCTTTTAATCCAGGCATATTACAATAAGCATTCAGGAATTTATAAATTTTGTTTATGAAACGTATAGGATTATTCTTACTCCTTTTCTAAAATCTTTGCATCAATCCCCTCTTCTTTACATAATCTCACAAATTCTTCTGCGTCTTCTTTGCTTCCGACAATTCCCCCATAATGCATAGGTATTGCTAACATGGGTTTGATTAGTTTTGCTGCTTCTGCAGCTTCTTCTGCACTCATCGTAAATCTGCCTCCTATAGGAAGAAGAGCGATAAATTTTTTGTCTGGTTGATTATATCCTGTCAGTTTCTGCATTTCTGGTATTAAATCGGTATCTCCGGCATGATAAATAAGGATATCATTCATCTTTATTATATATCCCACCCATTCTTCTTCTTTTGGATGAAATGATTTATCAATATTATAAGCAGGAATCGTAGAAATTTTAATCTCTCCTAAAATTAACTCTTGATTTGGTGCAACAATTTTAATATCAACAGGGACTTCAGAACGCGTTATTTTACTTTGGGAATCTGCAGTCAGAACAATTTTAGTCCCCTCTTTTATTATATTTTTCATATCAGCAACACTGCAATGGTCATAATGACTGTGTGTTATCAAAATAATATCTGCCTTCTCTGAATTTTCTTTTATATTAAAGGGGTCTATATAAATTACTTTATGATTTTTAATTAAAAAACCAGAATGCCCCAACCATTTAATTTCCACTTCTCCCAAGTTCATAAATAAAGAAACCAAAAACCATTTTTAAAGATTTTTATTATCTACTACTAAGAATTCAACTAAAACCCCCTTATCTTAAACTAATTTTCTCCAGAATTCTTTTTCTTCCTTAAATTGAGGAACTTCAATACCTTTAATCTTGTCTTCAAAGAAAACTTGAATACAAGGAATCCTCCAATAACCAAAAGCAATGCTGCTAAGAAGATTAATATTCTTGTTGTATTGCCAAACACGAATGTGAATGGTGCTGTTACGACACTACCAACAATGCTCAAGAATCCCTTTTTCTGAGTTTCTTCTGTAGTTGTTGTTGCGGGTGTTGTTTCAATTACTTCTGGTTGTGTTGTTACAGTTCCTCCAGTACAAGATTGTGTTCTCGCAGGAGGAGGCTCTGCAACAGTAGTGCATGTGCTTGTATCTATACAATCCTCTGTTTGTATTCCGTCAACACACTCTCCCCAGTCACACTCCCAAATAGGAGCACAATTCTCAACTGTTTCTGTTGTTAAAGGAAGAGTTGTGTCTGAACTGGTTATCTTACTCTGGCACTCTGCAAGAGTAGCATAATCATTTGCTGTTTTTTGTGGAAGCACTAAACTAACTGTACTGCATGCATTATTAGCAAATCTATAGTAAATATTAAGGAACCATACTGAAAAAGCTACTGAGGTAGAATTTACATTCTGATAAGCATCCCTAACCCACGCAGTCATAAGATAATTTCCCTGACTAAATGTTCTGTTAATCTCTGATGTATATGTTTCATTATCTGTTCCATTGTAAAACCAAACAGCAGAACTGTTAGCAGTAATCTTTAACAAAACTGTTTCATTATTGTAAGTAATATTCTGCGGGCTTTCTATACTAATAGGTAAGTTTAAATGTGTTCGATAATCAATGCTCACCCCGTAAAGTTTTGGAGAACTTCCAGATGTTTGCATTACTACCTTATACTGGAAATACTTTCCAACAACACTACTACTCAAGTTTATTGGGATAAAATCAACTCCTGTGCAATTGACATCATTACAAGCCCTGTAATAAAAAGTAGCACTAGAAATTGATGGATTCAAAAGAATATTCTGAGCAAAATTACTCCATATCACTTCTGTTTCATTAGGAGATGCAAAAAGAGGAGCAGTGTAAACCCCTTCAAGAGCCAAATTGTCCAAAACAACTGCATCTACTCCGTCAAACTTGGTATTCTCAAAAACACTGGCATTTGAAAAATCATTAAGAGTTACAGAACCGCTAAAATATTCACTGGTAACAAAACCTGTAAAACTCAGCCGAGAGTACAAAAGAAAAATTCCAACAGCAATCAACAAAACTAGCAAAAACACAATTCTCGGATTTACCCTCTTTTCTCCCATTTCTTTTTTAACCTCTATATAAAATAAAAAGTTGTTATTTAAATATTTATCTGTTGGCGGGTGTTATTGTTCCAATATATTTTTCTTGAACTCTTCCAAATCTTTCTTCATGAATTTGCCTCCACTGGCTTTCAAATTCCCTCCTGCTGTTGCATTTCTTAAACCTTTCGTAGCCTGCTTCAACAAGGTATTCACATCGACATTTCCACTCTGATTTCTCGCAGAAATTTTTACATAATCTTTCTCGTTTTTAATATCAGAAACAAAAACGAACGTTTTGTCTTTTTGCTTCATAGACAAAAGAGTCATAACCATCGAAGAAATATCCAATCTTGGATTTCCATAATAAAAATACAAACCATTTTTCGGAAAAAATTCCGCTTCTTTTTGGTATCTCTTTATGTATTCCTGAATTTCATCCTCAACTAAATCCTTGTATTTCTTTAATTCTTCCAATTTATCGTTCAAGATTAAATCATAAACTGTTTTCTCTTTTCCTTTAAAATAAATCAGTCCAGAAGAAATCAAGGCAGATAGCTCTCCTGGAGCAGAATCATGGATATCCTTTTTTGTTATTTTTGGATAAGTTCTTCTGATGAATTTAAAATTTTGGTCTTTGGTATAAGACATCTCAGAAATCATTGTAGCGCAAACTAAAGGTTTCCATCTATCAAAATTAACTCTCTCGCTTCCTATCCTATATAATGTAAAGGCAGTGCAATCAGAAGTTTCTGTTTTTATGATATTCTTTCCTGAATTATTAGAAGGATGATGGTCTACTAAAAATACATCAAATTTTTTGTTAAACGTTTCAAAATCTTCATAATCGGAGCTGTCATTTAAATCTAAGAGATAAACTTTATTTATTCTTTTTTGGTTTAATTCTTTCATCATTCTGCTGAACATTCCTCTCCCATAATTAACAAAATTGAACAATTTTGCCTCAATTCCTCTATGCTTTAAAATCTCAGTGATAAGAACTGCTGATGCAATTCCATCTAAATCAGTATGAGAAACAACAGCAACATTGTCTCTTTCACCTATAAAATCTAAAAATTCAAAGAAATATTTTTTATTCCCGCTTATTAATTTCATTTTAATCTCCTAATTTCTCAATTGCTCTCGCTATCTGAAACATTTTTTGTTCCTGAAACTTCTCGCATATTATTTGTATGCCTACAGGAATTTCTTCTATATTCCCAACAGGAATACTTATCGCGCAATCACCAGAAAGATTTATAGGGGAAGTAAGGGCGTCATACTGAAACATCTCTGATATGGAAATTTTTTCCCCTATTTTATGAGGAAGTCGAGGAACAGTAGGGCAAATAATGCAGTTAAATTTCTTGAATGCTTTCTTGAATTCTTCTTCAATTAATTTTTTGGCTTTTAATGCAAGATAATAATATCTTCCTGCATGCTCTGCTTTAGAAATTTCGCTTCCCCCAATTATTCTTCTCAAAACTTCGCTTCCGCAAACTTCTTCTATTCTTTTTCCATATCTCCTTCCGTCAAATTTTCTTGTCGCAGAAAAAAATTCCACATATACTATAGGAAAATAAGTTGCAACAGCAAAATCAATATAATCCAATTTTATTTTCTCTGTTTTCCATTTATACTTTCTTGCAGCTTCTTCAATTTTTTTATCAATTAAATTTTGTATTCTTGAATTGTTTATTTTCAAATCTAAAATTCCTACTTTAATATTTGCTGGAACTTTTTCTATTTCTTTCAGATTGATTTTGCTCCCTATACTAATAGCGTCTCTCTCGTCTCTTCCAGTAATAACTTCAAAAAGCAAAGCCGATTCAGATACGCTTTTCGCTATAGGACCTATTTGGTCTAAACTCATAGACATATCAATTAATCCATACCTTGAAACACTTGCATAAGATGGCTTGACTCCGACAACTCCGCAATGGCTAGCAGGAACTCTGATACTTCCTCCTGTATCAGAACCAAGGGCCATATCACAAAATCCAGCAGAGACAGAGGCACAGCTTCCTGAAGAACTTCCTCCTGCAACAAACCCCAATGCTCGAGGATTGTTTGTCGCGCCAAAAGCACTTGTCTCCCCACTCCATCCACACGCGAATTCATCCATATTCGTCATTCCAATAATCAAACCATCTTCCTCTTTTATCCTACTAATGACAGATGCGTCATAAGTACTTTCATAATCTTCAAGAGTTTTGCTTCCACAATTTGCAACCATTCCAAGGCAGTTTATATTTGATTTAAGGGCAATAATCTTTCCTGCAAGTTTTCCTTTTTTTGTTTTTGCATCAATTCTCTTGGCTTCTTCCAAAGCATGAGAATTCAGATGAAGAAATGCATTTATCTTTTTTCCTTTCTTGTCATTTTTTTTAATTTCATTCAAATATGATTTGAGTTTTTCAATAGTTGTTACCACTTTCTCCTCTCTGCCACAATAAAATCTTTATTTTTTTCAGGAGCATTCTTGAACATTATTTCCTTAGAAAAACTGCTATCTCTCTGCAAGCCTTCTCTTCTTTCAAATTCTTTTCTCTCGATTAAATTCTCTTCTACCTTTCCTCCTACTTTCGAAAGTTTAACAGAAAAAGATTCCAAGATAGTATTCACTTGTTTTCTTATCTCTTCTTTTTCTTTTTCAGACAATTTGTGGAATAGAAAATCCATGATAATTCAAGAGAATTCATATTTATAAGATTATTCAAGATTAATTATTTTATGTCCTGCAACTCCAAGATTATAAACTTCTGCTTTTTCTATTTTTGCTTTTCCCTCTCCTTCATGAATATGACCACAGAAAACATATCTTGGTTGATATTTTTTAATATAATCTAAAATTGCCTTGCTCCCTGCATGTTTGCCTTGATAATGTTTAGGGGCTCCAGGAAAATTAACTTTATCTAAAATTCCATAAGGTGGCTGATGACAAACAAGAATATCTATTTTACCAAAACGTTGTAATATTCCCTTTGCTTTGTCTGTTTGTTTCTTTGCTTTTTTCATTGACTTGTCATAATCTTTGGGTTTGAATTCTTTAACCCATGAAGTATCTGTAAAATATTCCAAAAAACCAATTCTAAGATTATTTATAATCCTTAATTTATTTTTAACCAGATAAACATTTGGCATAGAATTAATCATTTTTAAAGTATAAGGAATTTTAACCCCTTTCTTTTCATCCTCTTTAACCTGAGAAATTGAAGCAATTCCAACATTACCCTCTATTAAATAAATAGGAACATCTCTTGATAGGTATTTTAATAAACTGATTGTAGAATTATGAATTTCCATATGGGATTTTTTTATATATTGGACATTATCTTTAAGTTTAGGTAATCCTTTCTGTTTTCTCTCACTATTTTCAAAAAATCTTTGTCTCGCTAAATCAGCCTTTCCTAAATCTCCAGTCAATAAGATTAAATCAACATTCTTAACTGGAATTTTCTTTATCTTCCCCAAATCTCCGTGTGGGTCTCCAATTGCAAGAATTTTCATATTAAAAAATAGAGAAATGAATATAAAAAGTTAATTAAACAGGTTGAGAAGAAAAAACATAAAGCGGGTCTCTTATCCCTTCTTCATCATATAATTTAGAGAAACGGACAGCATATCCCCCTTCAACCCATCTTTGCACTGCTTCATTCCAGCCGATATCTCTTCCTTGATTTTTGCTTTCAAATAATTTAAACATTTCTAACTCCTTAAATTGAAAAAGTACACGATCTTCAATTTGACTAACAGCTCTTCTCGCTTCACAATCTCTGTTTCCTTGACATCCAAAACAATCTATATTCGCAAGAGGATGTTTTTCAGATTTACGTCTAAAAAATTCCTTAAAAGAACAATAAATCTCATTACAATCTTTAGAAAAAATCTTAAGTGTTTCTTCTGTAGCCATTTTAATAAAAAGATTCATTTATATTTAATCTTTACGGATATATAGAATATAAAAAAATTTAAGGAATATAATATTACAAATATTATGTATTCCTTATTTACTGCAAATTCAAAAACCGAAAAAAGACTAAAGGAATATATTATTTCAAGAAAAGACATTAAAGATAAATTAGATAGATTAAGAGAAAATCCTTACAAAGCAAATGGAGCTCATCAATTGCATGGAAAATTAGCAGGCAAATTTGCATGCTGGTTAGGTTCAAATATAAGGCTTATTTATTTGATAGACGAAACAAAAAAGGCGATAATTATTGAAGCTGTAGGAACTCATAAAATATACTAATATTTTAACTCCCTTATCTTTCCTTTCTTAATATTTTTCTCACTATGAATAATCTGATTCATTATATCTTTATCTTTAAGTATCTCCTTTTCTTCCAATTTTCTTATCTTATCTCGGATTGATTCCCTAATAAATTCTGTTTTAGTCATATAATTATGTCTCTTCATGACTTTTTCGATTGCACTTAAAAAATTCTTTTCTAGTTTCAAACTTACGTTTTCCATGGTAATACTAAGTAGTATTAAGTAGTATTTAAAGATTTCTATATTTTACGGCGTCAACCTATCTCTATCTCGAGGAAACATTGTTGCTTCCTTTATATTATCCAATCCGCAAATCATTTGTGTCAGCCTTTCTAAGCCAATGCTCCAGCCAGCATGAGGGGGAGCTCCATATCTAAATGAGTCAACATAATCTTTGAAATTTTTTGGATTTAGTCCTTTTGCTTTTAGTCTTTCAATAAGCAATTCAGGAATGTGAATTCTCTGCCCTCCAGAAGAAATCTCAACTCCGAAATAAAGCGCATCAAAACCTTCACTATATTTTGAATTGGCTTTTTCGCCTTTAGGCATAATGTAAAAAGGTTTTATTGATGAAGGCCATGAGTGTGTGAAAACAATATCTCCTTTGTACATTGCGCATAATTTTCTCTCTTGTTCTGGTGTAAAATCTTCTCCAATTTTTCCTCTGATTTTCTTTATTGCTTCTTCATAACTTAAATAAACCCCTTTTGGAATTTTCAAATCTTTAACATTTAATATCTTCAATTCCTCTTTGCAATTCTCTAAAATTTTTTTGACAATATACTTAACAACTTCTTCCAGTTCTTTCATAATTCCCATTTGGTCCTTGAATGCGACTTCTATATCCATCTGCCTTATTTCATTGATGTGTCTTGGAGTGTTATGTTTCTCTGCTCTCCAGACAGGAGTTATCATAAAAGTTTTTTCTATTGAACATGCAATCATCTGTTTGTACAATTGTGGGCTTTGGGCAAGATATGCCTTCTTTTCAAAATACTGAACAGGAAAAAGTTCTGTTCCTCCTTCACTTGCACCAGTTATAACACAAGGCGGCTGCATCTCCAAAAATCCCTTCTTGTAAAAATGCTCTCTAAACGCATTCGAAATTTCATTCTGTATTTTGAATATTGCTTGAGTTCTTTTTCTGTGAAAATCCAAAAATCTAAAATCCAACCTCTTAGGCAATTCTGTTTTTGATAATTCAGAAATATCAATAGGCAATTCCTCTGCTTTACTGAGAATTGTTATTTCTTCTGGAAAAATCTCTTTTCCTCCTGGCGCCTGTTTACTCTCTTTAATTTCTCCTTTAACATAAATCACAGATTCTCTTGAAATTTTGTCCATTTTTTCCAAAATCTTTTGGTCTGTTTTTCCTTCAGAAGCAGTTATCTGTATTTCAGAAGTTGAATCTCTCACAACAAGAAATTTTATTTTTCCGAGAGCCCTTATGTTCTTAACCCAGCCAGCTATTTCAACATTTTTAGTCTTTCTCTTAAAGATTTCTTCAATCAAAATACGATTTTCATTTATTTCTTTTAAACTTACCATGCTTACTTATTAATTAAAGATATAATATTTAAATTCTTTTGTGTTTGATATTTATATAAAGATGAATACTGAAAAAATAAGAACGTTTATTGGGAAGTTAATAGAGAAAGCCTCTGCTGAAGAAGGCTTTGTTCCATTATCTATGTTGTGTTTTTATGACATTGGTTGCGATATAAACAGATGCAGATCACAGGATTATGATCCAATAGGAAAAACAGGAGGATGCTGCAAGTATTATGAAAATAAATGCAAGCAAACATTAGGACAGTTATTAGAAAATGTTGAAAATAATTTTGAGTATTCATTAAAAGACCTTGAAAAAGAAGTTAATGGGTTTTAGATTAATTGAAAAACCAAATATTTTTTACTTTATAAACTTCCGAATTATCTCCATCGCTTCTCTTGCATTTATCCCTGTCAATTCTTTCATAACCAATCCCATATAAGCATTCTCAGAAAGTCCAGGTTTTGATTTAATTATTTTCATAATCTTTTCTTCAACATTGCCCATATCTTGTTTTTTGAATGCAATTGCCTTTTCTACTTCTTCTCCTCTTACAATTTTTTCCAAGACAGATTTGATATGTTCTTTAGAAATTTTTTTATCTCTTAACTTTTCAACAACAAAAGTAATAATATCTTTGCTTAATACTTCTCCTATTTTTTTGGTTATTTTCTTTTCATGCCTCGCAATTTCTTTTGGATACACCAATAGAATTTTTGCAATTAAACTTGGTTCATTTAATATATTCAATAATTCTTTGAATTCTTCAATTTTATTTTGCTTAAACAATAACCGAATCATTTCGTTATTCAAACCTATTTTCTCAAACTCTTTTTCAACATCTTCTCTCAATTGCGGAAGATTTTTCTTCACTTCATTTATTAAATCTCTGGAAATTTTTAACAAAGGCAAATCTGTCTCAGGATACATTCTCGCTGCTCCTGGTAAAGGTCTTAGAAACTCAGTGTTACCATTTGGAAGAGCATTTCTTACTTCTTTCTGAATATATTTCCCTGTTCTCAACAAAAGCAATTGTCTGTTAATTTCGCTGTCAATTGTTTTTGTCATCATCGAAGGTTCTTGAAATCCCTTAATCTCGACTCTATTTCCTTTTCTTATTGAAAGGTTAATATCCTGTCTTATTGTTCCAATTCCTCTTTTCACCTTGCAACTTCTCAAAACTTTTCCGATATACATCGCAATCTCCTTCACATGTTCTGCACTTTTCATGTCAGGGCTAGTCGCAATCTCAATTAGAGGGATTCCTAATCTGTCAAGCCTGAAAACATTTGATTCTTCTTTTCTTTCTATAATTCTCGCTGCATCTTCTTCAAGGCAGATGCTTTCTATCTCAACTCTTCCTGATTTAGTCACAATCCATCCGTCTCTTGCAATCAAGACGCTTCTCTGAAAACCAGAAGTGTTGCTTCCATCAACAACAGTCTTTCTCATTATTTGAGTTATGGGAAAAATTTTTGCGTTAAGAAAAATTGCAATCTGCAAGGCAATTTTCAATGCATCTTCATTTATTTCATAAGGGGGCGTTTCGTCCAATTCCACCAAACAGGTAGTATCATATCCCTCATACACAAAAGTTTTTTCTTTTTCAGCTTCATGTTTAGCAGCAACATCAATTTCTCCGCTTTCTCCTGCAACAACATGCAATTTTCTTTTGACAACAAAATCAGGCTCATCTTGCCTGAGAAAAGATGGGCAATTGCAGAATAATTTTTTTGTATTTAACTGCTGGTGTATCTCCAGCCCTGCCTTAAATCCTAATTCCTGATAATCTATTTTCCCAAATTCTTCTGCCATGAAATAGGAAGCAAGAAAGAGTTTATTAAATTTATCAGATTAAACTAAAAGACTATTTTCTTTATATTCATGAAGACTTTTGCATATTCCATGAACAACATAATTATCTATTTCTGCTATTTCCTCACGAGAAATTAAATCTGATAGATGGGCTCTTGAAAAAGGATTAAGTGTTGGAACAGTCAATCCTTCGAAAGAGTAAATTAATTCTTCTAAATTAATTAGTAAACTATCATCTGCTCCGATAATAGTTTTATCTTTAAGACTACACCTATCTCTTTTTTTCGAACAACTTCCTGAATATTTTTTTAAATCATTTAATAATCGAATAAAACCCCCTGTAGCATGTACAAAACTGCACCCCAAATCAAGATAAAAAATCTCAAATCCGTGATTTTTGGAAAGAACCATATAATTTTGCCTTCTTCCAAGGATATCTGAAATCATTAAACTATCTAAATAAACTCTTTCTCTTTCGATGATCCGGTTTCCTATTTCATCCAAACCAGATACAGTAGGTTCATATATTTTTTTAGAAAAAAAGTAAGAATGTCTTCCTAAA
>ERZ1292629.4144-Hain-H43-01um-R1-4144-length-10772-cov-4_pt1 | contig 10772 bp, 11 predicted proteins | sample MGYA00564399_ERZ1292629 | MGnify/ENA primary metagenome ERZ1292629 (study PRJEB36523, sample SAMEA6512636) | groundwater metagenome | collected 2019-01-08 | study: AquaDiva: Metagenomics assemblies of 32 groundwater samples | reverse complement strand
GTGCCGAACGCAACGGCTCCCCAGATAGGCTTCATATCCATGCTCCAGACCGGAATATTCGTCCGGCACTATCGTCAAACAAGGTTAACGTCTTCTTAGCATTGCCGGATCCATGATGTGAAACCGGGGATAGGTGATCCTCAACAAGGTTGCCAGACCAGTTAACCGAATTTTAGGCGGCGCCATGCCAAATCGTTTCGGAACTGGATTTACCTGGGGGAAGGCGCGTGCGCATATTGGCATTGGCATCGCAAAAAGGCGGATCGGGCAAGACGACCCTGTCCGGTCATCTGGCCGTACAGGCCCAGTTGGCCGGGGCCGGTCCGGTCGTGCTGATCGACATCGATCCCCAGGGTTCGCTGGCCGACTGGTGGAACGAGCGCGAGGCCGAATATCCCGCCTTTGCCCAGACCACGGTTGCGCGGCTGGCCGCCGACCTGGAAATCCTGCGCCAGCAGGGGTTCAAGCTGGCCGTGATCGATACGCCGCCGGCCATCACCATGGCGATCCAGAGCGTGATTTCGGTTGCCGAACTGATCGTCGTGCCGACCCGTCCGAGCCCGCATGACCTGCGCGCGGTCGGTGCCACGGTCGATCTGTGCGAACGTGCCGGCAAGCCGCTGATCTTCGTCGTCAATGCCGCGACGCCCAAGGCGCGCATCACCTCCGAAGCCGCTGTCGCTTTGTCGCAGCATGGCACGGTGGCGCCGGTGACGCTGCACCATCGCACCGATTTCGCCGCCTCGATGATCGACGGGCGCACGGTGATGGAGGTCGATCCCAAGGGCAAGTCGGCCGCCGAAGTGACCGGGCTGTGGAGCTATATCTCCGATCGCCTGGAAAAGAATTTCCGCCGCACGGTCTTTTCCGTGCCCCAGAACAGCGTCGGCACCGCCGCTGCTTCGCGTCCCGCCGGTGGTGGCTTCGGCCGCCGCGTCGTGCAGTAAGAAAAGGGGGCTATCATGGCTGAAGCCAAACCGATCGCTTCCCTGACGTCCGGCCTGCTGGCGCGCAAGGGCGCCGCCACGCCGGCGATGCGCCGCCCGATGCTGGGCTTTGGTCGCCCGAGCAATGGCGGCATGGTGTCCGATGATCTGGGCTGGAACGACATGGGTTTCGACGTGCCGATGCACGATGACGAGCCTGCCGCGCCGACCGCGCCCGTTGCCACCGGCCTGACGCCGATGAGCACGGTACTCGCACCGGTTCCGGTGCCGGCGGTCGTGACCGAACGCGAGGAACTGGCCGAGCGCGTGGCGCAGGTCGTTCTGCCCGAGACGGTGGAAGCCGAGCCGGAACCGGCCGAACTGGTGATGGCTGCCAAGCCGATGCGGGCAAAGCCGGCGCCGATGCGCGCTGCACCGCCCAAGGCGATGGCGGTCGACAACGCACGCAAGGCGGCCTTCACGTTGCGGCTGGACGCGGGGCGTCATCTCAAGCTGCGTCTGGCGGCGGCGGTGACCGGCCGGTCGGCGCAACAGGTTGTTACCGAAGCACTGGATGCTTTCCTCGAAGGGCTGCCCGAAATTGATCGGCTTGCCCAGCAATTGCCGCACTGACGCGGCGATCTTTGATTATAGGTGGGTAAGGTCATGAAACGAACGGCATTTGGCAAGGCGGCCGTTTCCTCCTTGATGGTGGCGACGACGATGGTCGGCTGCACCGGCGCGGCATTCCATCCGCGATCGGCGGCGGTCAAGCACGCCAATCCCGGCAAGCCGGCCGAGGCGGCGGAAAAGGCGCTGGCCGATCGCGACGGCGCAAAGGCCGTGCAGGCAGCGGAAGCGGCCGTGCAGGCGGCGCCCGACAATGCGCAATATCGCCAGTTGCTGGGCCGTGCCTATGTGCTGGATGGCCGCTTCGTTTCGGCGGAGACCGCTTTCACCGACGCGATGACGCTGGGCAACCGCGATTCGCGCACCATCGTCAGCCTGGCGCTGGTCGAGGTGGCGCTGGGCAAGAATGATGCTGCGCGCGATCTGCTGGCGGCCAATACCGACAATGTACCGGCGGGCGATTATGGCCTGGCGCTGGCGATGGCCGGTGATCCGACCGAAGGCGTCCGCATCCTGTCCGCCGCGATCCAGGATCCGTCGGCCAATGCGCGCACCCGCCAGAACCTGGCCTATGCCTATGCGCTGGCCGGTCGCTGGAAGGATGCGCGGCTGGTCGCCGGGCTGGATCTGGCGCCGCTTGCCGCCAATCAGCGTATCGCCCATTGGGCCGGCATGGCCGACCCGGCACTGGCGCCGCAGCGCGTCGCCGCGCTGATGGGCGTTACCGTCAACGGCGCCGATCAGGGCCAGCCGGCGGTGCTGGCGCTGGCGCCCGCTGCGCCGGATGCTGCACCGGTGGCGTTGGCCGCCGCGTCGACCGAGCCGGCCCCGGTACTGGACCTGCCGACCGGATCGCCGATCGAGATGGCGGCGGCCGAGCCGGCTCCTGCCGCGCCCGCGCTCAACACCCGGATCATCGAAACTGCCGTGCCGGCGTCCACGCCCGCACCCGCGGTCAAGGCTGCGCCCAAGCCGGCGCCAGTGCGCGTCGCCGCCAAGCGCGACTTCGTCGTCGAAGGCCCGGCGGCCAAGGCCAAGCCGGTCAAGGGCAAGGCTGCCCCGCTCGCCAGCCCGGCAGCGCGGTTGCAGCAGGTTGCCTATATCAAGCCCGTGACCACGGGGGCGAGCGCCTGGGTCGTTCAGCTTGGCGCCTTCAATTCGCCGGCCGTCGCCAAGGAAAAATGGACCAGCATGGCGCGCGTCAACGGACGCATTGCTGCCTTCCCGGTGCTGACCAGCCAGGCGACCGTCAATGGCCGGACCTTCCACCGGATCGCGATCAGCGGCTTTGGCAGCCGTGCGGACGCGCAGACTTTGTGCCAGTCGATCAAGGCGCAGCACGGCCAGTGTTTCGTGCGGGAAGGCGCGCCGAACGCGACGCCGCAGCGCTGGGCCGTGGCATCGACGCGCGGCCGTCAGTTCGCATCGCGCTGATCGCATCGCGCTTTCGGGCATGACCGTGACTTCATGCGGGCCGGGCCGAGAGGTTCCGGCCCGCAATGCATATGCGCGCTGCGAGTGCCGCAATCGTGCGATGCGCTGAATTTCGGATTGTCTGGAGCCAGCCCGGCCTTGCCAAGGGCTGAAATAGTGGCTCCCCGAGTAGGATTCGAACCTACGGCCATTCGATTAACAGTCGAATGCTCTACCGCTGAGCTATCGGGGAGCAGCCCCGCTTGCGCCGGGCAGGCCGCGCATATGCAGCGGCTTGTCCCAAATGGCAAGCGCTGCTTTTGCCATTCCTGAAAAAAATCTGTGCATATGCATGCGCTTGCGGAACGGACGCATTTTCGTCCTTTTCCGCCGGTTTTTCAGGTTTCGCCGATGTGGATGGCGAGCCAGATGGTCGGCGCGTCCGTATGGGTGACGCGGTGCGGGATGCCCGCTCGAATCAGTCGATGATCCCCCGGTTCCAGGCGATAGGTGCCGATCCCTTCCAGCAGCAGTTCGGCGGTCCCGGTCAGCACCAGCACCCATTCATCCCAATGCTGGACATAGGGGCGCTCCGGCGGTGTGCTGTGGCCGTGGGATATAATCCGTTCGATCCGCACGCCCGGCATCGACACTATATCCTCGAACAGTTCCTCGGCCTCATGTCCGGGCGGGATGTCGAGCAGGTTGGTCGGCGCATCGACCGGCAATGCAGGAGGTGGGCATGTCATCGGCGCATGATGCCGATTGGCGGAAAATTGGAAATGGGGGTTTTTACCGGGGCGGCAGCCTGTGGGACGGGGCGTGTCATCTCCGTTGTCGCCGCGCTTGTTGCTTGAAATCCTGCGCCTATCGTGCTGACCATGCGGCCTGGCCGTTCGGCCCAATGTCAGAACAGGGGTTTGATACCGTGACAATGATATCCCGTTTGCTGCTGTCGGCGGCAATGGTGGCGGGCGCTTGCGCCGCGCCGGCAATCGCGCAGCCCAAGCAGGTGCTGACCCACGAAACGTTGTGGATGATGAAGCGCGTCGGCGCGCCCGTGGCGAGCCCGGACGGCAAATGGGTGGTCTATGCGCTCAGCGAACCATCCTATGAGAAGGATGGCGCGGTCAGCGACCTGTGGATCGTGCCGGCCGACGGATCGGCGGCGCCGCGCCGCCTGACCGCGACCAAGGCGGGCGAGGGCGATCCGGCCTGGGCCCCCGACAGCCGCCGCATCGCCTTTTCCGCCAAGCGCGAGGGCGACGATGTCGCGCAAATCTATGTGCTGGACCTGGCCGGTGGTGAAGCTCGCCGCGTGACCAGCATCCCGACCGGCGCAGGCAAGCCGATCTGGCGGCCCGATGGCCAGGCGATCCTGTTCGAAAGCGCGGTCTATCCCGGCGCGATGGACGCCGCGGCCAACAAGAGGACGGCCGAGGAGCGCAAGGCGCGCAAATATAATATGCGCGTCTATGAGCATTTCCCGATCCGCTACTGGAACGACTGGCTGGATGACAAGCGACCGAGCCTGTGGGTCCAGCCGCTGGCCGAGGGCGCGCCGGCGCGCGACATATTGTCCGCCACCAAGCTGGCGCAGGCCGATGGCTTTGGCGGCAATGCCCAGAGCGACGGCGGCATGACGCTGGCGCCGGTCTGGAGCCCGGACGGCAAGGAAATCATCTTCACCGCCACCACCGAACGCTGGAACGCGGCCCATGCCCGCGTCAATTTCGGCCTCTATCGCATGCCGGCCGACGGCGGCGAGCCGGTGCTGGTGACGCCGACGCCGGGCGAATATGGCGACATGAAGTTCACGCCGGACGGCAAGAGCCTGATCTTCCAGTTCAACACGCAGGGGCAGGAGGTCTATGATCTGGCCAAGCTGCACCGGGTTGCCTGGCCGGCGGGCGGGGCAGCGACGCTGCTGACCGGCGGCTTCGATCGCGCGGTGGACAGCTATGCCGTGACGCCTGACAGCCGCAGCCTCTATCTGACTGTGCCGGACGCGGGGATGGAAAATCTCTATCGTGTGCCCGTGAGCGGCGGCACGCCTGAACTGGTGATCGCGCCCAAGGTCGGCGGTTATGCCGGGATCGACATTCCGTCGGATGCCAAGTCGACGCAGATCATCGCCAGCTATGGCAGTTCGGTGAACCCGGCGGAAATCGTGCGGATCGACCCGGCGGCCAAGCGGCACAAGAACCTGACGAACGTCAACACGGCGCTCGCCGCGACGATCGACTGGGCCAGCCCGGAACATTTCTGGTTCACCACCGACAAGGGCCGGCGCATCCACAACATGATCGTCACGCCCCCGGCGTTCGACCCGGCGAAGAAATATCCGCTGATGGTTCTGATGCATGGCGGCCCGGCATCGTCCAACATGGACCAGATCGGCCTGCGCTGGAATTATCACCTGCTCGCGAGCGCCGGCTATGTCGTGCTGATGACCGACTATACCGGCTCGACCGGCTATGGTGAGGCCTTCTCGCGGGCGATCAAGCTCGACCCGCTGCGTGGCCCGGCGAATGAGATCAACCAGGCGGTGGATGAGGCCGGCAAGCGCTATGCCTTTATCGACACGGCCAATGCCTGCATCGGCGGTGCCAGCTATGGCGGCCATCTCGCCAACTGGATGGAGGCGACCACCACCCGCTACAAGTGCATTGTCAGCCATGCCGGCGAAGTCGACCTGCTGACCCAGTGGGGCACCAGCGACTTCAACTATGGCCGCGAAGTGGCGAGCGGCGGTCCGCCCTGGGGCGACAGCCCGGTGTGGCGCGACCAGAGCCCGATCACCTATGGCAAGGACTGGAAGACGCCGATGTTGCTGACCGCGGGTGAGCGCGATTTCCGCGTGCCGCTGGCGAACACGCTGGAAACCTGGTCGACCTTGCAGCGGATGCAGGTGCCCAGCCGCCTGCTGATCTTCCCCGATGCCTGGCACTGGATCACCAAGCCGGAGGATAGCCGCCAATTCTACCGCGAGGTGCAGGGCTGGCTGGCCCATTATCTGAAGGGCGCGCCGGAAGTGAAGGGTGGCCCGATCGCGGCCCCCGAAGCGGCCAAGGCGCAATAAGGAAAAAAAAAGGCCCGGTTGATGAACGACCGGGCCTTTTTTCATCAGTCCTTTTCGACCTGGCTGACGTCACGCACCGCGCCGCGCGCGGCGTTGGTGGTGAGCGCCGCATAGGCGCGCAAAGCGGGCGAGACGTTGCGCTTGCGGCCGAACGGCTTCCACGCCTTCTTGCCGCGGGCGACCATCTCCTCATGACGCTTCGCCAGTTCGGCATCGTCGACCAGCAGCTGGATGCCGCGATTGGGGATGTCGATCAGGATCGGGTCGCCGGTCGCGACCAGCGCGATCAGGCCGCCCTCGGCCGCCTCGGGCGAGACATGGCCGATCGACAGGCCCGACGTGCCGCCCGAAAAGCGTCCGTCGGTGATGAGCGCGCAGGCCTTGCCCAGCCCCTTCGACTTCAGATAGCTGGTCGGATAGAGCATTTCCTGCATGCCAGGGCCGCCCTTTGGCCCTTCATAGCGGATGACGACGACGTCGTTCGCCTTGACTTCATTGCCCAGGATGCCGGCGACCGCCGCGTCCTGGCTTTCATAGACGCGGGCGGTGCCGTGGAAGGTCAGGATGCTGTCGTCGACGCCGGCGGTCTTCACGATGCAGCCTTCGGGCGCCAGATTGCCGAACAGCACGGCCAGGCCGCCATCCTTGGAGAAAGGATGTTCGGCGCTGCGGATCACACCGGTCTGGCGATCCATGTCCAGTTCCTTCCAGCGGTTATTCTGGCTGAAGGCCTGGGTGGTGCGCACGCCGCCGGGCGCGGCCTTGAAGAACTCCTGCACCGCCTCGCTGTTGGTGCGGCTGATGTCCCAGCGGTTGATCGCCTCGCCCATGGTGGTGGCGTGGACGGTAGGCAGGCTGGTGTCGAGCAGGCCAGCGCGTTCGAGCTGGCCCAGGATCGCCATGATGCCACCGGCGCGGTGGACGTCCTCCATATGCACGTCCTGCTTGGCCGGGGCGACCTTGCACAGGCACGGCACGCGGCGCGACAGCCGGTCGATATCGGCCATCGAGAAATCGACGCCGCCCTCATGCGCGGCGGCGAGCAGGTGCAGCACCGTGTTGGTCGAACCGCCCATCGCGATGTCCAGGCTCATCGCATTCTCGAATGCCGCATGGCACGCGATGTTGCGGGGCAGGGCGGAGGCATCGTCTTGCTCATACCAGCGGCGGGCGAGATCGACGATGGTGTGGCCGGCCTCGCGGAACAGCTTCTCGCGATCGGCATGGGTCGCCAGGATCGAGCCATTGCCCGGCAGCGACAGGCCCAGCGCTTCGGTCAGGCAGTTCATCGAGTTGGCGGTGAACATGCCCGAGCAGCTGCCGCAGGTGGGGCAGGCCGCCTTCTCGATCGCGGCGACTTCCTCGTCGGTGTAATTTTCATCGGCGGCGACGACCATCGCGTCGACCAGGTCGAGCGCCACGGTCTTGCCGCGAATGTCGGCCTTGCCGGCCTCCATCGGCCCGCCCGACACGAAGATGACGGGGATGTTGAGGCGCATCGCGGCCATCAGCATGCCCGGCGTGATCTTGTCGCAGTTGGAAATGCACAGCAGCGCATCGGCGCAATGGGCATTGACCATATATTCGACGCTGTCGGCGATCAGATCGCGGCTGGGCAGCGAATAGAGCATGCCGTCATGGCCCATGGCGATGCCGTCATCGACCGCGATGGTGTTGAATTCCTTGGCGACGCCGCCGGCCGCCTCGATCTCGCGCGCGACCAGCTGGCCCAGATCCTTCAAATGGACATGGCCGGGCACGAACTGGGTGAATGAATTGGCAATGGCGATGATCGGCTTGCCGAAATCCTCGTCCTTCATGCCGGTGGCGCGCCAGAGGCCGCGCGCGCCCGCCATGTTACGGCCGTGGGTGCTGGTGCGTGAACGATAATGAGGCATTTTGCGCCGTTCCTGTAATCTTGTTTCCCTGCAATGGCTGCCCCCTACGCCTTTGCGCAAAGGTTGTGAAATATATTATTGAAGCGATATAAGGTCGCAAGGAGACTTTTTTGCCATGGACCTTCGCCCGCTGCGTCATTTTCTGGCTGTTGCCGATACACTGCATTTCGGCCAGGCGGCGCAGCGCCTGGGCATGACCCAGCCGCCGCTGAGCCAGTCGATCCTGGCGCTGGAGCGGGAGTTGGGCGCGCCGCTCTTCACCCGGTCGAAGCGCAATGTCGCGCTGACCGCCTTTGGCCGGCAATGGCTGGAGCATGTCCGTCCGGCGGTGGAGGCGGTGAGCGCGCTGCCGGACATCGCCCGCCGCCTGCGCGACGGCAGCGCGGGGCAGATCGGCCTCAGCTTCGTCAGCACCGCCGACTATAGCCTGTTGCCGGCGCTCGTGCGCGATTATGCCGCCCGTTTCCCGGAGGTGGAGATCGCACTGACCGAGGCGACCAGCGACGTGCAGATTGCCGATCTGATCGACGGGGTGAATGATGCCGGCATATTGATCGCGCCCGATGGCGCGCTCCCCGACGCGCTGGCCTATATGCCCTTGCTGCGCGAGCCGCTGGTGGTGGCGGTGCCCGACGGCTGGGTGGCGGACGAGCAGATCCAGGGCGATTTCCTGCTCGACCGGCCGCTGATCCTGTTTCCGCGCCGGGTGGCGCCGGCCTTCCATGATCTGGTGAGCGGCTATCTGGCCGGGCGGGGGCAGCCGCTGCTGATCCGGCAGGAGGCGATCCAGATGCAGACGATCATCAGCCTGGTGTCGGCGGGCATGGGCATCGCGTTGGTGCCGGCGTCGCTGCGCAACCTCGCGCGGACTGGGGTGCGCTATCTCGACCTGCAGGATGCGCCGATCCTGGAGACTGGCCTTGCCTGGCGGCGGGACGATGACGGCGCGACGCTGGCGGGACTGCTGGGCGTCGCCCGTGCCATGGCCTGAACAGAAAGAGACCCCGTCGCACAAGGGATGCGACGGGGCCGAGGTTCAGGGAGGTGTCACTCCAAGGGGGGAAAGAAGTGACAGCCACATCTATAGGTCCGGTCCATGAACCTTATGTGAAGCAAGCAGAATTTTTCTGCGGGGGCGCTTTAGTGCTGAAATTCGCCACGCCGGGCTACCAGCGTTCGCCCTGGGTCGAGGCGACGACGGGGCGCTGGTAGGAGGCGTCTTCCTTGCTCCAGTGGGGCTTGAGGAAGCCCTTCACATTGGCGGAAAATAGACCCAGCTCGCATCGGTGTCGGCGGTCATCTCGATCGTGCAGCGACGGGTGAGCAGCCGCCATTCGCCGCCGCGCCGCTCCAACTGGTCGATATAGCGGCCAAAGGCGATCGTCGTGGTCTTGCCATCCTGCCAGAACAGGCCGCCGACCGTGTAGCTTTCGCAATAGGCGGTGTCGCCGTCGATCTCGCACAGATGGTTGGTGATGTTGTGGCTGGTCGACAGGAAGAATTTGCCATGGCCCATATTGGCCCGCGCCGCATAGTCGGGCGCGCGGGTGATGATGGGGCCATGTTCATCCACGCCATCCTCCCACCAGCAACTGTTGATGATGTCGACATCCTGCCGGTCGCGTCCGCGGCATTCGCGCAGGATGCAATCGCGGATCGCCTGCCGGTCCTGCAGATCGCGCACGGTGGCGCGCAGCGCGGCGACTTCCTGTTCGAGGTCCATCTCCAGCTTTTCCTTTCAGTCCTGCGGCACCAGTTGCACCTGCATCATCTCGCCATTCGGCCCCATCGGGCTGTCATGTTCCTCGACCAGGCAGACAGGGTTGCTGTTGCTGGCGAAGAGTTGCAGTTCGTCGGCCTTGCGGATGTCGAGCATCGCGGGGTCTGACAGGCCCTTCATCGCGGCCTGATAATCGGCCAGGCTGTTCCACCAGATTTCCATGATGCAGTCATAGCCGGGATGAATGATCTCGCCGGTCAGCGGGTTGGGCTGGGGCGTGACATAGCGGCGGACATAGCGCTGGGCATTGGGCAGGGCGGGCTTGGCGCCCATCTTCTGCGACAGGCGCGAATGCTGGTTCTCATAATAGTCCATGAACTGGTCCATGGAGAGATCGTCACGCTTCCTGAGGAAGACGATCTGCTTGATCATGGCTCTCCTCCCGCGCTCAATATTGCCGTTCGCCGGTAGCGTCCGACGCCTTGAAGCCGTCGATCGGCTCGATCGCCTTCATCATCACCAGCGGGATCAGGCGGTCGGTCGATTGCTGATAGCCGGCATAGGCCGGGAAAACCTGGCACATGAAGGCCCAGACCCGGTCGCGTTCCTCGCCCTCCGGCTCGCGCCAGGTCGCGCGGAAGGCCTGGGTCGCGCCCGGGAAGTCGCCCGTCTCGCTGTCGCGGATGTTGAGATACCAGGCGGGATGATGATCCGCGCCGCCCTTGGACGCCACGATCACCACTTCGCCACCGATATCGCCATAGATGAGGGTGGTGATGAAGGTCTTGCCGCTCTTGCGGCCGGTATAGCGGATCATGCAGTGGGTGGTGAAGCCATGGCCGCCGACGGCGGTGATGTCCATGATATGGCCCTGCGCCCCGCCCGATCGCAGATACATGTCGCGATGCTCGCTGATCCAGTCCTTGCGCGTGTCGCGGATGGCGGCGGAACTGTCGTCGCTCATGACGGCCTCCTCTCTGTCAACTTCGGTGTAAACCAGCCGGGCGCCCGGCGGACCTGAAAAGGGCGTCGCCATGGCGATGCTTGGCCGATCGGGTCAGCGGATAATCCGGTCATATTGCGGCAGCGGCGCGACGCCATAG
>ERZ1292629.4142-Hain-H43-01um-R1-4142-length-10773-cov-13_pt1 | contig 10773 bp, 8 predicted proteins | sample MGYA00564399_ERZ1292629 | MGnify/ENA primary metagenome ERZ1292629 (study PRJEB36523, sample SAMEA6512636) | groundwater metagenome | collected 2019-01-08 | study: AquaDiva: Metagenomics assemblies of 32 groundwater samples | reverse complement strand
CGATTTTCTCAATGCGTTCAAATGTATCTGAAATAATGGCGAGATTTCTGATGCCTAAGAAGTCGAACTTCAGCAGTCCGGCCTCCTCGATTGAATACATGTCGTATTGGGTAATTATTTTTTGCTCGCCCTTAGTGTCGTACTGAAGCGGCGTATAGTCGGTAAGCGCTGTTGGCGCAATGACAACTCCTGCGGCATGAACGGAAATGTGGCGGGCGTTACCCTCAATCTTTTTTGCCATATCCATGACGGCCCTTGCGTCTTCGCCTCCCTCATAAAGCTTTTTGAGGTCGGGATTCTCTTTCATGGCGCGATCTATGGTCATTGGAAATCCTTGCGCACCGAGCGGAATTAACTTGGCGATGCTGTCGCCAAGTTGGTAGGGCAATCCCATGGCTCTCGTAACGTCTCTCACGGCGCCGCGGGCCATCATGGTGCCGAAAGTGCCGATTTGGGCGACGTGATTTACTCCGTATTTGCCGCGGGCATATTCAATCAACTCATCGCGCCTGTTGTCGGCAATATCGAGGTCAATATCTGGCGGCGAGGGCCTGTCGGGGTTCAGGAATCGTTCGAAAGGCAAGTCAAACTTAATAGGATCAATTGTTGTGATGCCGGCAAGATAAGTGACCATGGAGCCTGCCGCCGAGCCTCTGGTATTGGTCAGAATGCCGTGCTCGTGCGCGTAGCGCAGAAGGTCGGCGGTGACGAGGAAGTACGGCGAGTAGCCTTTGCTCCTGATGACTTTTAATTCATATTCGACGCGCTCCACAATCTCCGGCGTTTTCTTGACCCCGCGCTCCTTTAGCCCGGCATAGACCAGGCCGGAGAGCTCCTCATCGTAACTTTGTCCGTTTTTCGCGACGTATCTGGGAAAAACCCATTTGCCGAGTTCCAAGTGCAGATTGCAGCGCTCGGCAATTTCGGCTGTTTTCTTAAGTGCTTCGGGATTCCTCTTATAATCTTTTTTCGCTTCCTCCACTGTGCGGAAGTGGAGGTCCTCCTCTTCTTCGAAACTACCGCGATTGATGAATTCTTGTATGGATTTAACCGTCTCGAACGCCGGGCGGTCTCCCGGTTCGAGGTAATAGACATCGTATAAAGCAAGTTCGTTCTCTAGAAAGAAGTTTTTGCTGAATATTTCTTTGTAATACTTTTCTTCCTTCGCTATAGCAATAAGGCCCTCGTGGTGTTTCTCAAGCAATTCCCGGTCTATCCTCGGCTTGTAGTAAAAGCCCTCAAGATAAGAGGCGGTAACGAGCTTAAGAAGATTTTTGTAGCCCGTCTCGTTCTCGGCGAGCAGCACCAAGCGGCTTCGCTGATTATCCACCCGTGCCTCTTTATCATGGCGAGTGCGTACCGCGACGTAGAAATCAACGCCGATAATTGCTTTAATGCCGTTTTCTTTGCACTCTTTATAAAATTCAATGGCGCCATACAGATTCGCAGAATCTGTAAGGGCCAGCGCCTCCATGCCGCACTCCTTTGCTTTTTTGATAAGGTCGGAGATCTTAGGCAGGGCTTCAAGAAGAGAATAGTGCGAGTGGGCACGCAGGTGGACGAACTTCGACATGGGCATAGTATAATACAGACATCTGATGAGTCATATTGTAGGCATTGACGAAGCGGGCAGAGGACCACTGGCAGGTCCGGTGGCGGTCGGGGCGGTAAGCATAGCTTATCCCGAGCGCAGTCGAGGGATGTGGAAAAGATTTTTCAAAGGCATAAAAGATTCGAAGCAGCTCTCGCCCGAGGAGCGCGAATTCTGGTTTGCTTTGGCGCAGGAAGGGAGAAGAAGAAGCGAGCTTGATTTTCGCGTCTCTCTGGTTTCAGAAAGAGTAATAGACAGGCACGGCATCGCGTACGCAATTCGCTTAGGGGTAAAACGGGTATTAAGAAGATTGGAAATTGACGGGGGTGATTCCCAAATCTTTCTTGACGGAGCGCTCAGGGCGCCTATCGAATTCAAGCATCAACTCACGGTCATAAGAGGGGATGAGAAAATTCCCATAATTTCTCTCGCCTCAATCTGCGCCAAAGTGGTGAGAGATAGAAAGATGGTAAGGATGGCGAAAAAATATCCCGAATACGACTTCGACCAGCACAAAGGCTATAGCACGAGAATGCATCGCGAAGCTATCCGAAAATACGGCTCAACAGAGCTCCATAGAAAGAGCTTTTTAAAGAAAATTGCAAAGCGTTGACAAAAGCATAGAGAGGTAGTATACTAAAAGTTGGAAAGGAGGCTCGCAATGAGCCCAGAAAAAAGCCATTTCGTTTGCGCCATCATCTGGCGCAGGAACAAGTCAGGGGAGGTCGAATTTCTCGTCATCGACTCGGTCTCAACAGACCGGCTCGGTCGGCAGTCGAAGAAGCACGTCAAATTCCCGGGCGGCATGAACCGCGTTCGGGAAGAAAGCGTGGAGCTCACACTCCAGCGCGAAGTGCTCGAAGAGACGCATCTGTCGCTCCTGCCCGACAAAGCAAAAGAGCTTTGCCGAATCGAAGCGACACCGAGCCATACCAAGTATGGGTTCCTGGTGTCGTTCGAAGACTGTCGGGGCACTCTCCGGTTGGAAATGCTCCACGACAATAGCGACAAGATGTGGCCGCCGCGCTGGGTATCGGCCGCCGTCCTCGGACGCGAGTTGTTCGAGAGGCACCAGCCGTTCTACCTCAAGGCCATACACCGATTTGGTCTCCTCTGATCTTCTGGTTTTGGGCCCCAAGCCCGTCCCTCCCCACGCATGGGGAGGGATTTTCCTTTTGTCTAATTTATGCTAAACCCCCACACCTACTTTCAACATATCCTAAATATCAAGTAAATATAAAGACTTGATAAAAAGTAGGTGTGGGGGTAAATTAAAGCCATGGTAGTCCGAATGAGACACACGCGGTCGCATACCAACAACAGGCGATCTCACCATAAGCTGAAGAATCCTGCTCTGGCCAAAGACGAGCAGGGCAACGCTTATCTGCGACATCGCGCGTCTCCCACTACCGGCGTTTATCGCGGCAGAAAGGTTATCGATCTTAACGCCCGTCTGGAGAAAAGGACGAAGAAGACCGCCGAGAAGCATGAGCACAGCCACGCTCACTAATTTCCATTAACAGCTCTTTTGTTCTTTATGTCCCAAAGGCACCTATCAAGGTCCATCGTTTTACAGACATTATTCGAATGGGATTTTCCCTCGACTGGCTCGGGACAGGCAAAGCCGGATGTTCGCGTTTTATTCGAGAAAAATATACAGGAATTCGCTCCGGGGTCGAATGACCGGCCCTTCATGGAGCGACTTTTAAATCTCGTTCTGGACAAGAAAAAAATTCTTGATGACCTCATAAGCAAAGCCGCTCCAGATTGGCCGCTAGAAAGAATAGCGCCGGTGGACAGGAATATTCTGCGGATCGGGTTGGCGGAACTTCTTTTTGCCGACCGGAAAGAAGTTCCGCCTAAGGTGGCCATCAACGAGGCGATAGAACTTGGGAAGCAATTCGGCGGCGAGACCTCGAGCCGATTCGTGAACGGCGTCCTAGGCGCCGTGTACAAGGAGATGGGCGAGCCGGGCAAGGACGATAAGCCGAAGCCGAAGAAAAAATACGGCAATGTGCCTCTCGACCAGCTGCCGGTGATAAAGATGGCCGGAGCGGTGGTCTTCGCAAAGCAGAACAAAGATATTTATATGGCGTGCGTGCACGATGTTTTCGGCCACTGGACTTTGCCTAAAGGCAAGATTGGCGACGACCCGTCCATAGCAAACGAGACGACAGAAGAAGGGCTGATTCGCGAAGTGCAGGAAGAGATCGGTATTCCGGTAAAAGTTATTGAAAAACTCGGCGAGAATTCCTATTCAACTTTTCACCCGGAGAAGGGAAAGATCGTAAAGCATGTAAGCTATTTCCTGACGGAAGGTCCCTTCACCGAGCTCACTCTCGAGAAGAAGGAAGAGAAGGGCGGACTCGATGACGTGAGATGGTTCAAATTGGCAGACATCCTTGACCTAAACTTTTATGATGATATTCTGCCTATCGTTACCAAGGCGATAACAAAGCTTGCGGAGCAAGCTTAACCAACGGACAGATGGATTTCAACAAATTTGAACAACAGGCAGGAGTGACGTTCAAGAATAAGGCGCTTCTCAAACAGGCCTTTACCCACCGCTCATACATCAACGAGAACAAGGCTGCTGGCCTTGAACACAATGAGCGCATGGAATTCCTCGGCGACGCGGTGCTCGAACTCGTCATTACTGATCACCTCTTCAATATTATGAAAGAGTCGAGCGAAGGTGAGATGACCTCGCTTCGTTCGGCGCTGGTAAACGCCGACACTTGCGCGCAAGTGTCGCAAGCTCTCGGCGTAAATGACTTTCTTCTCCTATCCAAAGGCGAACAGAAAGATAATACAGGCCGCGCGCGGCTGTACATTCTTGCCAACACCCTCGAAGCGCTCATCGGCGCGCTTTACCTCGACCAAGGCTACGAGGCAGCCAAGGATTTCATCATGAAGCACATCACGCCGATTCTCGAAACTATCGTGCGGGACGGCAAGTGGATAGACGCAAAGTCTCTTTTTCAGGAGAAGATGCAGGAGTTTGCGGGGCAAACTCCTGCATACAAAACCATTCGCGAATCAGGGCCTGACCACGACAAACATTTTACCGTGGTTGTTTCTGTGGGCAGCAAGGTCTATGGCGAAGGGGAAGGGAAGTCGAAGCAGGATGCGGAACAGGAAGCGGCCAAAAACGCCCTCAAGGCCCAGGGGTGGAATTAGGATTCCTTGACCTCATCCCGGACTACATCTCGACCTTCTCCTAGATTTAGGAGAAGATACAATATTTTACATGAAATTAGTTCATAATCTTCGTGAGTTAGCTGATCGCCGTCGTGAATTACGGAAAAATCAAACGCTGGCGGAGCAGCTTCTGTGGCAAGAATTGAGAGGAAAGAAGTTTGGGTACAGATTCCATCGTCAGTACAGTATTGGCGGTTATATTCTCGATTTTTACTGCCCAAAACAGAGATTGATAATTGAAATAGATGGCTCAATACACGAATCGAGAAAGAATTACGATTCGGTTAGAGATAAATACTTCCAAGAATTGAATTACAAGGTTCTGCGATTCAAAAATAGCGAAGCTGAAGAAGACTTGTTAGAGGTAGTTAATCAAATCCAAAGAAACCTTACACCCTCTCCTAAATCTAGGAGAGGGTTGGGGTGAGGTCTGTTATAATATGGAATCGTATGTATTTGAAATCGATTGAGTTATCGGGTTTCAAGTCCTTCGCCAAGAAGAGTCATTTTTTATTTAATACGCCGATTTCGGCCATCGTCGGCCCCAACGGCTCGGGGAAGTCGAACGTCGCAGAAGCTTTCCGCTTCGTTCTCGGCGAACAATCGATTAAATCCATGCGTGGCAAGAAGGGCGAAGATCTCATCTGGAATGGTTCGACGGATTCATCACGAGCAGGCCGAGCTTCAGTAAAAGTTATTTTCGACAACAGCAGAAAAATATTCGACATTGATTTTCCGGAAGTCTCTATCGAGCGCGTGGTGCACCGCGCCGGCGCCAACGAATATCTAGTGAACGGCAGCCAGGTGCGTCTCAAGGATATTGTCGAACTTCTGGCCAAGGCCCACATCGGAAGCTCCGGCCACCACATCATCTCGCAGGGCGAAGCGGACAAAGTGGTCTCGGCCAATCCCAAGGAGCGGAAAGCTATGGTCGAGGACGCGCTCGGCCTCAAAATCTACCAATACAAGCGCGCCGAGAGCGAGAGAAAGCTTGAGAAAACATTTGAAAATATCAACCAAGTAGAAGCGTTGCGCAAAGAGATTGCCCCTCATTTGCGATTTCTCCAAAAGCAGGTCGAAAAGCTGGAAAAAACCGAAAGTTTGCGCGAAGAACTGGTGAAGCTCGCCCAGGAATACTTCCAGCATAAAATACCGACTTCACCGGAACTTGCCAGGCTTGACGGCATTATCATCGCTGAAGAAGGAATGATGGAAAGAGAAAGAAAGCGATTACAATCAAATGAATATAAAACCGTGCGGCTCAAAGAAGTGGAAAACTTATATCAAGAAGTGAGCCTGTTGGAAGAGGCGGGGGAAATTATAAAGAGAATCGGGAATTTCATCCGAGAGAGAAAGCACGACGGCGATTCTCAAAATATGGCCGAGGCCAAAATCAGGATAGAGAAGCTAAAAAAACAGCGCCAGGAACTTGAAGAAACGGAATTTAAGAAAGAATTGGCAGATCTGGAACGCTTGGTCGGGAAAATTTCTTGGTTACCGAGCGCTTCCAAGGAAGACAGAGTCAGGCAGGAAGAAAGGAGAAGAGCGCTCGAAAGATTAAAGATTCGTTTCGAAGAAGCGAGTATGGCCGGCGGCGAAGAGCTCAAGAAGGAGCATGCGGAAACGAGCGAGCGGGACGCTTTCTTGGCACGCGAACTCGCCGACCTCGAAAAGTCGGCGGAATCACTGAAGGAACTTATCAAGGATTTGGAAAAACGTCTCGCGACCGAATTTGAGACCGGACTCGAGAATATCAACAAAGAATTCGACAAGTTTTTCAACAAAATGTTCGGCGGCGGAGAAGCAAGACTGGCTCTCGTTAGAGCCGAGTCTCAAGTTGAAGAAAGTGAAGAAGGCTGGCCCATCGAAGTTTCAGCGGAGGAGGGGTTGGATATCAAAGTTTCTCTGCCGAAGAAAAAAATCAAAGGCCTTATGATGCTTTCGGGAGGGGAGAGGGCGCTAACTTCTATCGCTCTCATCTTTGCCGTCTCGCAGGTCAATCCGCCGCCCTTCATCATTCTCGACGAGACGGACGCGGCACTCGACGAAGCGAACTCCAGGAAATACGGTGACCTGGTCGAGGAGCTTTCCAAAAAATCGCAGCTGATTTTGATAACTCACAACCGCGAAACCATGTCTCGCGCCGGTGTTATCTACGGCGTGACCATGGCGGGAAGCGGCGTCTCAAAGCTCCTCTCTATCTCGTTTGACGAAGCGGTCGAGGTGGCGAAATAAAATTCCGCAAATATAGTTCAGAAAAACGCGCTATAAAATTATACCTACAGTATATCAGTATATTGTAGGTATACGGACATATTCGTGCGAATTAGCGCATAAGGAAAAAGAAAAGCCGCCGGCGACGCGAGGTCGCCGGCGAGCTGCACACGATCAGAGCCGGTTGGTTATCCGATACTTGATCTCCTCGAACTCACGGAACATGAGAGGAGCGAGGTCGTCATCGAGGAAGGTGTTTTCGCCGAGCGCTGTCGCTTCTTCGTACTTCTCACTTGTTTCGTACACTTCTTCGAGATAAACGCCGAGCCTGCGATAGAGCTCTTCCCACGGCGTGTCGAGACTGATGCCAATACGATGGCAGATACGGTGACGGAACCACTCGCTGTAAGCGAAGTAGTGCGGCCACTGCTCATGCTGCTTGTCGAGAGGCTTCGGATTAGCGTAGGTCGTCGCCCAGGCGACCTGCAGAGCAATCGAGTGGAGTGAGGGCTGTTCGAGGCCGTTCACCCCCACAGGTACACGACGAGCGCGCGCATTGACACTTGGCATTTGTCCTCCATATCCATACACAGACAATCTGGCGAAATTCTACCTTTTTCTACACAAATGTAAAGTCCAGAGTTTTGCGCTCAGGGTCGGCATTCACTAGCTTCACTCGTGCTTTGTCGCCTAAGGAATATTTTTTGCCGGTCTTCTGGCCAACGATGGCGTAGAGTTTCTCGTTCAACTCATAGAAATCATCTTTCATATCGCGGAGCTTGACCATGCCTTCGGCTTTGGTATTTGTTTCCTCGACGTAAATACCCCACTCCGAAACGCCGGAAATAATGGCGTCGAATTCCTGTCCGACTCGTTCGGACATATACTCGACCTGCTTGTATTTGATAGAAGCGCGCTCGGCTTCAGCCGCTTCCATCTCGCGCTCGCTGGATTCGTCTGCCAGTCGCTGATACTTCACGATTTCATCTTGTTCAATCTTGCCTTTGTTCAAAAAACGCTCAAGCAAGCGGTGTACCATAAGGTCCGGATAGCGGCGGATAGGCGAAGTGAAGTGGGTATAGTATTCGAACGCAAGGCCAAAGTGGCCGATGTTTGAAGTGGAATAAATGGCTTTCGACATTGACCGGATAGCGGCGGTCTTGACCAACATTTCGGCTGGCGAACCCTCGACAGACTTGAGCATGCGGGTAATATCTTCTGCTGTCGTTTCGCCGTCCTTATTCTTGAGCTCGAAGCCGAGTGCCTTGACGAAGGTGGCAAGATTCACAATCTTCTCCCTGTCCGGTGCGTCGTGTATGCGATAGACGAAAGCCCCTCGACTTTGCTTGGGGTGAACGGCCTTGGCATTGGTCATGTAAGTTGCCACTTCGCGATTAGCGAGGAGCATGAAGTCCTCGATGAGCTTGTGCGTGTCCTTTCGTTCCTTCTTATAAACCTTGATGGGCTTGCCCAGGTCGTCGAGCACGAACTTTACCTCTTCCGTTTCGAATTCGATGGCGCCATTCTTGAACTTCTCCGCCCGGAGCTTATAAGCCAAGTCGTTTAAAATTCTCAGCTCCTCCTCGAAAGGACTTTTTACCTGCCTGCCGGCAGGCAGGTCGAGAATTTCCTGCGCCTCCTCGTATGTAAACCGCTTATCGGATTCTATAAGTGTCTTGCCAAACCAGCGCTCCTTCACTCTCGCTTCCTTGTCCATGATGAAGACGGCGGAGAAGGCGTACTTGGGTTCGTTGGGGTTGAGGGAGCAGAGATCGTTTGAGAGCACTTCCGGCAACATGGGAATAGTACGGTCCACGAGATAGATGGACGTGCCGCGCTTTTGGGCTTCTTTGTCGAGAGCTGTTTTTTCTCTCACGAAATGGGAGACATCGGCTATATGGACGCCGATTTCGAAATTGCCGTCCTCCAGCTTTTTGAAAGAGATGGCGTCGTCGAAGTCCTTGGCGTCCGCCGGGTCAATGGTGAAAGTGAGAGTTTTACGGAAGTCCCTGCGGCCCTTGAGTTTATCCTCGTTATTATATTTTTCTTTCCACGCGTCGGCTTCCTGCTCGACCTCGGTGGGGAAGTCGATTTCAAAGCCCGATTCGAGGACAATGCCCACCATCTCGGTATTGTGCTCGCCGGCTCGGCCGATAACTCGGAGCACTTCGCCCGCAGGGCTCTTTGCTGGGTCATGCCATTCCGTGATTTTTGCTTGAACCTTGTCGCCCGCCTTCGCCAAGGCTCCGTCGGGCAAGCCTTGTTTCGGAATAAAGATGTCCCTATACATTCGTTTATCATCCGGCACCACAAAAAATTTTCCATTTTCTTCTTCGAACACGCCGACGAATTCTGTTTTATGCCTCTCCACAACTTCGACCACCTTGGCTTGCTTCCTGCCTTTAAGCTCTCTGTCCAGAATCTCAATTTTGACCGTGTCGCGGTTCAAGGCGATGGCCAGATTCTCCGGCTGGATTTCGAAATCGTCTGCTTGTGGGTCCTCGGGTGGCGTGAAATAGCCGACTCCTTTGCCGGTAACGCGTATCATGCCTTCGAGTATTTGATTTTTTTCTTTCATAAACCGTAATCAAAAAGTTTCTCTGCCGATGGGTGCCTGCTTCAATATTCGAAATGCGACCAATAAGCCCAAGAAATTAAGAATACTCATTATCGCGAAGAGTACAGTGAAGGAGTAGGCCGCTACTATCGCACTGCCAGCCAGCGCTGCAAGTCCAGTTACCAAACTCGTGCCGCCGGTCCATAGCGACCAATGCCGGCTGGCCTCGGCCTCGCTCAAGTTCGAGGCAAATACGCTATCGAAGGAAGGTTCGAGTATCCCATAAGATACGCCAATCACAATCTGTACCAGGAACAGTTCTATCGGGTTTCGCACAAATAAATAACCTACAGTACCCAAGAAAAAGAGTGAATATCCAGAAATAAGCATTAGTCTCACGTTTCGGGCAAAGAAGGGTGAGGTCCCAAAAAAAAGCACAAAAAGCCCCGTAGCGCAGCTGAAGAACGCATAAGCAATCCCAGCGTCTAAAATGTCTCCACCGATACGTTCTACATATATCGCGTAAATAGGACCGAGCAAACCCATAGAAAAGAAAGTTACAAGGCTAGTCTGGATTAGGATACGAGCTTCTTTCTTGAGATTTTTGGTAAAAGATGGCAGCCTGAACATATATTTGATTTTATTTACTCTGGTCGGGAGGCGTAGGCGGGAATTGAACCCGCGCATCGCGGTTTTGCAGACCGCTGCGTTACCACTTCGCCACTACGCCAAAAGCCCTTATTACCATACCATAAAACGTTGAAAAACGGCTGGATAAATGAGATACTCTAACTTACTTGCGCCCTTAGCTCAGCTGGTAGAGCAGGTCCCTCTTAAGGACAAGGTCGAAGGTTCGATCCCTTCAGGGCGCACATGGGCGGGTGGCGAAATGGCAGACGCGCCAGCTTTAGGAGCTGGTTCCGCAAGGAGTGGAGGTTCAAGTCCTCTCCCGCCCACGGGCCAGTGGCGGAATAGGTATACGCGCACGACTTAAAATCGTGTCCCGCAAGGGATGTGGGTTCGATTCCCACCTGGCCCACCAATACAGAACGAATCGGCTTTTTCAAAGCCAGAAGGTGGGACGCGCGAAGCGCGTCCCACTGATTTCCCCCCATTTTTCCAAACGAATTCGGAGCACCGCCTTCGGCGGTGCGCACTGTTTTTTCGCCAAGAAGCAGGTTCGAGCCAAAGATTTCTTTGGCAACGACCT
>ERZ1292629.4137-Hain-H43-01um-R1-4137-length-10777-cov-10_pt1 | contig 10777 bp, 9 predicted proteins | sample MGYA00564399_ERZ1292629 | MGnify/ENA primary metagenome ERZ1292629 (study PRJEB36523, sample SAMEA6512636) | groundwater metagenome | collected 2019-01-08 | study: AquaDiva: Metagenomics assemblies of 32 groundwater samples | reverse complement strand
TGTTCATATCCCTTTAGTGTGCCTGATTATGGGGAATTACGCAACACGTCTATTGCCTCTGCCTCTGCTGTTTTCTTTTTGCTTCGTGGTGGGTATCTCTACATCACCTCGACTGGCAAACCTGACGCGCTCGAAGAAGCCAAGAAAACGATTCGCAACGCTCTCCTTGGCCTCGTACTTGTTTTGGCCGCCAACGGCATAGTTTCCTTAATGCAGGGAGCGCTTGTCGGCAACAACGATGCTGGCACAATTACTAATCTTCCCTTAACACAAATTGCCAGTGTCCCGCCAAGCGAGGGACTAACTCAAGTTTTGATTGATGCGGTCAACGGCTTTATCCAAAACATTGTCGAGAGTTCGACTAAACCAGTCGTGGACGGAATTATGACGCTCCTTACCACAACTCCACAGCTACTCACGAACGCCACTATAGTCAAATTCTGGCTCATTATGCTCGGGATCACCGACACGCTCTTTGTACTCGTTGTAGCACTGCTTGGACTGCAATTTATGAGCGCTTCTACCTTTGGGTTTGAAGAGATTGAGTTTAAACATCTCCTCCCCAGAATCGGCTTGGCATTTTTAGCTACTAACGTTTCACTTTTTCTGGCCGACTATGCCATCAAAACGTGTAACGCACTCGTTACAGGCATTATCGGCGCAACCGGCGGACTCAATCATGCGTGGATAACAAACGCCATAACGTTGCAAAATCTTACGAATGGTACCGCACCACTGATAACCCTCATCTTTCTGTTACTGTTCTTGATAGTGGCTATCGTTCTCCTTCTCATGTATATCAGTCGTTTAATCATCATCGCCTTGGGAGCAGTACTCTCACCGTTTATATTCCTACTCTGGACACTGCCTAAAACAGCCGATTTCGCCGAAATGGCCATCAAAGGCTATCTCGTTTCGGTCTTTACGATCTTCGTGCATGTCGTGACTATTCAACTGGCCGGATCGTTCTTGGCTCTTCCTGAACAAAGTAATAACTCGTTGATCTCCATTGCTGTCGCTATTGGACTTTTTTTAACACTGCTAAAAATTCCTAATTTCATGATGCAACTCATTCTTTTCTCTCGAAGTGTTGAAACGGTCAAACATGTCGGTGGTCAGATTATGAATGTTATGAGCGCGGGTAAGGCACGTCTTGGAGGTGGAGAGGGAGTTAAAACACCCAGAAGGACATTAAACGTATGAGAACAACAATCATTCCGGCACAAATTACGACTATTGAAGATAAGATCGCAGGATCATTAAACTTTACACAGATCTTACTTCTCATGGCACCCGTCCTCTGGGGGACACTTGTCTATACGTTATTTTCTCCTGTGCTAAAAATTGCACCGTACAAAATAGGGCTAGTGCTCATTGTTACTGCGATTTCCCTTATCCTTGCCATGAGGGTAAAAGAAAAAATAATAGCCGAATGGCTAGGAATTCTACTTAGATATAGGCTTCGGCCAAAATATTATCTATTCACTAAAAATGACCTTACTGAGCGCGTGGTTGACCTTCCATTCGTGGAAACAGTTAAGGCTCACAAAAAGGCTCCACTTCAAAGCCTCAAGAAGCGGGGCGAGTTATCTATCAAAGAACTTATCAAACTTGAGCAAGCCATGAACTCAAAGCATTTAGCCGTGTCGTTTCGGTATGGAGGGAAGGGCTCAGTATGACAAATCTATTTTCTAAAACCGGTACCAAACCATCACGCCAACAAATCCAGATTAAAAAGGTCGTGGATAACATTCTCGTTTTACCTAACAACGAGTTTCGGCTTATTTTAGAAACATCTTCAATTAACTTTGAACTCAAGAGCGAGGACGAACAGGACGTGATAATCGACAGCTTCCAAAACTTCCTCAATGCACTTCCTTGCCAGATTCAAATACTTGTCCGTGTGCGTGAAATTGATATCGATAAATACGCCGAAGATGTGGCGCGGTCGAAAGACAAAGAAAAAGAAGCCGTGTATAAAAAACAAATTGAAAGTTATAGTGCGTTCGTGAAAAAATTGGTCTCTGGCAACAGTATTCTCTCCCGCCGCTTCTATATTGTCCTGCCATACCATAATCCCGACAAACACGAAGACTGGAAGCTCATCAAAGAACACCTCAATCTTAACCGCGATATCGTGATTAAGGGCTTGGAGCGTATGCAGATGAAAGCTAAAACGCTTACCAGTCTTGAGATCATTAATCTTTTCTATAGTTTCTATAATCCTGAATCGGTCAAAACTCAAGCGGTCACCAAAGAAGCGTTATCTGTTTTATTCAAACACAACTATGTTTAATCTAGTTAAAAACTTAAACCACATAAAACCAATTAGTGACTGGCGTAAACGCCAGAAACGAAAGCGTTTGGCTCATCAGGCGGTCAACATAACCTTCGGCGAACAAGATCAACTCGATCTACTCTCCTATGCCGGACTGAAAGAAGAATCCAGTTACTTGCAGATTAACGATACTTACGTCAGAACTCTGTTTGTGTCGGGCTATCCATATGTGGCTTCGACGGGCTGGCTTTCGATGCTTATTAACTTCAACCATAATATTGATATCAACTATCACATTGAACAGATTGATCCGCTCATTGCTCTACCCAAACTCAACCGCAAGATTACCGAGCTTGAGTCCACCAAGCGCACCATGCTTAAAGAGGGCCGGGTGATTGGTAGCGAAATCACTGATCCACTTGAATCAGCTATGGAGCTCAAAGACAAGATTCAACGCGGGATGGAAAAACTTTTCCAAGTTTCTATTTATATGACGGTAACGGCTGACAGCCTAGTGGAGTTAGATAAAGTCACCAAACTTTTAGAAACCGTCATGCAGACACGATTGTTCTACATCAAACCTGCCACCTTCCAACAAATTGATGCACTTCAATCCATTCTTCCTAGAGGGGAAAACAAACTGGCACAAAAGAGAAATTTGGATAGCTCAAGTGCTGCCCTCACATTCCCATTTGTTTCATCCGAACTTGTCCAAGAGTCCGGTATCTTATACGGCATTAATAAGTCCAATAATTCACTGGTTATCATTGACCGGTTCAGTTTAAATAACGCGAACTCCATTATTTTTGCCCAGAGTGGCAGTGGTAAGAGTTTTACTGCCAAAGTGGAGATCCTCCGTCATCTCATGCAGGGCACGAAAGTTATCGTTATTGATCCAGAGCGTGAGTACAAACAACTGGCTAAAAGCGTCAACGGGACCTATATTAAGCTATCCAGTACCTCCAAAGAAAAGATCAACCCATTTGATTATTCCCAAAGCTCCGTTACCGGTGAGAATAGCCTCGCAGAGCACATACAAGACCTTACAGAGCTCATTTCCCTCATGGTAGGCAGTCTGACCTCGGAAGAGCGGGCAACGGTGGATAGAGCCCTCTTACAAACGTACAAAAATGCAGGTCTCTCCAAACGCAAGAATGGCAAGAAACCTGCAAAAATTATCTATCCAGTCCTTAAAGACTTCTACAAAGAACTGAAGAGCATGAAGCACAAAGATTTATGTAACCGCCTAGAGCGGTTCGTCAAAGGATCGCTGGGTGGAGTTTTTGACTCTCAAACCAATATTGAGATGAATAATCGTCTGGTTGTCTTTGACATTAAAGATCTTAATGAATCACTTCGCCAAATCATGATGATGGTCGTGGCTAACTTCGTCCACAGCGAAGTCAAACAGAATCCGCAAAAGCGGATGCTAGTCATTGATGAGGGCTGGATGCTTCTCCAAGAGCCGGAAAGCGCCAGATTTATTTCAGGACTCGTGCGTCGCGCCAGAAAATACTATCTGGGAGTTACGATCATTACCCAGCAAGCTAACGACTTCTTGTCACAGGAGTATGGCAAAGCTATTGCCAGTCAGTCATCTTTGCGTGTGCTTATGAGACAAGATACGACCACAATCAAGAAAGTCGCCGAGGAGTTTCACCTCTCTGCCTTTGAACAGCATTACTTGTTAACCTGTGATCGCGGGGAAGCACTCCTGATTGCCGATCAAAACCACGTTGCGGTCAAGGTTGTGGCATCTGAAGAAGAACATCCACTCCTCACGACTGATCCTCGGGAGATTTACCTCTGACATGAATCCAAAATTGATCCTGACCCTGTGGTCATTCAGGAAAGAACTTAAGTTTGTGGTTTTAGCTTTCCTCACGATCCTCATGGTACCGGTTATTGGTGTCATTCTTCTCACACAAGTCGGTATCAATATCATTTCTGATAAGTTGGTGGAGAGTAATCCGGTCACACAGTCGATTGAGTTAAAAGACCCCACAACAGGTGAAGTAGTCAAATCTATACAACCGCAAGTTGTCTGGCCAGTACACGGCGTTATTACACTCGAATTCGGACAATCCAGTGGCTATCAGGTATTCCATACAGGCATTGATATCGCTAATCCGTCAGGACATATTGGTGATCCCATTAACCCTGCAATGGATGGTGAAGTTATCTATGCCGGAGAAATATTTTGGGGTTATGGAAAGCACATCATCATCGATCATGGGAATAACATCACGACCATTTATGCCCATTTAGATAAGATTTACGTCTATAAAGGCCAGAAGGTAACAATTACCGACACTATCGGCAAAGAGGGGCAAACAGGCTGGGCTACCGGTCCACATCTACACTTTGAAACAAGAATATACGGGATACCGATTAATCCCAGAATATTTTTGGGAAATGGAAATCCACATTAGGCCTCAGATTGATGTAAAATACAAGGTAGATTTGAGATTGAAATGTATATGAGTAATTTTTCCAAAACTGGCAATACAGACAAAGATGGAACCAATATATTAGGTCTAGCCTTTGATAGAAAACTTATTGATACTCAGCCTTTTGGAGCAGAGGATAAAACAGCAGATATAGATGGGTTTGTTAGACTTCGTGATGGTGAAAGTAAAAATCTAAACAAATTTCTCAATTACCAACTCAAAAGTACTTCAGGTATAAAAAATAACAAATATAGCATTGATAGAAAAGACGTAGATTTTCAGATTGATTCAAATGTCCCAACTTTAATGTTTATTGTGGACGTAAGTTCTAAGCAAGTGTTTTGGTATTACTGTCCTCATCATAAGGATGAATTAGAGCTTGCTAAAAAATATAAAAACAAAACGATTGATTTTACAGACTATGAAGTTAAAAACAATTCTGAAGAACTCAAGGAAAAATGGAGCAAAATAGCCGTATCACAAGACTTTATTGAGGCAAACACAACACTCAACAATGTTCGCGATTTGATAAATCGTAGAAGCCCCAAGTCAGCCTTATCAATGCTGGAGGAGTTAAAGAAAAATGTTTGGACCAATGCCGAAAAAGTCATCAAATTTCGGATTTTAGCAAACATGGGAGCTTCCAATCTTTCTTTGGGAAACGAGACTGAAGCCTGCCAATTTTTCATAGACGCATATCAGTACACTCCAGAGGACGAAAAGGCATTGTCCAACATTGGGTTGGCACACTTAATTAGTGGCGACTTATCTAAGGCAAAGGAATTTGCTGAAAAGACTTTAGAAAAATACCCAGAAAATCTGCAGGCAACATCTATTTTAATTCAGGCTTCAGACGATCCTGATCGGGATGTGTTTGTAAAACAGCTCTCCAAAAATGTTCGAAATACCTCGGAGGTATATTTTGCGTTAGGTTTTGTTGAGCTAGGTAAAAAGAACTACCAATTATCTGAAGAACATTTTAGAAAAGCACTTGAACTAGATGACGGAAAATCATTGGAGATTCCAAGTACTCTAGCTGGTTTGTTGATTGAGAAAAACATCCCGATTCTGCAAAAGCTTGAATTCGAAGGTTTAGTTAAAAAAGATAATAAGGAAATTGAAGAGGCGCTTGTTTTATTCGCTGAAGTTTGGAAAAAGGTTGAGAACACAGAGATGGCAGAAGCAAAGGCTGAATGGCTCGTGAGTCTTAGTTTTGGAAAAAGAATTTTAGGTAGGCTGGATGAAGCTTTAGTGGATGCAAAACGAGCTTATGATCTAGCACCCGGGAATGGCAAAGTTGTAAAAAACCTCTCGATGCTTTTTTGGGAGAAGGGTAACTTTGCAGAGGCATACAAATTGCTTGAGTTGCACAAAGATTCCGTTTCTTTCCCCCAAATTCCATATCTAATGGCACTGGTGAAGAGAGAGCAAAAAGATTTTGACTCCGCTATTTCTTTATTAAAGGCTAGATTAGCTGAAAAAGATTTACCAGAAGATACTAAAGAGGACGGTCTGGGACTACTTACTGAAATCTTCTTCATGGCCAATAAAAAAGAAGAGGCTGAGCAGTACATCATTAACCAGCTGAAGGCGAATCCCAAAAACATTTTGTTCCTAACCTTTAATTCAAGACTTTATGAAGAAAAGAACGACAATCTACATGCAGTAGAAGAAGCGAAAAAAGCGCAATCTTTCCTCACAGGAAAATCTTCTTACCATGACAAATTTATCGCAGCTAGTCAGTTGTATAGGTTGAAACTGTTCAAAGAAGCTCAAAGTCTCTACGAAGAAATAGCTGATAAGACAGTTTATTCACCTTTGCTTTATAAGCTTTTGTACTGCTATTACGAGACAAATAGCTATGGACAGGCTTTAGCTCTAACGAGGTTAATAACAGAGAAACAGGGCCCGATAGAAGATGTCCTAAAAATTCAAGCAGCCATATTAGAAGAGCAAGGCGACATAGATGGTGAAATGTCTACTTATCGGAAACTTGTCGAGAGCAATCCAGACGATACGGCGGCAAAAATCCAAATAGGATATATTTTGTTTCGTCAGCACAAGGAAAAAGAACTAGATGAATATCTCGACTCAACGAGTTTCGACTTGGACAACTTGTCTCTGATGAGCAGGTATAGGCTTGCACATTTATTTGGAATCAGGAAAAGAGTGAAGCTATTTTTGGATACTCTCTATGAAACTCGTAGAAAGTTTTTCGACGACAATCAAGCACACATAGAATATATTCGTCTCTTTTTTACTCGAACAGCAGAGACAGATAAACTGGCCGATCCAAAAGAAATCGCCAATGAAACTGCAGTAATCTTAAAGTACCCAAATGGGAGCACTGATTATTTCGTTATAGATGATAGAAAAGATCTTTCTAAGGCCCATCATGAAATTCGACCTTCAGATGAATTAGCTCAAAAGTTACTTGGGAAAAAAGCTGGAGACAAGGTCGAAATTGACCCCCGATTGATAGTCGAAGTTATGGAGGTTAAGAGTAAATACGTTCACGCACTTCACCAAAGCATGGCATTTCATCAGTCTCAATTCAATAATATATCTGATTTACAAAGCATCACTCTTGGTGAACCTAAGCAAAAAGGTGAATTGCCTGAAGGTTTCGATGTTATTGAAAAACAAATTACTGCTCAATATCAACACGCTCAGAAGGTCGAGGCTTTATACAAGAACAGACGAATAACTATCGGAGCCTTCGCCAACTTAGTGAGAAGGAATTTGATTGAAGTTTGGGGAAGCATGGTCGCGGACCAACGATTAGGAATTAACTTTTCGCGTGGAGATTTACAGGAACGAATAGATGCTGTTAACCAGCTCAAAAATGCTAAAAAAATTGTAATTGATCCGATCGCACTTCTAACAATCCACTCATTAGAAGTTGGTGACCTAATAGTTAAAAACTATGGAAAATTTGGAATAGCCCAATCCACTATAGACTTAATTACTGAGCAAATATCACACTTAGAACCCGCTAAGGACAAGGGATACCTAACTCTTGGTAAGCAAGGTGATCAATTTACAAAACAAGAAATTAAACCAGAATCAATTAAAAAGAACATTGATTATCTAGAGCGGTTAATTGAATGGATAAAAAATAATTGTGAGGTTCTCCCGATTGAAAAAGCCGTTGATATAGATAAAAAGCAAAAGGAAGATCTGGAAGACATACTCGGCATTCCCTCACTAGATACTCTATTGATTTGTCGAACTGAAGGTCGTCTTCTTTTCTCTGACGATGAACGTCTGAGGGCAGTTGCGAGGAATGATTACCAGATAGGCGGAATTTGGTCGCAAGCCTTGTTAATGGATGCATTAGCCAAAGGTTACATAGCCCAGGAGCAATATGACGATTTAGTGGTTAAATTTGTTGGATTAAATTACTACTACACAAGTGTTAGCGGTAAAAATCTATTTTTCTCATTGAAGAAGGCTGAATGGAAGGTTCAAGAGCCGTTTATTCAAACACTTAAAATGTTAGAGCCGGCTTTCTCAGACGTAAGTTCATCTGTCAGAGTTTGTGTTGATTTTATTTATGAAGCGGTAACTCAAAAGATGGTATTGGGCGATATTGACGAAATAATCTTCAGTCTCCTAGATTCGCTAACCAAAGATAGGACTATTGCTGAAGCGATAGGTCTGCTACAAAAAGAACTTGAAAGAAAGCTGTATTTGCTTCCGTTAGACTTAGCTCGAATAAAAAACATAATTGAAAAATGGAGTAAAACGAAGATTTATTAATACAATATGACTGAAGAACAGTACAAAAGTTTGATTAAAGACGCAATTCTAGAATTAAGCCAGTTATTTAAGGTAAATCCCCATTTTTTCCTAACGGAAGAAGACGTCCGGTGCATGCTTTTTCAGCTATTGGTTGCAAGGCTTAAATTTGTGAGAAGCAATGATGGGAGTCTGTCTTCATTTGTTCACGCTGAAGTTAGATGGTATGGTAAAGAGCAAAATATGCACAAGAGGTCGGATATTGTCGTTTTAGACACAACTGATTTAAGAGTGACAGCAGAAGGCTTCCCCTTGCCATCTAAAGGCTATGGTTTTAATAATTTTTATGCGGCGATTGAAATTAAATTACGAAGGGTGGGAGGAGAAAGCGATAGTGTTTGGCTTGGTAAACTTAAAAAAGACGTAGACACTCTTTTATCGCTTCGTAGGGAAGTAGTGAACGCCTACGATCCTTTATTGTTCTTAATTGCATTTGATAGAAAGGCAAACATTGCAGAAAAGGTCAGACAGATGAATTTTGGAGTAAATGTGGTTTACCAAAATATAATTGTATTATCAAAATAATGGACAATCTTTAAATGTATGGCTACTTTTTATGGTTACCCCAGCCGGTATCTAAACGCAAATAAGACAATAAGCAAATATGGTGCGCTTGTATACCTTCTTTTCTTTGCTTTTACCCTGTTAATCGCTGTTTGGATACTATCGCGTCAGTCATATTCGCTTGCCAGTGTGTTCGTAGTTGCCATAATATTTGGGCCACTCCTTCTTGCTACGGATTCTTTCATGCGAAAGGAAGAATCGCTTATGTACAAATTCCGCAGTGGACTAATAGGCGAAAAAGTTATCAGTGATGAATTACGATCTTTGGACGCGAACTATACCGTTTTTCAAGACGTCCATATCCCCGGGAAAAAAGAAAATATAGATTTTGTCGTTGTTGGACCAACTGGTATTCATGCGATCGAAGTAAAAAATCACCACGGAAGGGTGGAATTCAACGGGAACGATCTAACAATAAACAAGAAACTATTTGAGAAGGATTTTCTGTTCCAATCTATGCGGGAAGCTACGTCAATTCATGATTACCTCGTAAAAAACGGTGTTACGAACGCATTTGTAATACCGATTCTTGTCTTTTCTCATCGATTTGCGAGTGTCCGGTTTGGCATCCGACCTGTCAAAAACGTTCGCGTCATACAATATCGATGGTTGGTAAAGATGATAACAAGTGAACCCAGAAGCTATCCAGATCAGCAAGTAATAGATCTACTAAAGACCACATACACGAGTATTCACTAACATCTCCGGAGAATTAATTTGGCAACTGAGGCTCTTTGGCTTTTATTTCTTTTGCCTTCATACCCATAAACACATCTGACGTTTTCAATAGTTCCATAAACGCATCAAGATCTTCTTTATGCTCAGTATCAAGCACCTCGAGTATTTTCCGAACATCGTCTTTGTTGTTGATATCCAGATTATGGTCATGCGCGTATTGCAGCGCATCAACCACGAGTTCTGATTTGTTTACCACTGTATCATTCATAATTTCTCCTTTAGTATAGCAAATGTTTTTTAATATCACTAACGTGGTCATATTTCAGGAAAGTGAAGAGCGCCTCGACTTTTTGCTTGTTCTCCTCCCGCTCCATGAATTCGCGGCTACTTCTGTGTGAAAGGATGTTAAGACTTCCTTTCCACACGATTGATCTGTCGATGATGGCCAACTTCCGATGATGCGACTTGCAGAGTAGCACCTGTATACCAAGTTTCTCGAAATACTCTATTCCGGCCTCAGAGTGCTCTGCCATCACTGGATCATGCTCCTCTGGGTGTCTAGTAATGACGTATACTGCCACCCCGCGCTTAACTAATCGCTCAAACACTGGCTTAAGGCTTCTCATCTTGGGAACGGTGATAAATGGGCTTTCAATAATCACTTCCTGCTTCGCCTGGTTCAAATCCCTCTCGAATTTGTAGTAAAAGCTATTTTCATCTGTTAAAATATAATCCGCAGTCTGGCGAGAGTCAGATTGAGAGCCCATATAGGACGAATTGTAACTCATAGCTTTTCCTCCTTTTTAAAGTGAGCAAAAGCGATGATAAGACTAGCTTTCTCTTTAGGATCAATTGAGGAGGTTAGATAGGTTCCAACATCGTCCCAGATGGTGCACCAGAAGTAACTTGTTCGGAATTGACTGCTCCGCGCGGCGAGTACGCCGCGCTCCGCAGGGCAAAATCCGCTTTTGTTTTCGCCGTGAAATCCCATAATTCCCCCCAGCGT
>ERZ1292629.3273-Hain-H43-01um-R1-3273-length-12662-cov-9_pt1 | contig 10778 bp, 9 predicted proteins | sample MGYA00564399_ERZ1292629 | MGnify/ENA primary metagenome ERZ1292629 (study PRJEB36523, sample SAMEA6512636) | groundwater metagenome | collected 2019-01-08 | study: AquaDiva: Metagenomics assemblies of 32 groundwater samples | reverse complement strand
GGACGTCTTTTTGCAGAGAAACTACTTGAGACAAAGGCGTGTAGTATTTTCTAATCAAAGTTATATCTTTCATTAAAGTGTTAAAACTTTGAGAAATCAACTCGGCGCTTATCTGTCGATTTTCGCTGCTTTTTTTAGCTGTCATATTTAGGGCTTTTTCTATTTTTATGTCGCTGGTAATTCCCGAGTGCGGCTCTTGTATTAAATCTTTGACATTTTTTGAATACCAGTGATACCTGCGGGCCGATTGCTCTTGTATATTCATTCCTTGTTGAACAACAGTCCACGCGCCGTTTTTAGTAAAGAAAAAAGAATGATGATAAATTTGAAATTCGTCCTGAATCAGCGAACCGTCTACTTTGGCTGCCATTTTTGAATTATACACCAAGGCATTGGCATTGCTTTCTGGCAAGTTTATTTTTTCTGCCCAATTTATAATTTCATCTGGAGTTTTGCGGGAAGTTTTTCCCTTGCCTCCGCAAATAAAAATACCCAGATCGCTTTCGCTTCCCCGCATTGCCTCTTTTAACGCCGCAGTTAGAATTGTGGTCAAACCTGATGCGTTCCAGTCAAACGCCAAAACAGTGCCCAGCGACTGAAACCAAACCGGGTCAGATATTCTTTTTACAAATTCATCTGCCCCTTCTTCCTTAACAATGGCATAAATCATTTGTTTTGATAATTTAACCATTCTGTCAAAAAGCCATTTTGGGCATTTCCCGTAATCCAATGTAAATGTTGCTATGCCTTTATTTATCATAAAATTTATTATAGCATTTTTTGCAAAAAAATATCCCCGCCAAGCGGAGATATTTTATTATGGTGCCCTCACTGGGAATCGAACCCAGATAGGCTGCTTAAAAGGCAGCTACTCTACCATTGAGTTATGAGGGCTCAGCCCCGCCCTATGCGGGGAATTTTAAATTTATTATAGTCCTTCTTCTTTTAATTTTTTTAATAATTCTTCTTGTTTTTTTGTTAATCTTTTAGGAGTTTTAATAATTAATTCAACATACAAGCTCCCTTTTCCGTATCCTCCGAAATGCGGAATTCCTTTTCCTGTGATTCTTAAAATTTTTCCAGAATCTGTGCCGGCTGGAATCGCAAGCAATATTTTTGTTTTTTCTAAAGTTAAAAGCTCTATTTCGCCTCCTGCGGCAGCCTGGCTAAATAAAATTGAACAAGAAACATACAGATCATCTCCCTTTCTTTCATAAACAGGATGTTTTTTTACCAATATTCTGGCATAAAGATTGCCGGCTCTGCCTCCTTTTTTTCCCGCTTCTCCTTTGCCCTCAACTTTAATTACCTGATTTGTGTCAACGCCGGCCGGTATAAAAATATCAATTTGCTCTTGTCCTTTTATTCTTCCTTCGCCATAGCAGACATTGCAGGGTTTTTCCGGCTTGGCTCCCTCTCCTTTGCATTCAGGGCAAATGGCGATTGTTGTATAAGAACCGAAAAATGTTTTTTTAATTTGTTGAACTTGTCCTGTTCCGCGGCAAGAAAAACATTCTTTTATTTTGCTTTGAGGTTCGGCTCCCGACCCTTGGCATCTTTGGCAGACAATTGTTTTTGCCAAAGAAAATTTTTCAACACTTTCTTTCAATGTTTTTTCCAAAGAAATTTCTATATCAACTTGAATGTCTTTGCCCTTTTTTGGATCTTTTTTTTGCGACCTTCTGTTTCCGTTAAAACCTAAAAATTCTTCAAATATATCTCCCAAATCATTAAATTCAAATTCAGTTTCCGCGTTTTTGCCTCTATTTTGCCACATCCAGTTGAAATCCCAGTTAGGGGCGGATCCGCCTTGGCCGGAAAATCCATCACTGCCGTCAAACACGCGTCCGAACTGATCATATTGGGCTCTTTTGCCCTTATCTGAAAGCACCTGATATGCCTCGTTTATTTCTTTAAACTTTTTTTCGTCTCCTCCTTTGTCAGGATGATACTTATGAGCCAATTTATGGAAGGCTTTTTTTATTTCCTCTTCCGACGCGCTCCGCGTCACTCCGAGGATTTGATAATAGTCCATTTTAATCTAGGCTTAGCCTAGCAATTATTAGCACTTTTTTATTTTTCTTTGTACTCCCCTTCTTCCGCTTTTGGTTCTTCGTTGTCTTTTGGTTTGTCTTCTCCGCCAGATGGCTGGTTCGGCTGTTGTTTATAAAGCTCAGCTCCGGCTTTTTGGATTGCTTCCGACAACTCCTGCGTTTTTGCCCTAATATCTTCTATATTATCACTTTCTTTAGCTTTTTTCAATGCCTCTATTTTTTCTTCAACTGTTTTTTTAATTTCCGGTGGAATTTTATCTCCAGCCTCTTTTATGGTTTTTTCAGAAGTATAAACCAAGCTGTCTGCCATGTTTTTTGCCTCTATTATAGATTGCTTTTTTTTGTCTTCTTCTGCGTGCAGTTCGGCTTCTTTCTTCATTTTGGCGACTTCTTCTTTTGAAAGTCCGGTTGAACCCTCTATTTTAATTGATTGCGATTTTCCGGTTGCTTTGTCTTTGGCAGAAACACTCAAGATGCCATTGGCATCAATATCAAAAGAAACCTCAATCTGGGGAAGTCCTCTTGGCGAGGGCGGTATGCCGTCTAAAATAAACCTGCCCAAGCTCTTATTTCCTTCTGCCATTGGCCTCTCGCCCTGTAAAACATGAACCTCTACAGAGGTCTGGCTATCGGCTGCGGTTGAGAAAGTTTGGGTTTTTGCAGTGGGCACCGTTGTGTTTTTTTGAATTAGAACTGTATTCACTCCGCCCAGTGTTTCAATTCCCAAAGACAAGGGGGTAACGTCTAAAAGCAAAACATCTCTTACTTCTCCCTGTAATATTCCTCCCTGCACAGCAGCCCCAATAGCTACCACTTCGTCGGGATTTACTTCTTTATTGGGTTCTTTGCCAAAAAACTTTTTAACATCTTCCTGAATTTTAGGCATTCTGGTTTGTCCGCCAACCAGCACTACTTCGTTTATATCTTTTGGTTCAAGCCCAGCTTCTTTCATTGTTTTTTTTACCAGCTCAATTGATTTATCCAAATAATCCTGAATCATTTCTTCAAATTGAGCCCTTTTGATTTTATAAAGGAGATGTTTCGGACCAGATTGGTCAGAGGTTATAAAGGGCAGATTAATTTCTGTTTCCAGACTTGAAGACAACTCTATTTTTGCTTTTTCTGCAGATTCTTTTATCCTTTGCAAAGCTAAATTGTCTTTTGACAAATCAACCCCGTTGTCTTTTTTAAATTCTTTGACTATCCAATCCATAATTCTCTGGTCAAAATCGTCTCCGCCCAAATGCGTGTCTCCGCCCGTTGCCTTTACCTCAACAGTATCTGAACCAATATCTAAAATTGAAATATCAAATGTGCCTCCGCCAAAATCATAAACAACGATTTTTTCGTCTTTTTTTTTATTTAATCCGTAAGCCAAAGCCGCGGCAGTAGGTTCGTTTATCACTCTTTTTACATTAAAGCCGGCTATTTCGCCAGCTATCTTTGTGGCTTTTCTTTGGGAGTCGTCAAAATATGCCGGACAAGTAATAATTGCGTCTGTAATGGTTTGTCCTAATTTTGCTTCTGCGTCTGTTTTTAATTTTTGCAAAATCATTGCCGAAATTTCAGCCGGGTTAAGCCATTTGTCGCTCATTTTAACATCCACTCCCCCGTCGGCAGATTCTCTTATTTCATAGGGCAATAACTTTTTATCTCTCTGCACTTCCGGATCGGAAAATTTTCTTCCAATCAGCCTTTTGACTGAAAAAATAGTATTATGCGGATTCGTCACTGCTTGCCTTTTGGCCAAAACTCCAACTACCCTTTCTCCAGATTTCGTGATTGCCACAATAGATGGAGTTGTTCTGGCTCCTTCTTTGTTTTCAACAATTTTTGCTTCGCCAGACTCCACCACTGCCATGGCAGAAAATGTTGTTCCCAAATCAATACCTAATATTTTTGACATATTTTTAATTATTGTCGTATAATAGTACCGTGGACTGGTCTACGATACTAATTTGTCGCACAATAAGATTATTTATCTTTGTTGTTTTAAAAGTTTACTTCGCTACTTTTATCCTAGCGGGGCGAATTAGTTTGCCGCGCAGGGTGTAGCCGCGCTGGATTTCTTCAACAACCGTCCCTGATTCAGCGGAGTTGGCGGAGTCCGTGGCTCCGCTGGCTTCTTCTGCGGCCTCCATTAAGTTTGGGTCAAATTTTTTGCCCATAACTTCTATTGGCTCAATCCCCTCTTTTGCTAAAAAATTTTCAAACTGCTTTTTAATCTGTAAAAAACCGTCTGTAAACTCTTTGCCCTCTGGAACGTGTTTTTCGGCAAGATAAAAATTATCTAAAATAGGCAGGATTTTTAAAATCAGTTCTTCGTTGGCGTATTTTATCAGCTGGCCGATTTTTTTTATTTCTTCTTTTTTGTAGTTTATAAAATCTGCCCTCTCTCTTTTCCAGCCGCACAAATATTCGTCGCGTTTTGCCGCAGCTTCTTCAAGTTGTTTTTTTAAATTTTCAAATTCGTTATTGTCATTTTTCTTTATATCTTCTTCCATATTTTTTAAAAATTTTCTAATTCTTTTATTATTTCGTTAATAACATTGATGTTTTTTTGGTAAATACTTTTTGAAGGCCCTAATATTTCTAAAATTTCCAAAAGTCCGTCTTTTTTTTGGATTCTGGTATAATTTAATGTCGTTGAAACTTCTGATAAGGACCTCATTAATTCTTCGGCCATTTTTATTTCTTCCTCAACTTTTTTTCTGGCGCTTGCCGCTTCTTGAAAAATAAAATCAAAAAATGATTTTTGCCTTTCAGATAATATTTTATCAGCAAGATATTTATAGGCCTTTTTTGTCGGAATTCTTCCGGCCGATGTGTGGGGCTGGCCAATAAACCCCTGTTTTGCCAATTCTTGCAGGTCGTTTCTTATTGTTGCCCCGCAAACATCCAAATCAGTAATTTTTTTCAACGCAAAAGAACTCACGGGTTCGGCCGTGCTTATATATTCCTTAATTAAAAAATTTAATAATTTTTCCTGCCTTTCTGTTATCATATCAAATCATCTTACTAAACTGTCAGTCCCTTGTCAAGAGTGATAAAAAAAGGCCCGAAAGGATTTTCGGGCTATATTTATTTTTTGTTTTTTTGCCTTGTTCTGGCTATTTTTTTGTTTTTTTTGGTTTACTTTTTTGCGCTTGCAAGGGCTCGGTCATTTTTTCTAAAATTTGTCTTCTCGCCTTCCAATATTTTTCTTGAATTGTCTTTGAATCCCTTCTAATAATCTGGACAGATGTTTTTAACAAAGAGTCAAGGGCATCTTGGCTTTTGCGGTTGTTTTGGCCGGCTTCTGCCATCCGGCGCAGTATTTCTTTTTTTAATTCAACAAATTCTGTATTAACTCTTTCTTGGCAAAAAGAGCCGATTAATCCTGTTCCCGAATCTACCCACACCATTAATGCGGTAATTTTTTGGAGCAGATCGTCGTCTGCTATCTGGCCGATTAGGCTTAAACAAATCATTTGACACCTCCTTTTGCTGGCGCAGAAACTTGAACCTAAACATAAAAACCAAATCTGTTTTTAATTTTTTCTTGTTTTTCTGCTTCTTGCGCGCCCTGTCTAATTTTTTGGCTTACGATTGCCGCATCATACCATGTAAAACCTAAATCTGGATCAGAAGCAAGACGACCCAATACCCTTAAAAGAGCATCCCTATTTTCATCGCTATAAAGAAAAATATATTTTTCGTCTTTTTTTATTAATGCAGTTACATTAATATCTTGGCTTGGCATACGCTCCCCCTTTCAATATTTTAATGTGCATAAATAACAGATAACATATATTATATTACTTTTTACGATTTTTGCAATAAAAATAACTGATTTTATCAGTTCTTTTTTTGTTTTAATTATTTATTAATTTATTCCAACAAGCTCTACTTCAAATATCAAGGTTGAAACCGGAGGAATGACTCCGCCCGCCCCTTGGTTGCCGTATCCTAATTCGGGCGGTATTGTAAGCCTTCTTTTCTCGCCAACTTTCATCCCCAGAACTCCCAACTCCCACCCTTGTATTACCATATTTTGCCCCAAGGTGAAAGAAAAGGGCTGTTTTCTTTCAATTGACGAGTCAAATACTTGGCCGGTTGTCAATTTGCCGACATAATGCACAAAAACCGTGTCTCCTTTTTTTGATTCTTGGCCCGACCCTTCTTTTAAAACTTCAACCTTCATGCCCTGAACTTCAAAGGTAATAGGCGCTATTTCTTCTTGCTGCGCCTCCTGTTCTGAAACCGTTAAAGCGTCTTCTTCTGAATCTTCTGTAGAATTTTGCTGGGGCTTGTTTGTATTATTTTTCACAGAGCCTTGTTTTTGAAAAAGAAAATAAAAACCAACGGCCGACACAGCCAATATTATTAAAACAGCTATTATTAATATTTTATTCATTTTATTTAAAAATTAATTTAATAATTAAACAATAAGTTTATTATATTATAAATATATTATTAAACAACATCAAGCGCTAATTTCGTTGGGCGAAGTCGCAGATGTCTTTAAAGTCGCAAAACCCGCAATGCCAGCCTGGAGTTGCCCCAAATTGGCTGTTTTTTATCTGTTCTATTTCTTCAACTATTTTTTTCTTTTGTTCTTGTATGTCTTTTTCATCTCCTAAAAAAGAAGTTTTTTTGCCGTCTTCTAAATAATAATAAGTCAATTCTTTTGGTTTTATTTTAAAAATTTCCTGCGAGGCTATTTGATAGATTAAAAGCTGTTCTTTATTTTCAAAATCCAGTCTGTCTTTTGACTGGCCTGTTTTATAATCAATGATAACCGGGCCGTTTTTTGTCTGGTCAATGCGATCTATGACGCCAAATAAGGCGTAATCCCCTATTTTTAAATTAAAAGGCATTTCCAGGGCCAAAGAATTTTCTATTTTTAAAATATCAGGAGGATTTTTAGAAAAATCTTCGTAAAAATTTTTAATTATTTTCTTGCCCAGCTTGTAATAATCTTCTTTCTGTTTTTTAGATTCATACCATTCGTCTATCCAGTTTTTTTCGTAAATTTTAACCAAATCGTCAAGTTTTGGGACGTCAGACGTCCCAAATCTTTGGGACGTCTGACGTCCGCTGGAATTGAACAAGCTTTCTTGTTTTGTTTTATTGTTTTCATTTATATCTTTCAAAAACCTATACAATGTATTATGCATTGTTTTTCCGAAAGAAAAAACTGCCTTTCCTTTAATTGGAATTTTTAAAATAAAATTAAATTTATATTGCAAGGGGCACTTTTCAAAAGCCGCCAATTGCGAATAAGAAAAGTGACTTGGCAGATATTCCGGTTTCATTTTTTTTTCAAAATCCAGCGCTTTGATTTTTTCCTCCAATAATCCGTTATTTTTAACTTTTAACTTTTGACTTTTGACTTCGTCTTTGTATCCCATTTCAATTAAAAATCTGGATAATTTTTTTTCTCTTCCAAGCCCATAATCCTTGGCTGAGGTAAAATAAAGTTCTTTTTTTGCCCTTGTCATTGCCACATAGCAAATTCTCCTTTCTTCCTGCAAATGAACATCTCCTTTTGGCTTTATGTCTTTGATTAATTCGTCTGGAAGTTCAATCAAGTCTTTTCTTTCAATGGTTGGAAATCTTCTGTCTACCATATTAACCAAAAAAACATATTTAAATTCCAAACCTTTTGCCCCGTGAATTGTCATTACTTTTATCATATCAGGGCCCTTTTCCGGATCAAATTCTAATTTTCCCTGTTCTCCGGATTCTATTTCTAAATTAATTTCTTCTATAAAATTTTTTAAACTTGGTTCTATAACCGTTTCCTCAAAATTTTTAATTTTTTTATAAAATTGGTTTAATAAATCAATTTTTTCAAAGTCTTCCTTGTCGGCTAAATATTTTAAATAGCCGGAGTCTTCTAAAAATGCCGATAAAATTTCGCATAAACTTTTTTCTTTTGCCATTAAAGAATGATTTTTTATCAAAGACAAAATAAAAGAAATTTTTTCCTGCGATTTTCTTGATATTCCTTGGACCAGCGGAAGCTCTTCTAATGTTTCAAAAAGAGAGTTCGTTTTTTTGCGGCTGTAATGGGTAATTTTTGCAATATCTTGATCTGAAATTTCTAAAAATTTTAAATTTAAAATTCTATAAACAGCCGAGCTTTCGTGATAGTTGTCTAAAAGTTTAAAATAAGAAATAACATCTAAAATAATCGGTTTTGAATAAAGGCCCCGTGAGGCCAAAAACTGATAAGGCAGGCCTGCTCTTTCCAGAGCTTTGGTAAAGGGGATGGCCGAGTCGTTTGCCCTTGTTAAAATCACAAAATCATTATACGTTGCCCATTTGTCGCGTTTTAAAATTTCTAATATTTTTTTTAATGTTTCGCTAACTTCTTGGTCTAAGCTTTGGGCGCATATATGTCCAATAACCCCCTCTCCTGCCTGCGCAGGCAGGTCTTTTGTGTTGGCGACAAGTTTTTTATTTATTTTACTGACAAACTCCAGGCGATCGGGATTGTTTTGTTTTATAAAGTCATATGATTTGTCTAAAATGTTCTGCGGCGACCTATAATTTTTTATCAGGGATATTTTTTTCGTGTTTGGAAAATCGTTTCCAAACTGCACAATATTTGAAAAGCTTGCTCCCCGCCAGCGGTAAATTGCCTGGTCGTCATCGGCTGAAACGGTCAGGTTGTTTTCCGGTTCCGCCAATATTTTAATTAATTCATATTGCGACCAGTTTGTATCCTGAAATTCGTCAACTAAAATATATTTAAATTTTTCCCGGTATTTTTTTAAAATTAAAGGCCGTTTTTTAAATAATTTCAAACAATAATTTATTAGGTCGCCAAAATCCAGACAGCTGTTTTCTAAAAGAATCTGCTGATAAGCATGATAAGCCCCGGCCACTTCTTTGATTCTTTCTATTTCTTGTGATTCGGGCGCGTCATCTCTTGTTTTTAAAGACTCTGCATAATTTAAATAGTCCTCTGGATAAACCTCCTGGTCTTTGCATCTGGAAAAATGAGAGATTAAAGCCTGTATAAACTTTGTGGGATTTCCCAATGTTTTATAATATTTAAGCGAAAATTTATCTAAGTTTTGTCTGATTAAAAGCCAGCCTGCGGTGTTGTCTAAAATTTTGAAATTTGGAGGCAGTCCAATGTCTAGGGCGTTGTCTCTTAAAACCCTTTCACAAAAAGAATGGAATGTTGAAATCCACAAATCAATATATCCAAAATCCAAAAGCTTGTCTGCCCTTTCTTCCATTTCAAAAGCCGCTTTTTCAGTAAAAGTGACAGCCAAAATTTCTTCCGGTTTTGCCAATTTTTTTTCAATTAAATTAACAATTCTCTGGGTAATAACAGTTGTTTTACCAGTTCCCGCTCCGGCCACAATTAAAAGAGGCCCCTTTTCGTGTAAAACAGCCTCTTTTTGCTCATTGTTTAATTTTGATAAATCCAAAACCATATAATTTATATTACCAGAAAAAGCTTTCAATAAAGATATTACTTTTTTTAATCCCCAATAAAAACAGCGAATTTATACAGAGTTCTTTCATTGGCTCCGGGCCGCAAATATAAAACAAGGAATTTTCTATATTTTTTACATATTTTTCTATTATTTTTTTATCAATATACCCCCTTTCACACAATTCCCCAAAAGGATCTTCGTTGCTTAGCACATATATTTTTTTAAACCACCCTCTTTCTATTGCATCTAATTCTTTTTTAAATATTAAGTCATCTTTTGTTTTTGCTCCATACAATAAAAAAATATTTTGATGAGACGATGTATTATTTAATCTGTTTTTAATCATACTCATAAACGGCGCTATTCCAACCCCGCCGGCTATAAAAACAAGATTTTTATTTTTATCTTCAATATCAAAAACGCCAAATGGCCCCTCTGCCACAATTCTCTCGCCCGCTTTTAGCTCTGAAGCTATTTTTGTGAACCTGCCTTTTAATTTTATTATAAAACTGATGTTATTTTCGTCTGGGGCGCTTGATATGGTAAAAGGGTGCCTTGCATATAGTTTTTCTTTGTTTATTCTTAAAAAACAGAATTGCCCGGCCTTAAAATAGAGTTTTTTATTTGAAGACAAAGTAAGGGTATAAGAATCTTTTGTTTCCCATTTTATTTCTTTTACAACAAACACAAAGCCTCTGTTTTTAATTTTATACCAGGCCCTGTATATTATGCCTATTAATATTAAAAAAAGCAACAAGCCATAAATAATTTTTATTGAAAAATATTTATAGTCAGAGCCAAAACTAACGGCATGATACAAAACAAAAAAGAAAAGAAAATATGTTAAAATGTGTATATATTGCCAGAGATTATAAGAAATTTTTTTATATATTTTAGAAGCAATTCCCACAACAATAAAAATGTAAAAAGAAATTATTCCAAAAGAAAGCGGAATATACAAAAGACTCGGCAAAAGAAAATTAAAAACAGACCGATTGGCCGCCATAAAAAATATTGGATGCATTATTACAAAAACAAATGTTATTGTGGCAAACTTTCTTTGAAATTTTATTATTTTGTCCATACCGAAAAATCTGTCTAAAAACCTTGCTGTGTCGCCGGAAATTATAAGCATAGACAAAAAAAGAAAACTTAAAAGTCCAAACAGCTTTCCCAAAGAATAAAAAACAACGTTAAAATACAGACTCTGGGGGCCGAAAGAAACTGCCAAAAAAGAGACAACGCACAAAAGGACAAAACTTAAAATAAAGGCCAGTATTATATT
>ERZ1292629.4134-Hain-H43-01um-R1-4134-length-10781-cov-29_pt1 | contig 10781 bp, 15 predicted proteins | sample MGYA00564399_ERZ1292629 | MGnify/ENA primary metagenome ERZ1292629 (study PRJEB36523, sample SAMEA6512636) | groundwater metagenome | collected 2019-01-08 | study: AquaDiva: Metagenomics assemblies of 32 groundwater samples | reverse complement strand
ATGCAGAGACGAGTATTGAATATTATTGCGATGAAATTAAGGAGGGTGAGTGATGGGCGATATGGCTGATTATTTAACTGATGAACAAGAAGATTTATATTTTGACCATCTTGCGGGACATGTAGCTTTCCCATGTGATCACTGTCCTTACTGCGAGGAAGAAGATAAACAGGTGGAGGGTGAGTGATGGCCGACTTAAGCAACGATGTACTAACAATTCCAGACTATATAATAGATTATGAGGATGTTCTGACAGAAGCTTTCCGTAGTGTAGGAATAGTTGGTTATTGGAAGGATGTGAGTGATGTAAGTGATGATTGACCCTATCTCGGCCCTTGCCTTGTTGCTGGCCTGCGAGGCCCAGGGTGGCTACATCGGCCAAGAATATTTCGGTCAACCCGTGATAGCCCAAATCGGGGTGATCCAGGTGGCAGAGCATAGACAACGTGAGAGTGGTCGCGAGTGGATACATGACGTACTGGACGACCCCGGCCAGTTCTGCTTGAAACGCACTAATCTCGACAGTCCTGTGCTTGAACCGTACAAGCGCATAGTCCGGCAATACCTAAGGATGACCTACAAGGTCCCGGATGTGACCGGGTGCAGGGCGACGTTTTTTACGTCAGGGCCCCAGCCGTTTCCAGGAGCAGTTCTGTGCCGGAGATTGGGTGATATGAGATTTTGGAGGATAAAGTGACATTACAAGAACGTATTAATCAACTGGTGATACAGCACGGAAGTCTGCGGGCTGTAGCTAGAGTAACATGGATTGATGCTAATTATTTATCAAGGTTACATTCTGGCGAGAAGATGAACCCAGCGAAGGAGACACTCCGCAGACTTGGTTTACGTCAGGTAGTTACCTATGAATTAAGAAAGACCAGGGAATTGTAAATGACTGACAAAGACATCAACAGGCAAGTAGCAGAGAAGGTGATGGGGTAAAGTGAGGTGTAAATATGACACAGAGTAATTGTCCAAGTTGTACAGGTAGCGGGTGGACTAGCGCAGCGAAAGAAATGGGCATGGAAGATATGCCAGCTTACCTTACTCCTATTGATGTATTCCATTGTAGGATGTATAATGGTACTGGTAAAATTGGATTGTCAGATGAAACACTTCAAAAGATGAATGAGTCCTTAAAGGATATTGATATTAGTAGTTTAACCAAACCAAGAGAGGTATGTATGCACTACAAGAATGGCAGAGAAGCGCACAATGGTGACAAGATTTTTGTCACACCCTCGTATGGAAATCCCTTTATCGGCATCTTATATGACGCTGTTGCAGGCAATGATTATTGCAATGGAAAGGTAGCTATCATGCACCCAAGTGACCCAACTGCAAACCTACAGGAATGTCTGCACATTGAGAATGCTATTCCTAAGACGCTGGTTCCATCTGTTGCGTAGAGGCCGATAGCCATCTTATTGAACAATAAGGCAGACACAGCACCATAACATGATGCTGGTTTTTATGCTCCTAGCCCAGTGGGAGTTTGCCGAATAGCTTGGGCAATTAGATTTTGGAAGGAGAAATGAAGATGGGTAAATCACCACCATGGGACGACTGTGAAGATTGTAAGAGGTTACAGGATGAGATAGCCGCACTCAAAATGGCAATTTCTGAAATAGAGAGGCTGCAATCAGAATACATCTGTACCTGCGGATTAAGGGTCATACCGCATGTATGTGGGGCAATCAAAGGTGATTTTTGATCCTACTGACACGCCTCCTGATACTCAGCAGGAGCGCACGTCTTTAACCAGCGACAGTTGTGCAAATAAATAACCTCTACATCTGCATTCGTAAGCCGGTCTATCCCGCCCTCTGATAACCTCAGTTCCTGGTCTGCCAGACAATAGGTATCACTTGGCGGCGCGTTTGCGCAACCGCTTACGCATATCAGACACAGGAACATTATCAGCGTCCCGGTCTGCTTGTGTAACCTTTTCGATAACACGCCTTTCTTCCTCCAGCATTTCTGAGGTTAGTTGATATTCGGCTTCTTTCCCCTTCGAGCGGGCGTAAAGCATGATCAAAATCACGATCAGGCCAAGACCGGACAGGATATAGATGATGGTCATTTCCTGAGCACCTCGACCGCCATATCATGGATTACCGCTGAGAATACACATAGATCAGACGCCTTACAATTTGCCTTACTGTATTTCACAAGATCATCTTCTCCAATCCAAATAGCAATTACCGGAGCATTAATTGGCGCACGTTGAATTACATCGCCACCAACAGCATGAGCGTTCCACGATATATTGTCTGAGATAGGATCAACGGTTGCGAGTTCTGGCATAATTATACCTGCGGATCTGGTCACTTGACAGACTCGACACCAGCCCGCAATGCAGCCGCTACACCACCGGCCCACACATAATTCATGGCTTCCATTGCACTCATGTCACCCAATAGATAGCCAGCAACACCTGTCACGACTGCTACAACTGCCAGTACGTAAGTTCGATAACCATTTAATTTACCCATACATTACCTCCACACGGTGATTACAGCAATCGTGATTGCTGCGATAAATAATACTAACATCCACTCAATCATGCGCCTATCTTATCACTATCCTTTTCATCAGGCATACAATGAAATAATACCAGTTTGATGCCTTTGTTCTTATACATTTCAATTACTGATTGCCTGAAATCGTCACTTGTCGCTCGTTGTAGACATGCGCCCAAGTCATTAAACCGTTCTGCTGTTTCCATGTTGACCGTGTTACCCTGATAACCAATGATGGTCAGCAGGATAAACCATTTCATAATATCCACCAAGCGGCCGTGATTAAAATAAATCCAATGAAGGCGATCAACCAGGAAAATATGAATACCACAAACGCGGAATCATGATCCCAATCATTCATAGCATAGGCACAAAGGAAGGCGCCTAATAAACCACCCCACGACATGCATAGACCTATGGTAAAGAGGGTCATGGGTAGGTCCAAATCCAACTTCGTTTACTACCAGCCTGCGCGGTAGTCATATTGTCTACATGTACATACCTGCCCGGCCACGGGCCATGTTGCTTTAGACCTATTCCACCCCTGATTTCAGGATCTAAGACATTGCACAAGAACAGGGAGTCCAGAAGTATGGCTACACTATCCCCATAAATAGCAATGTCCATCGCTCTACCCGTCGTATGGGGCCCTTTCCCGCCTGTTTTAGACACTTTGGCGTTGTAGGCAGGGCAACGGTAGCCCGAGGTCACTGGAAGCGCAAAACCGCACATTTTACGCACTTCCACCATCTGCCGCATGAACTCGTCTACCATGTCCCATTCACCCCCACAACAGTCTTTCCCATGACAGGAGAGTTCTTCTATGGTGAAGTTCTTCCACGGGGATTTCATCTCTTTCTGATCTCCTGTGTCAATGCCCGGATGTCCTGGGATAGTTCAACTTGGTTGGTTTCAATGGTTCTAAATCTCAAGTCGAGATAATCCTTGTTCGGGATAGTCTTTAGAATTTCCTGATGTTCCAGAGCATTGTCCGTGTCCAGTTTGGCGATAGTTTCCTTGTTAGTCTTGATGTCGTTCCCATAGACGTAATAACCACCGATAATAGGAGCCAGAAGGATCATGGAGCCAAGACTGATAAATCCGACTGTTTTCCTGGTAGGGCCGACATTGTTGCTTACCATAAATGCTCCTTGTTATTCATACCCTAATTGAAAGTTTCGGTGTTGTATATAGTATAAATGGGGTAGGTAGGGCATACCCAAGATAGGCTAATTGCCTTCCTGATCAACTATTTCTTTTAATGCCCTATTTTTTTCAAGATATAGAGCATCAATCTGCCTACTTTTTTCTTCTGGTGTGAGCATTGGATCTGCATATACCGCATTAATATTTTTTCTAATATCGCCCATATAATCATTCATTGCTGATAACTCCTCATATCTTTTATTTTCTTCCGTTTTATATAGTTTATCTGATAATCTAATATTGGTTGGTTCCAATAATGACATTGCTCGTCTTGTTTCCGTTGCAAGACGTAATACTTCCCAGAAATCATCTTCGTATTTTGTTTTACGGGCTGGTTGATCGCCACCATAGAATCTTCTTAATCCAGGGTAATCAGATACTCTCATTTCTGGTTTGTTATCATTGGTTAGTGCATCGGAAATCATGAGTCCATATAAGCCCCATGTATTGAAATAAGATCGTATAAGATGTTCACCAACCACTGGATTTATCTGTAAAGACTCAGGCAGTCCAGCCTTATAAGATGCTTCTCCAAGTTTTGTTAAAACTTTTGGTGTTGATTCCCTTGAACGTAGCCACTGGGGAAGGGTTTTCATACCCTGTGTTTGTATGGGTGATTCTGTAAATCTGTTTTCATTGATAGCCACTTCATAAGGCCCGCGTAACATCTGAGGAACCCAATCAAGATTAAACATATTCTTTAATATTCGGAAAGTGCTGTGTGCTAACTCCCAATCTTCATAAGAATTTTCCCTTTTGTCCATAATGGCACCAACTGATCTTTCTGCAATAGACGCTATTGCGCCTATCTCCCATATTTTCGGGTATTTCCATTCGTGGAATAGTCCGGTATATTCTTCTGCGTTTTCCGGCTCTTTACCATTGGTGGTTACGTAATCAAAATATTCTTTTTTGGGTACATAAAAAAACCAATGAGTATCCTTTTCCCAATCCTCTTTTTGTTCATACAAAGGGTTCCCTCTATTTACCATGTACAGACCCATAGACATTACAGCCAGCAACCCAGTTTTTATAAAGATGGCTGCTTTGTTTGGATCTTTTGTAAATCCACGGTATATTCTGTCAAGACCATTCATGCCAGGTTTAACAAACATCACTGAATTATATAAGACATTCATGGTATTCCCTACGGCATTAAACCTGTCGCCTCGCATAGCAAAGTCTGTTGAGATTTCCCTTCCTAAATATGCAGCATGTCTTTTGGATTTTCCTGCCTTTATAGCAGCAGAGACTTCTCCAAGTCGTGAAGACATTTCGATTGCATCGGCTATTGACTCAAGCGCGTAAAGCATTTTTGCGGGCGTATCTATTATGGATTTGAAGTTTATGCCTTTGGATGAATAATATCTTTCAAGATGCTTTCTAAAAGCTCCTTCATCTAACATGAAGGAGGACATCCCTAATCCGTTTGCTATAGCATCTCTGTAATTTTTATCTTCTGCCAATCTTGATCCGATTCCATGCAGAGAAGAAATAACTGGTTTGAAACCATTTCTGCTCAGAATAGATGCTAAAATAGTATCCCTTGCTATATTGGCCCCCATAAAATCTATTGTTAGTGTGACTGTAGCTTGACCTAAGCGTCTAAACCAGTTAAGTGCTTTTTCAATACCAAGTATCTCTGGTCTATTAAAAGAAGTAATCGCCCTGAAGAGAAGCGGATCACCAACTTCATAATATTTTGGCTTGCCTTTATCCAGTACGGCAATAACATTGGTTTTATCATTCGGCTCCTGGCCGCGCAACCAAAAATCAAGATAAGCCGGCTCATTATCAAGTGCTATGTACATCTGTTCTATTGCACTTTTCATTTCTCCAGGAACTAAATCATTCTCAATATCTTTTTTTGTGACCCCGAAAAGTCCATATATATATGATTCAAGTTGCTCTTTATCGACCTTTTGAACCTTAGTTCCTTTGCTAATAGGGACCATAAACTTGCCACCACCTTTTTCGGTAGAGGCCATTTTTGCTATTTTAAGACGCGCTTCATTCTGTAATGATTTTTGTATTATAAATCTTTGGTTCTCGATTATATTTCCAATAACGGATGCAATATTTCTTTCTGATCCCTTGTACCTGTTCGTAACTTTAGTTGAGCCGGGAATTTTACTTCCACCGCCATGCCCATTAAACCCGGTTCTAAAGAGCGGTAAATAATCATGCCTGTTAAATAAACTTCGTATTTGTGGATTCAGTGCGCCTTTGGACTGAGCAAAATCAAGAGTGGCTTCTTTCCATACCTGGTATTCATCAAACGCTGTTTTGAAAGCAGGGGTTTCCAAATCGATGCCGGCATTGATCTCTGCCAATGTAAATGGGCTTTTGCCAAGTCTACCTTGTTTTCTTAATTCATTTGCGCTTCTTGCAAGCGTATATAACTCCCATTTACCAATATCATCTTCAACTGGATTTAATATTGAAAACAGTCCTTTTCCTTCATACCCATGAGATCCATCCTCGTTTATGATTATTTTACCAAGTCTCAAACTTCCTTCGGCAATACTATTTGCGGCTCTGGTTAGTCGCGCAGTTTCATACGCGCCTCCTTCCGTGATACCTCCTTTTAACTCTGTTTCCATCTTGTATACACCATGAAGATCATCAAATATCGATGCCCTCATGTCATCAGCAATAGAATATTCTTTTAATGCTCTTTGCGGCCCTACTTTAGATGCAAGTCTGTTCAGTGCGCCTTGCTGCATGTATGCCAACATGCCTGTTTTTGCTTCCATTAAAGCTGGCCCGAACCTTGTATCTGTCTGTACAAAGTTCTCCCACCATTTTGTAAATTCCGGGGCTGCTTTTACAGCATTTTCTGGTTGCGTCATCCACAGCCTGACATACTCAGCGAATCCTTCATATATTTTTGTCTCATCATAAGATACGGTCTTTAATTCAGCACTGTATATTTTGGCATTTTCAGCAACGTCCCACGGACGGAATCCTATTCCTGAACCACTTTTTCTCTTAGAGAATCCATTAAACGCCTCATCATCTATATAATGAGCAATCTCATGAGCGGCTGTTTCGATATCAGATAAATTTTTTATCCTTATGTCTTGTCTGTTAGAAACATAATATCCCTTCTTTGTTTTGCTTTTTATTCTCCCTTGATAGATTGTCACACCTACCTTCTTTGCAAACGGAACTAAGATATCTTCCCTGCGAATAGGATTATTGCTTAATATTTTGTCTTTAACCGTGTTAGATAAAATAAAATCATCTATAAATCCTACATAAGATGTTCCTGCTTGCATCTCTGCCTTAAGCTCTGAGACTTTGTTACCATCTAATATCCCACGCCTTACCGCTTCTTGTACATGAGCATCAAACGGATCTTTTTTTAATTTATCTTTTACTTTTCTGTATATGCTGGATGTACCTTTTTCAGCATAATTAAACCCCATCCTTATCGCCTTATCCAGTATTGGTGTGGCGATTGCGCCAATACCGCCACGTATCGCAATTTCTTCACCAGAAGCTATATTCCCGGTTTCAGCTACTTGCTTTGCTGTTTCGGATGTTGCTTCATAAATACCTCCGGCAGCAGATAAAGCACCCCACCTTGCCAACCCTTTTAATGTTCCTCCGATAGGGCTGGATAATATAGCGGTTGGGCCTGAGACCTCTTTTGCAATCACCCCAACAATATCACCAGCCTTTTCAAGTATGCCTTCTGGAGGTTCTGATCCTGATAATAGATATTTATCTTTCTCCCTTTTAAGTTGAAGATCTTTTATATAATCCTCTTCCTGTTTCATTTCACCAGTCGCAGGATCAATTTGCTTACCAGACAGTGCTTTTCTGGAAAGAATAGTCAATACATTTTGATCAAGTGTAGTCCATTCTTTTGCTGTTTGAGTTGCTCTGCCCCAAAAACCTTCGTATGGTTTGGCCTCAGCAAAAACAGTCTCACCTTTCCCTCTTAATCCGGCTTCTTCATAATCAAGAAGTTTATTTGGAATAATTTCACGTTTCCTGGCATCGTCAGCCAATGGGTCAGTACGAATTATTCCCATCTTTATAGCATCGGAAACAAACTGTCGTCTTAATTGTTCGTCCATGTGTTATTCCGTATCAGGAGCAAACATCTTTCTAAGAAAATCTTCGTATTTCTCAGGGTCTTGCATGATTTCATCGACATTAATTGGCTCGGACTTTGTAGTTAAAAACTGTCCCCATTTAGAGTCATGTTCAGGGTCTTCGCCATACTTATGTTGCATTGCCAAATCAAGCCATTCTCGTATTGCTGGCTTATAATTTGGATTGGCTCTACCTTTATCCTCTTTGGTTAAAGCAATTTGCAAATCCTTAGAGGTTTTTATCCCCTCATTAGAGATCCTTTTTCTAGCGGCATCGATATTGTTATTAATTCTTTCTTCCGATTTTGTCAGACCTCCTTTAGTATCGTGAATTATTTTAGTGCGTTCCAAAGCCGCTTTTGCTTTTAGTTCTTCCAACTCCTTATCTAACCCGCTTTCAAATTGCTTCATCCCAATGTCATAGCCAGCCTTTTGCGTTTGTTCTTCCAGCTTAAAGCGATGCTCAATCAGCTTAGTTATATCCATGTGTCCCGCTGTCCATGCCTGCAACATCTGACCTGCTTCTGGACTTTTGAAATCAACCCCGCCGAACATAGGCGCAGTATCGACACCGTAGACATCCTTGATACGTTTCGTACCTTGTTCCAGTAGTTGTCCGGCATAGGCAGGAGAAACTTTGTATGCCTCAGCTACATTCATTCCTAATTCAGCCGCCATCGTATGCGCTTTCTCCGCTGTTGCAATGTCCTTATCACCTATCAATGTGGCGTAAGCTGCCCGATTCGCCGCTCCCGGATTAGCCTTTACCACTTCAAGAAAGGCTTTATCGGTAACAGACTCTACCAATAATTTAACCTTTTCGGCAGCCCTTCTTTCCGTTTCCGTTGCCCTTTTATCCATAAGCCCATACTGGATATCATCAATCAACGATTTTCTATAAGCAGTCTCCATTTCCTTACCAGCAACATCAGCCGCCATACCTCTTTGAGTCATTCCTGACATCAGGCCATATTCCTTTTCCTGATTAAGTAATTCCTGACCTCTAGCCGTAGCTTCATTGACAAGGGTTGCCGATTCAATAGATTGATTATCCAGAAACCCACTTACTCCCATCGGATTCATAACTATCCCCTCGGAATTAATAACCCACTAAGGGCTGTTAAAGATTTACCTGCTACATTCAGCCAGTTAGGTTGCTGTCCAGTTAAATGTACGCGTGTAGTATCGTAGGCCATATTAGTGTTCAGATAGTTACTCAAGGCCTCTAGATCAGTACCATACAGATTAGCAAGTACCTGTGCCCCCTCAATGCTTAAGGCCCCTGCTCTTAACAAGGATTGTGCCGATAGATCAGCAAGATTGAGCGAGTTACCCATATAACCCCCCTTTGCACCCAGTCGTTGCGCCTCTCTCAAAGCAGCCTCTACCACCTGACCGCCAGGAGAAGTCCCACCAAGAATGTCAGCTATGATGGCTGCTGCCGCAGGCCCATAGGGACTGTCTGCCATCATCCTATCAAATTCAGCCTTGTTTGAGGCTTGCATCTGTTTTAACAAGTCAAGTTGATCTTGGCTGGCCTGTCCACTACCAAGGAAACTAAGCAGTTTACCGCCTATATTCATGGCTGTACTATTACTTATACCTAGACTTGGGAAGTATAATCCTATTTTATCTATGAAAGAGAGAGTATTTCCAGCAATAGGCGCACCTGTTGGCCCAGTAGCCCCGGTTAATCCGGGAAATGGATTAGTCGTGACGTTTGCAGATGTTCCTACGCCGCCGATATTTGTTCCACCGGAAACCCCTCCTGGCGAGGACGGGATATTTCCTACATTAAACACGTTTGGTCCAAGACCGGCCGCTGGTATAGAAGTGTATCCTCCTGCACCTATTGCCCCACCACCGTACATGCCAGTACCCATTCCAGCACCAGCCATATTTCCACCAACAGGAACCCCCATACCTGTCCCTATAGTGCCCACGCTTCCTGCTGAGCCTGGAAGTAGCCCACCAGCCGCGCCGCCTGTGGTCGTAGTGCCTACAGTCCCGGATGGCCCTAAAACCCCGCCAAGTGGCCCCGCCCCCGCCATACCCAACCCGCCTAGAAACATTCCGGCAACAGAAACAGCCCCTCCGGGGGAGAAGGCCATACCCAGAGCTGATTTATCATCCGAGTTAGCTATATTTTGTGCATAAACCCTGTCAATCTCCCCCATCACTCCAGGAGACATGGTTGTTAGAAAATTATAATAATCCTCCAGTGTTTTAAGGCTGGACCTGGTAGTCGTGTCCCCTTTATTAATATAATTAACCACCCTATCGGCAGACTGGAGTCTACCTTGCAGGTTTTCTGCCACAGTAGGGCCGCCCGATGTGCCCAACAGATTTACTGTACGCGGCTCATTCCACCAATCGGCTACCGATTTATAGCCGGAAGTTCCCGTTCCAAATACAGTCCCCGTATTAAGTTTAGAAAAAGCGTCATAACTACCTGCTTTTTTGGCGGCAGTTACTAGGCTATACAGACGCTGCTGCTGAGCGGTCATTGAGTTTTGGGGACTAGTCATATTTTTATCCTTCCTGTTTTTATTTTAATTGCTCATGTTCATATAAGACAAACTACAACCCCACTGAATTGTAGTGGCAGCAACCCCTGTCACGCTTACTCTTACATCACTACCGCTTACGGTAAAAGTAGCATTCCAAGTCGCATCCGATTCTTTTGAATGAGCGACAGTCACCGTACCTTGTAAAGTAGCCACACCAGCACCAGTCCTATAGACTGTACATGCAATCTCGTAACTCGCCCTCTGTGTTCCATCGCTTTTAACCCCAATCACCCATGCCTTTACATGATAAGTATTTTCATCAAGCAAAGTGAGACTGTCTATTGTAGTTTGAGTCGCATCCGTCGTTTGTACTTCCGCAGGGGCTTTACGCACATAACCATCACATTTCGTACCAACCGCAAAAGCAGCGACTA
>ERZ1292629.4131-Hain-H43-01um-R1-4131-length-10785-cov-6_pt1 | contig 10785 bp, 10 predicted proteins | sample MGYA00564399_ERZ1292629 | MGnify/ENA primary metagenome ERZ1292629 (study PRJEB36523, sample SAMEA6512636) | groundwater metagenome | collected 2019-01-08 | study: AquaDiva: Metagenomics assemblies of 32 groundwater samples | reverse complement strand
GGTTCAAAAAACGCCGCGCGATGCAGGCGGCCCGTACGGTAGGCGACCGCGCGTTGCTTGCGTTTACCACCGGCCGCATCCTTTTTCAGGAGGCGGATGTGGATTCGCCCCTTTTGCGGTATGTGGCGAACCCAATCCTCGCCGCGTACCTATGGATTGTAAAAAAAATAGTAGTTTGGTAAGGTTTCTGCGTCTATGAAAGCCCTGCTAACCGCCGGCGGACGCGCCACGCGCCTCCGGCCCGTCACCCACACCATCAACAAGCACCTCATCCCGCTTGCCAACAAGCCGATGCTTTTTCATGCGCTGGAAAAAATCGCGGAGACCGGCATCACGGAAGTTGGTATCAACATCAACGAAGACGAAAAAGAAATTCAGCGCGTGGTGGGAGACGGAGCGCAGTGGGGACTTCGCATCACATATATTGAACAGCGCGGTGGTGCGCTCGGCCTCGCGCACATCATCAAAAACGCAAAAGACGTCGGTTTTTTGAACGGCCCGTTCCTCATGTATCTCGGCGACAACATTATCTTGGGCAGTATCCGGCGTTTCGTGGAACGCTTTCAAAATGAAAATCTCAACTGCATGCTCGCGCTCTCGCGCGTCAAAGACCCGGAACGATTCGGCGTGCCGGAAATGGACGTGCACGGACGCATCGTGCGCGTGGTTGAAAAACCGCTCGTGCCTATGAGTCAGTTTGCCATTACCGGTATTTATTTATACGACCACCACGCGTTGGAGGCGGTTGAACGAATTAAACCGAGCGCGCGCGGCGAGATGGAAATTACGGACGTGCACCAGTACTATTTGGACAACGGATTGACGGTGGGGTATGAGGAAATCAGCGGATGGTGGAAAGACACCGGCAAACCGGAAGATTTGTTGGAGGGCAACCTGTTGATTTTAAACGACATGCCGGCCGCGGCATTTCGCGTTGAAACGCGCGTGCCGGACACCGCGCGGTTGCAGGGGAAGGTGTCTATCGGTTTGGGCACGCGCATTGACGGCAACGTGCTCATTCGCGGGCCGGTGGTCATCGGACGGAATTGCCAGATTATCAATTCATACATCGGGCCGTACGCATCCATCGGCGACAACGGCACGGTCGCGAACACGGAAATTGAACATTCAATCATCATGGAGGGCGCATCCATCAGTTGCGGCACGCGCGTAGTGGACAGCATCATCGGCGCGAACGCGCGCCTCGTGCCGGCGAATCAATCATTGCCCGTCGGCCACAAAATGGTCATCGGGGACAATACGTATTTGGAGATGTAGATTTGACACAATGAGGCGGTGCCGATAGAGTGACGAAAAGGAGGATGCGATGAAACACATCGTAACGATGGGTGGTGGGACTGGCCAGCCGGCTGTGCTTGCAGGATTGAAGAATCTTCGCGCGAAACGCAGGGACTTGTCGTTGACCGCGGTGGTAACGAGCGCGGACTCCGGAGGTTCTTCGGAGAAGTTGCGGTGCGAGCGGCGCGTGTTACCGCCCGGTGACATGATCCGCTGTCTGCTCGCGTTGGGGAATGCCGATGCGGACGTCATGGGGCTGGTTGAACATCGGCCGTTGGGCGAAGGAATTATGGGAGGGCATCGTATCGGCAATATTCTGCTCACCGGTTCCATGGAGAGGCATCCGCACGATGTGGCGCGGGCAATCCGGACTGTCGGCAAGATTACGCGGTCAAAGGGGACGGTGCTGCCAATCACCGATGAACTCGTTGACCTGTGGGCGCGGTTTGAAAATGGGGTTGAGGTGTGCGGGGAGGATGTTATTGACAAGGGAACTCACGCGGGAACGGGGCGCATCACAGCCATGTGGTTGAAGCGCCGCACAGAGAACGAGCGTAATCATGATCCAACACCGGAATCAATACCCATTCCCGCCTCGTCACGCGCGCTTCGCGCTATCGGCGTCGCGGATTTGATTATCGCGGGACCCGGCGACCTCTACACGAGCGTCATACCGACGGTTCTTTTTGCGGAAATGCAGAAAGCGCTTCGGGATAGGCGCGGTACATTGGTTTTGGTAACGAATATCATGTCCAAGCGCGCCGAAACGTTCGGATTCGGAGCAACCGACTTCGTCGCTGAATTTGAGAAGTATGCCGGTTGCGAGGTTGACGTCGTTGTGTGCACCAACGAATCACCGGAAGCGGCCGTGCTTGAGCGGTATAGTCGCGAGGGCGCGCAGTTTGTGGAATTGCCCGCAGTTGGACGTTTGGGTAGACGGCGGGTTATCGCTATGCCGCTTATTGCGCCGCTCGCGCACATCGATGACGTGGTTCGTCACGACTCCGCGCGCTTGGCGGAGGTAATAGCGACACTCCTCTAGAGCGGTACGCCCGGTATTTCCAGGCAACAGCATTGAAAGGATAGGAGGAGTCCTGTGCAAACGGCAACGGAAGAGATGGCGCTGCTCTATAAAGCAGTGCGGCGTACGCTTTCTCGTATCGACCAATCGGTCGGCGCTGCGGATGCGTTCCAAGAGGTAGCAATTCCCGAAAAATCCGCGAGCGCATATCGGATTGACGTGTGGGCGGAAGAGACGTTGCATAGCGCGTTTCAGACGCGCGGCAAAAAGCGGGTTTGCGTTGGCGAAGAGTCGCCGCTTTCTCGCGCGGAATTGGAGGCGTGCGATGAGTTCGTCGCAAGTGATGCCCTTGACGGGAGCACGTGGTTGAAAATGGGGTTGTGGGGGAACTGGGCAGTTGTGGTGGCCGTTGTAGAGAACAAGCCGATTCCGTCAATTCGTACTGCGGCAGTCGGCATGTTTGATGCGATGTCGGTGCCGCGCGTTTTGTGCGCCAATCGTGAGATTGACGGAGCGTTTGAAGGCGCGGTTCATTACATGCCGCGACTTTCGTCAGCGACGGAGATTGCCGGCGCGCGCATTGCGTGCAGCGCGAATAAACCGTCGCGTATCCGTCTCTATCTCGAGAAGTTTGGCGCGCAATTTGACACGCTCGGTCTCTTCCTGAACATCAGCGGTGCTCCGGCAGTGATGAGAGTGCTTACGGGGCACGTTGATGCCGTGTTCAGTCAGTCACGCGGGTATGATTTTGCGCCTGCTGCGTTTGTTGCGGAGCAAGCCGGTGCCTATGTGCGGAGCTGGGACGGCAAGCCGTTGCAGTATCGCGAGGCCCTTCTTGACCCCTCGGTTCTCCATACGTGGATGGTGGCGGCGACTCCGGAACTCGGACGTGAACTCGCCTCAATTCTTGCGTGACATGAGCAGGACCTCGTTTCGCGGGGTCCTTTTTGTTCTTGACGCGCCCTCTGTTTGTTGCTATGGTGGATGTACACCAAAAAGGAAAGGGGAGCGCCAATGTGGAGAGAGCAAGCGCGGCTGTCGCTGCCGGGCAGGCAGGAAAAGCCTAACGAGGATGGCGCGGTTGTGAGAATTGAGGGAGAACGCGCGCTGTTCGCGGTGCTTGATGGCGTGTCAAGCATTGACGGGTCGGTGGATGGGTACAAGGTGGACGGCACGTTCGTCCCCGGCGGTTGCTGGGCCATGCGGCAGGTACAGCAGCACCTTGAGATGGTTCCGCTTGCGGACATCGCGGACGCGTTCAATGCCGTGTGCGGGGCAGACGAGGCGCTTGAGCGCGCGTTTGATGGGAGGGGGGTCAACCACGAGGTGCGCTGGCGTTTGCCGGCGGTTGCGGGAATCGTGGTGGTGACCGATGCGGCGGAGCAGACGTTCACCTGGGCGCAGGTGGCGGACGGCATGCTCATGCACGAACGGCCGGACGGCGTGCGGTTCGCGCTGGAGAATCACATGCGGGAGGTGGACGCCGCAACGTTAGAGGTGTTTCGCGCGTGCGACGGCAGGCGCGATGATGAGCGCGTGAAGGCGAAGCTGCGGGAGCAGTACGAGCGGCGGAATACCGCCGGTTCATACCCCGTGCTTGACGGCGCGGTCAATCGCGACCTCGTGCGAAGCGGCTGTGTGCCTCTGGCCGAGGTCAAGCGGTTCGCGCTCTGGAGCGATGGACTCCAGACGGTCGCAGATGCTCCGCACGATGTCGGTACGGCCATTCTGACCGGAGGTTTGGACGCGTGGTACCGCGCGGTGGTCGCGCGGGAGGAGGCGGATTCCACGTTCATGAATCCGCTCCGGTATAACAACGACGACAAGAGCGGGCTCATCATCGAGCGCGCTTGAATCGTGCGGGGGCGGCCATCACACGCCGTGCAGCCGCCCGTCCGCGGCCTCGCTTGGAGCAATCCCAGCGAGGCCTTTTCTTTTTATGGAATGGTGGGTATTATCAGTAATATGAATGTAGATGTCATCGCAACAGAATTTGGTTTGACGGGGCCGGTGACGGTGGAACCGGCGCCGTCGGGCCTTATACATAAAACATTTTTCGTCAACGCGGCGGACGGGGAGTTTGTGTTACAGCAACTGCATGAGATTGTTCGGCCGGAAACCTGCGAGGATGCGGCGGTGATTACGAAATATGCGCGCGAGCGCGCGGTGCCGGTGCCGGAGTTTTTGTTGACGCGCGATGGCAGGCCGTGGTATCGCGCCGAGCACGGCTCGCTCTGGCGCGCGATGAAACGATTGCCCGGCGAGAGCCGCGATGCGGTGCGTTCGCCGGACGAAGCGCACAGCGCGGCGGCGCTCCTCGGACAGTTTCATGCGGTCGTAAAAACATGCGCGTACGAATGTCGCGGCGCGATTCCGCATTTTCACGATACGCCGCACATTTTTGAGCAATTCAAAAAGGTGGTGGCGGTGCATGAGGGGAGTGAGTTGCTTGCGCGCGTGCGGGACGATGCGGCGTTCGTATTGCAGGAAGTGCCGAAACAATTGTTGCCGAGCACGTTGCCGCGCCAGATTGTGCACGGCGATTTGAAAATTTCTAATTTTTTGTTTGAGGGGCCCGCCGCCACCGCGCTGTTGGATTTTGACACGTGCATGAATCACACGCCGCTCGTGGATATCGGCGATGCGCTGCGGAGCTGGTGCAATGCGGCGGGGGAGGATGGAGAGGCGGCGTTTGACCGTGCGATATACGATGCGGCGGTGGAGGGATATTGCTCGCGCGCGGCGTTATCTGAAGAAGAACGCGCGCTCATTCCGCAGGCGTTTCGCTTGCTCACGATTGAGCTCGCCATGCGTTTTTTGAAGGATTATTTTGATGACGTATATTTCGGATGGAACGCCGAAAAATTTTCATCGCGCCGCGAGCATAATCTCGCGCGGACGCGCGGACAACTGGGGTTGTATCGGGCGATTATTTAATCTCCATCGCCCACACTCCCTCGTCATCGGCGAACGCCACGAGCGTCGCGGCGGCATTTACCGTAACGGCGCGCGCGCTGGGGCGCGTGATGAGCGTCACCACGTTGCGGCGGTCGCGGTCGTCCAGTTCCAAAATGCGCAGGTCATCGCCCGTATGCGCGAGCACGTAGGGATAGTCGGCGAGAAACAGCGCCGTTTTTATTTCCGCGCTGGTGCGTTCAACCAGCGTAAGCGCGCCGTCGCTTCCGAGCAGCCAGAGTTCGTGCGCAGTGGCGATGAGCCATCGTTTGATTTCCGGATTCCACGCGACAATCGGTTCTTTTGGCGCCGCAATGGAAAGCTGTTGCGGCGGCGTGTCCGTATCGTCATACGCCAGCATCAAATTGTCGCTCGCCGGCTCCCACAATAAAAATCGTTTTTCCTGATGCGAGAGCGTTTTGATGCGCTCCTTTTTTTGTATGGATACCGTGGGCGCGGCGCGTTGCATGATGAGCTCATCGCCGTCCCATGTGATTTTGTTGATGTCGCGCTGCGCGCTGCGCTGTTCCGGCGCCGCCTGTTTCCACAGCACCAATTCAGTCGCAAACGCGGTCTCGCGCGGACGAATATCAAGCGTTTTTTCCCACGCATGATAACCGTCTTTTGCTACGCGAATGCGGTAGGAACCGGGAATCAGATGCGGCACGCGGAGCGGGAGTTTCGCGCCCATCAGTTGCTGATTCAAAAAAACGTGCGTGTCGCGCGGTTTTCCGTTGACGAACAAAATGCCGGTCTCCACCACGCGTCCGCCGCGCGTTACGCGGTAGCCGGATGCGTACAACAACGTGAGCGCGCTTGTTGCGGCAAAGAGAACCACAAAGATGATAAAAATGATGTGTCGTCCGCGCGTGGTCATGTTGCGAAATGGCTGATGGTGGTATATACTACCGTTCGTATAAGTATGGCACAATTTCGCATTACCGGTCAACAGCCGATACGCGGCACAATTGCGGTGGATGGCGCGAAAAATCATGCGCTCAAAGTGATTGCCGCATCGCTCCTCTCAAAAGAGGAGATGTTGATTTCTCGCATGCCGAACATCGGCGATGTGCGATTGTTGCTGGATATTCTTGAGGCGATGGGCGCGAAAGTGCGCGCTGACCTTGTAAAACAGACGGCGGCGATTGATACAAGCACGGTGAAACACGGTGCGATGCCCACTGAACTCGTGCGCGGCATTCGCGCGTCGGCCGTGCTCATGGGGCCGCTGTTGGCGCGATTTGGCGAAGTCACTATTTCTCATCCGGGCGGGTGCGTGCTCGGCCGGCGTCCGATTGATATTTTTCTTGACGGCTTCCGCGCGATGGGCGCGAAAGTGCGCGAAACGGGAGACACCACGCACTGCACGGCGAAACGGTTGCGCGGCGGACGCATTTTTATGCCGCAAGTGAGCGTCACCGCCACCGAGACGCTTATGATGGCGGCGGTGCTTGCCGAGGGAACCACGGTTCTTGAAAACGCGGCGTGCGAGCCGGAGATACCGGAGCTCGCGGCGTATCTCAATCGCCACGGCGCAAAAATTCGCGGCGCCGGCACACCGAGCATTCGCATTGACGGCGTTAAGAAAATCGGCGCCGGCGCGTGTGCCATCATGCCTGACCGTTTGGAAACGGGCACGTTTGCCATTTTAGCGGCCGCGGCGCGCGGCAATCTGCGCATTGAACAATGCAATCCGGCGTACGTCGGCGCGCTCTGGGCGTTGTTTGACCGCATGGGTGTGCCGTACACATGCGGAGATGATTGGGTTGAGGTGAACGCATCGGGAAAAAAACCGTTCACGGCGGTCAATTTGAAAACCCACGAGTATCCGGGTTTTGCCACCGACTTGCAGGCGCCGATGACCGTGCTTCTCACGCAATGCCGCGGGTTGAGCATGGTGCACGAAACCATTTTTGAAGGAAGACTTTTTTATGTGGATAAATTGAATCGCATGGGCGCAAACGTCATTTTGTGCGACCCGCATCGCGCAATCGTGCAAGGGCCGACGAAATTGCGCGGCAAAAGTCTGGAAAGTCCTGATATCCGCGCCGGCATGGCGCTGGTGATTGCGGCGCTCATCGCGCGCGGCGAAACCGTTATTGATAACATCCAGCAAGTTGAGCGCGGCTATGCGAACGTGGCGGAGCGGCTCCGCAGCCTCGGCGCGCAGATTGAGCGCGTTGGATAAAGAGAGGTATGAACACACAAACAAAACTGCATCTTGAACGGTATATGCGGCGCTATCTCGTGGTGATTGCGGTGCTGGCGGCTTTTGGCGTTGGCGTCTTTTTCGGACAAGGACGATTCACGCTCACGCGGAACAGCATGGCGTTGCAGGACGACTTGAGCCTTCGGAGGTTGTGGGTTGAAACGCGCGAGAGCGCGCGGGAGGATGTCCCGTTTCAGTTGTATTGGGACATTTGGGAGCGCGTAAAACAAAAATACGTGGGCGGCGAGGTGGATGATTTGCAACTGTTTTACGGCTCATTGGCCGGTATGGTGTCCGGTCTCGGCGACCCGTATTCGGTATTTTTGGACCCGGAAACGGCGGATGCATTTTTGTCCGACCTTTCAGGCAGTTTTGAAGGCATCGGCGCGGAGATAGGCATAAAAGAAGGGGAACTGGCCGTGATTGCGCCATTGCCGGATTCGCCGGCCGAACGCGCGGGCATTCGGGCGGGCGATGTTATTTTGGAAATTGACGGCGAAGACACGTCGGATATGACGCTTGATAAGGCGGTCAACAGCATTCGCGGTCCGCGCGGAACGCGCGTGACGCTGACGATTCGGCGCAACGGCAACGAAACGGCGGAAGAAGTTACGATTGTGCGCGATGTCATTGACATCAAAAGCGTGGAATGGGAAGTGCTGGACGGCGGCATCGGCTATCTGAAGATTAATCAGTTCAACGAAGAAACATGGCCGGAGTTTAATCGCGCGGTGACGGCGTTCACGGGGCGCGATGTGCAGAAATTGGTTGTTGACCTCCGTAACAATCCGGGCGGATTCTTGGAGACGTCCGTGCAAGTTGCAAGCGAATGGCTGCCCGAAGGAGCGACGGTGGTGATTGAGCGCACCCGCGATAAAACCGAACGGACATACGAATCCAAAGGGCAGCATCGGCTGCGCGGTATGCGCACTGCGGTGATTGTGAACAAAGGGTCGGCATCGGCGTCAGAAATTCTCGCCGGCGCCTTGCAAGACCACAAGGTGGCGACTATCGTGGGAGAACAGAGTTTCGGCAAGGGCTCGGTGCAAGATTTTGAAATTTTGGAAGACGGCTCGGCGTTGAAACTCACCGTTTCCGAATGGCTGACGCCGGAACGGCAGCAAATCAACAAGCACGGCATCACGCCGGACGTGGCGGTGAAAGATGACGCGGACGGGCGCGGGTCTTCTGATGATGCGATGGTGCAGAAGGCGATTGAGGCGCTGCAAAAATAAAATCACCCCAGCCGCCGCACCCAGTGCGGGTCAACGGCAACTTGTAAATCCAAGTAAACTTTTTTGTTGGTTGCGGCTTCCAGCTCGCGGCGCGCGGCTATGCCGATTTCTTTGATTTTCTGTCCGCCGTGGCCGATGAGCATTTTTTTGTAGCGCGTTTCGGTGGTCAAAATACGCGCGGTAATCACGAGGCGTTCGTTTTTTTCTTCCATCGCGTCAACTTCCACCTGCGTGGAATAGGGAACCTCCTGCTCGGTCGCCAGAAAAATTTTTTCGCGAATGATTTCCGCGACCCACACGTATTCGGTGAGGTCAGTTTTTTGTCCTTCGGGATAGGCTGGTTCGCCTTCGGGGAGCAGCGCGTACAGGCGCTCAATGAGCGGTTCAATGTGGCGCGCCTTCAGTGCCGAGAGTTCAAACACGCCGGTAAACTGCTCCGCGAGTGCGCGATAATCTTCCACAAACGGTTTTTCGCGTTCCGGCATGTCGCTTTTGTTGATGACGAGCAATTTTGGCTGCACCAGCTTGCGAATCATGGCGAGCGTCGCGCGTTCCTCTGGCCCAAGTCCGCGCGTAGGGTCGGCCACATACAGAATGGCGTCAATGCCGATGAGCGAATCTTCCACGGTTTTGGTGAGCGCTTTCGTCAGCGCGCCCCCGGCATCTTTGAACACGCCCGGCGTATCAACAAAAACAATCTGGCCTTCGGGCCGTGTCAGCACGCCGTGAATCGCCTGGCGCGTTGTCTGCGGTTTGTGGGTGACCGCGGCAATTTTGGTGCCGACGAGCGTATTCATCAACGTGGACTTTCCCACATTTGAACGGCCTATCAGCACGACAAAACCGGATTTCATCGTACCGAGCATAGCACAGTTCGCCTCGCTTGCCAACTTTTCCTCCTCTCTGCTATACTCCCGCGTAATGAGGGCTTTCTATGAAAGTGGTTCTATCGGCAACGGTACCCCAGCTCGGCGAGCGCGGGGATGTGCGTCATGTTGCGGACGGCTACGCGCGTAATTTTCTTTTTCCTCAAAAATTGGCGGAACTCGCGACGCCCGCGGCTCTTTGGCGCGCGGAACAGGAACGTACCGCAGTGCGTAAGCGCGCCGAGCATGAGCTCAACGATTTACAACGCATAGCCACGCAACTTGATGGCTATGAACTGGAAACTGAGGCGCCCGTGAGCGAGGCGGGCACGCTGTACGCATCGGTGGGCGCGCAAAAAGTGGCGCAACTGTTGAAAGAGCGGGGGATGCCCGTTAAAAAAACGCAAGTGGCTATGGAACCCATCAAAACACCCGGAGAATATAAGGCGGGCATTCGGTTTGCTCACGGTCTTGAAGCGGAAATCACTATCATTGTCACTGCGGCGCCCTAACAGGCGCCGCTGTCTTTATGAAGCGCAAATACATTTTCATCGTAGGCGGCGTGATGTCATCGGTTGGAAAGGGAGTCACGGCGGCATCGCTCGGGGCGTTGCTCACCGGCAAAGGGTTGCGCGTCACCGCGGTGAATGCTGACCCGTACATCAACGTTGACGCCGGCACCATGAATCCCACGGAGCACGGTGAGGTGTTCGTGACGAACGACGGCGATGAAACCGACCAAGACATGGGAAACTACGAACGCTTTTTAGATACCGAACTCACCGCCACGAATTACATGACCACCGGCCGCGTGTATCTCACTGTGATTGAACGCGAGCGCAATTTGGCGTACGGCGGCAAGTGCGTGGAAGTGGTGCCGCACATTCCGGAAGAAATAATCCGCCGCATTGAAAACGCGGCGCGGGTGAACAAAGCGGACATCACGATTGTGGAAATCGGCGGCACGGTGGGGGAGTACCAAAATCTGCTTTTTTTGGAAGCGGCGCGCGAAATGAAACTGCGGCATCCGGCTGACGTGGTATTTGTGCTCGTGAGCTATCTGCCCATTCCCGCCAATATCGGCGAGATGAAAACCAAACCCACGCAATATGCCAGCCGTACGCTGAACAGCACGGGTATTCAGGCGGATTTTATTGTGTGCCGCAGCGAACGGCCGCTGGATACGCCGCGGCGCAACAA
>ERZ1292629.4130-Hain-H43-01um-R1-4130-length-10785-cov-20_pt1 | contig 10785 bp, 9 predicted proteins | sample MGYA00564399_ERZ1292629 | MGnify/ENA primary metagenome ERZ1292629 (study PRJEB36523, sample SAMEA6512636) | groundwater metagenome | collected 2019-01-08 | study: AquaDiva: Metagenomics assemblies of 32 groundwater samples | reverse complement strand
CGTTGTATTCTCCGTAGAAATCCGACACTTCCTGTAAAATATGGAGGTGTTAAATACAACTAAGATAACCATGACCTGGGAACTATTTGAGGCGGGGGTTCCCAAACGGCATATTGCTTCTAAATTGGGTGTTCATTGGGAAACTGTGGGGATTTGGATTCAAGGAATTAAGGATAATGGTCTTTTGGGATTTTTAGATATTTACGTAAATGCCAAGAAAGGACCAAGGGTAAAAAGGCAGGTTGACCCAATTTTAAAAAGATGGGTTTGGGAAACAAGAGAAAGGGAGATGGACTGCTGTGGCCAGAAGATTCTGTATTTCCTTCAAAAAGAACACAACATTTCTCTTTCTGTGCCTAAAATATATGAAATTTTGGCTGAGAAGTACCAGATAAAGTCTAAGTGGAAGAAAAACCAAATAAGAGGACCAATTCCCAAGGCCGGTAAACCTCGTGAAGTCATCCAGATGGACACGGTGGACTTTGGCGAGGTATTTGCCTTCACCGGCATAGATATATTTAGTAAAGAGGCTGATGTCATCATGTTTCCTTCACTAACCAGCCATGATGGGCTAATCTACTTGGAAACCTCCATGGAAAGGAGATTTAATGGCCACTCTGATCTAATTCAGACAGATGGCGGGCCTGAATTTAAAGACGAATTCAAGGCCAACGTATTAAGATTTACCGACAGACACAGAGTGGCCAGGCCATATAAGAAGAATGAGCAAAGCTACATAGAATCATTTAACAGGAGTCTAAGAAAAGAATGTTTGGGCTGGATCAAATACAAACAAAACCAAGTGGACTCCCTAAACAACATTGTGGTAAATTACCTGGAGAGGTATCACTACCATAGACCTCATATAAGTCTGGGTATGAGACCTCCACTAGAGAGAATCTAGTGTCGGATATTTACGGAAACATATCGAGTTTATAACAAATAAATCACCCACGATGCTTTGTGTATTACTTTACTTTCTTGCCTTTGAAGTAGCCGCAATGAGGACAGGTTTGATGAGTGCGGGTAGGCTGATGACAATTGGAGCAGGCGACCAGTTGGGGGAGAACCAAACGCTGGGTAGACCGGCGGGTGCCTTGGCGTCTGGTAGAGTGGCGGCGTTTTTGTAGCGGTGTCATGCAGCAATGATTTTATCTTTTTCTACCAGTTCTTTCAATAACGGATATTTTGACAGGTCAGGAAGGAGGATTTCGGCCTGCTTTTTGGCCTCGGGGATGAGAGTAAAATCCTCATAAGTAGCAATTTTGAAATTGGGTAGGCCGTGCTGGGAGGTGCCATAGATGTTGCCTGAGCCTCGCAGACGGAGATCAATTTCGGCCAGCTCAAAGCCTGAATGATGGGTTTCCATGGCTTTGAGTCTTTCGGAAAGTGTGTCTGCAAAGAGCAGGCAATATGATTGGACTTGACTCCTGCCTACCCGGCCGCGCAGCTGATGCAGCTGGGCCAGGCCAAAACGCTCTGCTCCTTCAATGACCATAATGGTGGCATTGGGAATATCGATACCCACTTCCACAACCGGGGTAGAAACCAGAATGTCTAACTTCCCTTCTCTAAATTTAGAGATGACTTCGTCTTTTTCTTTGGCTTTTAGCTTGCCATGAAGTAAACCCAGCTTGAATCCCAAAAATATTTTTTGTAATTTCTCAAATTCGGCTTTGGCAGATTTGACAGAGGTGAGCGTTTCGCTCTCCTCTATAAAAGGGCAGACAATAAAAGTTTGGGTGTGTTGTTTTTTGATCCATACGTAGGCAGCTTCCCTTTTGGTCTCTGGAACGACCCAGGTTTTAATCGGAATGCGGCCGGGAACCGAGTCTAAGATAGATAAGTCTAAGTCGCCGTAGAGAGTAAGAGCCACGGTTCTGGGAATGGGAGTGGCGGTCATGGTCAGAGCGTGAGGAGACTGGCCTTTGGAAGCAGCCAGGGCACGTTGGGCGACACCAAAACGATGCTGTTCATCGATGACTACCAACCCCACTTTGTCTAAGTGCAGTTTGTCTGATAACAAAGCATGGGTACCGACGATGACGGCATAGTTATTAGTTATTGGTTCATAGTTCTTAGTAGCCCCAGTAATTAATCCTGTTTTTAGACCCAGGGCGGAGAGAGTTTGGTAATGCTGGTGGGCCAGAATTTGCGTAGGAGCCAAAAGCAGGGTTTGAAAGCCGTTGAGATGGGCTACATAGGAGGCGATAGCAGCCACCACGGTTTTGCCAGAACCAACATCTCCCTCTAAGAGTCTATTCATGGGATGGGTTTTGGATAGATCTGCAAGTATGTCTTTTAAACTCTGATTTTGGGAAACGGTCAAAGAAAAAGGCAGAGCGTTGATAAACTGCAAAACTTTTTCCTGATCGACGACAAAGGGATGAGTAAGCTTGGTGGCTTGCCAATCTTGTTTGTGTTTGAGAGCAGACAGCTGCAGTAAAAACAACTCATCAAAAGCCAAGTTCTTTTTGGCAGGGCCGACAATTTCCGGTGAGTCAGGAGCATGCACAAGCTGGAGCGAATTAAGATGTAAGGGAGAAATATCCGGTAGAGAGTTTAAAAGAGTCATAATTTTGCCCCGCAGCCACTTGGATGACAGACCGGCTGTTTCCGGATAGATGGGAATGAGTCCAGGTGCGGTTGTCCCCTTTTCGTATTGGGGGGAAATCAAAGTAATTTTTCTACTGAAGAAATCTGCTTTACCATATAAGGTGACTGGATCTCCGTCTGCAAAAACCCGGGAGAGAAAGGTTTGATTAAACCAAATGACAGGCAGAGTCCCTGATGAATCGGTAAAGGTGGCCTGCTGAAGCCGCTTGCCGTTTTTTGTAAAAACATTTTTAACTGTGGAGATATACCCGACCACAGTCACTGTTTCTCCGGGTTGGACTGATCTGGCGGCAGTGATGATTCTCCGGTCTTCATATCTAAAAGGCAGATGGTACAAAAGATCGAAGATAGTAATTATTTCCAGTTTGGCCAACTTTGCGGCCAGAATGGTACCAACTCCAGAAAGCGTAGTAATCGGATCCGTGAGCTTCATGTTTAACTTTGATTATACAAGTAACATATAATCCCACCTTTCAGGTGGGATTTGTGGTAGCATAAATTGATATGTCTGGGAGACAAAATCTTTTGGTTTCTGGAGGGTACTACCATGTTTTTAATAGAGGTGTAGCGAAACAGGTAACATTTGTAAACAGATCTGATTATGAAAGAGCGATGCTGACATTAGAATATTACAGATTTACAAATCCTCCACTTAAACTTTCTAAGTTCAAAGATTTGTCTACAGAAGGTAAATCTAAAATTGAGTTAGAATTGCGTCACAAAAACGATCAATTGGTAGATATCTTGAGTTTTGTGATTATGCCAAATCATTTTCATTTCTTGTTGAAACAGAATGTGGATGGAGGAATATCAAGATATGTTGGTCAGTTCACAAATAGTTACACTCGATATTTTAATACTAAGAACAACCGGGTCGGACCGATGTTTCAAGGTGTGTTTAAGTCAGTTCAGGTAGAATCTTCGGAACAATTGGTACATTTGTCTCGTTATATTCACTTGAATCCATACGTTTCATCCCTTGTTACTAAGGCCGAATTGGCTATCTATCCTTGGTCATCTTTACCAGCTTATTTGGGTCAAGAAAATAACTTTATTGATTTTGGGTTGGTAAAATCACAATTCCGGGGTAAATTTAATTACAAAGATTTTGTTTTTAATCATTCTGATTATGCCCGTGAACTAGAAATTGTAAAACACCTGGCAATTGATATCGATTAGTTTAATCCCACCTTTCAGGTGGGATTACTCATGTTGAGGTATCCCTCTTCCCCCTGCCGGGGGCGTTCCCCCTTAATCTAAGGGGAAAAAGAATAATGTTAACGAAATATATATGGCAAGACTGATGCGGCCACCAAAGCCAGTGAGGAAATGATGACCAGGACCGTCCAAAGTTGGCGGCGTTTGCGGTTTAGGATCATTTCTCCTATTATATAGCAATGTGGTGGAGGCGAAAATCCGGGATGTGGGTAAATCTGGCAAAAATTGCTTTTGGAGCGGTTATTGGGGGGTTTGTTTTAATGCTGGGGATATTTGCTTTTTTTGCTAAAGACCTGCCCAGTCCCGATAAAGTAGCCAGAAGAGAAGGATTTGCCACAAAAATATATGACCGGAACGGCAAACTACTGTACGACGTATATTCTGACCAGAGACGAAATCCGGTAGATATTACTGCCATTCCCCTGGTAGTTAAGCAGGCCACAATTGCAATTGAAGATAAGAATTTTTACAAGCACGGTGGTTTCGACGTAGTGGGAATTATGCGGGGACTTCTGCGAAGCGTGTTTTTGGGCCGGCTGCAAAGCGGATCTACGCTGACTCAACAGCTGGTAAAAAATGTACTACTGACACAACAGCAAACAATTGTGCGTAAGTTAAAAGAATTTGTGTTAACAGTTCAAGTGGAACGGAAATATACCAAAGACCAGATTTTGCAAATGTACTTAAATGAAGTTCCCTACGGGGGAAATGCGTGGGGAATTGCTACGGCGGCTGATTTGTATTTTGGTAAAAAAGTGGCGGATTTAAATCTGACCGAAGCGGCAATTTTGGCAGGACTTCCTCAATCTCCCAGCCGGTACTCTCCATATGTTGGCAACAAATATATAGGCCGGGCAGAAGAGGTGCTGCGCAGAATGCGTGAGGACGGATATTTGACCAGGAATCAGGAGCTAGAAGCTAGGAGTCAGTTACCAAAAGTTGAGTTTGCCAGCCAATCGGGACTTTTGAAAGCTCCGCATTTCGTGTTTTATGTCAAAGACCAACTGGTTAAAAGATATGGAGAGAAGCTGGTGGAAGAGGGTGGATTGCAAGTGACCACATCTTTGGATTTGGAGATTCAGGAGGCGGCCCAAAAAGCAGTTACTGAAGAAATTGATAAAGTGAAGTATCTAAAAATTACTAACGGAGCTGCAGTAGCTCTTGATCCTGTAACCGGTCAAATCCTGGCCATGGTGGGAAGTAAAGGTTGGGAAGACTTAAAAGACGGAAAATTTAATGTAACGACGGCTACCCGCCAGCCGGGATCAACCATCAAGCCCCTGGTTTATTTAGCGGGACTCCGGAAAGGATATACCGCCTCGACTCTTTTGATGGATGTTAAGACTTCTTTTCCGGCAGGAGACAAACCGGAATACGTTCCGGAAAATTACGACGGAAAATTCAGAGGCCCGATATTGGTTCGGGAGGCACTGGGCAATTCCATCAATATCCCGGCTGTCAAAATGCTGTCTTTGACCGGTATTGCTGACACCATGGGTTTGGGATTTGACCTGGGATTATCTACACTTGAGCCCACTAAAGAAAATTTGCAAAGGGTCGGCTTGTCTGTAGCTTTGGGCGGAGGTGAAGTAAGACTTCTGGATTTGGCGGCGGCTTATTCAGCATTTGCCAACGGAGGATACAGAATAGAACCGACAGCTATTTTAAAGGTAACTGATAGTTCTGGCAAAACTTTGGAGGAATGGGCCCACTTCGCTGAAGCTTCGAGGGCTAAAAAAGTAATATCGTCTGAAGAAGCTTTTATAATTTCCTCGATTTTGTCTGATCTCAAAGCCCGGGAAATAACTTTTGGCCCCAGGTCGGCCATCAATATTGCCGGAAGAACCATTGCCGTAAAGACCGGAACGACCAACGACAAAAGAGACAATTGGACAATTGGCTGGACCCCGTCTGTAATTACCGGAGTGTGGGTGGGAAATAATGACAACTCGGCCATGAAAGATGTGGCTTCGGGAGTAACCGGCGCGGCGCCAATCTGGAGAAGAATTATTTTGGCGGCCCTGAAAGACAAAGGGGACGAGCCGTTTGTTGTACCTGATGGAATCGTGTCCGTAGATGTGGATAAGATTTCCGGATACAGAGCCCACGACGGATTTGAATCAAAGCAAGAATATTTTATCAGAGGAACTGAACCTACTGGTGATGACCCAGTACACAAGAAAGTTAAAATTTGCAAAGGTGAAGGCAAGCTGGCAACAGTAGCAGATATTGCCAATAACAACTTTGAAGAAAAAGAATTCCTGTACTTTAAAGAAGAAGACCCGTTCGGCTCCGCTGGGGGTTTGAACAAATGGCAGGAAGGAATACTAAATTGGCTGAAAGACCAAGCAGACGGAAAATATCATCCCCCTACCGAGCAATGCGGATCAGTAAATCAGGTGGTGGTGTTTATTAAGAAACCAAACGACCACGGTGAATTTGGAAACGAACTTACGATCGAAGCTGACGTTGTATCAAGTAACAAAATTACTAAAGTTGAATTTAAAGTAGATGGCAACGTGAGACAAACATTAACAAGTGGGCCTTGGAATGTAACAGTGAATGTTTCAGATAAAGGGACACACAGGATTGAAGTCAGGGCTGAAGACGAGAAAGGCAATTCTGGATCCAGATCGGTGGAGATTGGCATTGGTCAGCCTTGGAGTGCTCCCACCCCTACTCCCTAGTTGCACTGGTAGTTTATAATTAATCTAGTGCCAGTGGAAAATGATCTTTTGAGGAGGAGAATTGAAAAAGAAATAGCGAGAGAGACGGGTTTTATGAAAAGACTTTGGATTATGCCTCCGGGATCAAAAATGATTATTGTTTTTGACGGAGGAAGTACGGGTGTGATGTTAAGCCGGGAGAGAATAGAGGCCATTTTAGCCGGAAAGAAGTGTGAGCCGGGTCCGGATGGGGGCAATATCTGATGATGAGAGCTGTTTCGTATCATCATGATAGATGATACGTAAAGTAAGTTTATTTTCGTACTTGTCTATCAACTCAATATTTTTAATTAAGGGACTGACCTTTTTGATTTTCTCGACAGTAGCGGCGTAATTGCCAGTATATACAACATTGACATCTTCGATGATGGGAGAGAATTTGGAGATAGGGGTAAAAGTTTTAACACCAGACGCTTTGGTTATGAGTGGTTCTAAATTTATTTCGCAGGTGATGGCGATGGTGTGATTTTGGATTTGGGGAGAAATGGCTACCCCCATTTCTAAACCTAGTGACTCAATGTATCCCTTGAGGCGAGAGACGTCTAAATTTGTGGTAGAGAGAATGAGATGTAACTCTTCGTGGGGAAGATTATCTTTTTTAGGTAGGTAGACATTGGCAATTTCAAAAAGATGTAAATCCCCTACTCTGCCTAGATTTTCAGAAATTGTTTTGAGATGGGACGGAGTAAGGGTGGTGCGCAAATATTCCCACTCTGAAGATAAAGGGTTTTTGAGTTTGAGACCTGAATCTTTGTCTACTAGGGAATATGTATAGGTCTCGGTAAAACCCCAGTGTGATAGGGCAGATTTAATTTTGGCTTCCCAATAAAAAGTCTTGTCGCCCGTCGGGGCGGGTAGATATCCAGACATGAGTTGGGTGGGTAGATTGTGATAGCCATAGATGCGGGCTACTTCTTCAACTAGATCTTCAGGAATAGTCACGTCTATCTTTCTGACCCAGGGAATTTCGATGATTTGTTCAGACTTGACTACAAATTCTAGCGATTTAAGAATTTTAGATATCTCACTAAAGCTCAAATTTATTCCTAATCTCTTGTTTACAAATTCTGTGAGGGGTGAGGAAAGTTTTAAGACCGTAGGTCCTTCACTGATATTTAGAATATCCAACACAGTCTTGTCTGCGTGGCCGCCTGTAAGTTGGTCAAACAGTTTCATTCCTGATTCTAGAGTGGGAAGAACATTTTCTGTAGGCAGATTTTTCTCAAATAATTCTGCGGCACTGGTTCGGTGCGATAAACTCATGGAGGTTTTTCTAATATGGGATGGTTCGTATGTTTGCACAAACAAGAGGACGTTTGATGTTTGATCATCAACTGCTGAGTTTAAACCACCCATGATTCCACATAGATCAATGAGTTTACCGGATCCATCTTCAATAACAATATCTCCGCCCGGAAGCGTGTGAGATTTATTGTCAAGAGTGATGAGTTTTTCTCCTTTACGGCTTTCGCGAACAATCATTTTGTGATCTATTATTTTGTCATAATCAAAGGTATGTACCGGTTGACCCAACTCATGCATTAAATAATTGGAAATATCTACTACATTGTTTAAACTACGCATGCCCACCAGCTCCAGTCTTGTAACAAGCCATTCGAGTGATTTACCGACTTTGACGTTTTTGATTAATGCTGTAGAAAACCTGTAGCACAAGCTTTTATCAAGAGTAACGGTTAAATAATCGACTTTTTTGCTGGTTACTAGTTTGACCTTCTCAAGATAAGGATCTTTTTTAAGTCGGGCCTTGTGGCCAAATTGGGGCAAAATAGCCACACATTCGAAGGCAATTCCCACCACAGACATCATATCTACCCTGTTGGTAGTGACTTCAATATCATAAATATACTCGTCGCCTTTCTTGTGTAGTCTTTCAACAGATGGACCACACAAAGACAGGGCGTGTTGAATCTGCTTGGGGGTGGCTTCCGTATCCAGATACTCCCTTAACCACGAATCAGGAATAAGTATTTGCATATCAAAATTGATTTAAGAAACGAATGTCGTTTCCATATAACAGACGTAGGTCGTCAATTTTTAATCCAGATTTCATCATATAGGTGCGTTCTACTCCGCAACCGAAAGCGAAGCCGGTGTATTTGGAAGGATCAATTTTGCCGGCACGCAAAACGTTTGGATGTACCATGCCGGCGCCACCTAATTCTAGCCAACCCTCTTTGCAGAGTTTGCAACCTTTACCGCTACAGATGTCACAGGTGACGTCGACTTCAAAAGATGGCTCGGTGAATTGGAAATGATATGGGCGCAGCCGGGATTGGCGTTTTGATCCGAAGAATTGTTTGACGAAGTAGTCAATGGTTCCCTTGAGGTGGGTAATATTGATGTCTGTATCGATAACTAATCCTTCGAATTGATGAAACATCACAGTGTGGGAAACGTCAGATTGACGCCGGTAACACTTGCCTATATTTATCATTCTGATTGGAGGTTTTGTTCTCTCCATTTCCCGAACTTGGCCATTTGAGGTATGGGGAGTTAAAACGACTTTGCCTAACTTTGAATTTTCTGGGGCGTCTACGTAGAAAGTTTCCAGCTCATCTCGGGCGGGATGGTTCTGGGGTTCATTGAGGGCTTCGAAGGCGTACCAATCCCATTCCACTTCCGGATAGCGGACGCGGACGAAACCAATTTTTTCAAATATTGAACTTATTTCTTCAATAGCGTGGGTGACGGGGTGTAAATGCCCAGCGGAGGGCTTTATTCCAGGTAGAGTCGGGTCAAGTTGAGGTTTAAGGTTTAGGATTTGGGGTTTAGAATTTAGGGCGTTGGCTATGGCAGTCTTGGTGTCGTTGAAGAGCTGGCCGATTTCTTTTTTTTCTTCCGGTTCCAGCCGGGAAAGTTCTTTAGCAATTTCAGCCAGAGCCCCTTTTTTGCCTAGATAATGGGTGCGCAAGTTTTCTAATTCGGCGGGGTCGGTGGCCTGAATGATCTGGGCCAGCCCCTCGTTTTTGAGATTTTGGAGTTTTTCTCTCATGAAGAGATTATATCCCAATCTATTTTACTTTGGCGACGATCTGTTTGAAGACTTCGGGTTCGCGGACAGCCAGGTCGGCGAGAACCTTGCGGTTCATGGTGATATTGGCTTTTTTAAGACCCGGGATGAACTTGGAATAGGTAGTTCCTAAGGCCCGTAAAGCTGCATTGAGACGGGTAATCCAGGTGCGGCGCATGTCGCGGCGGCGCAGATGACGGCCGGCAAACGCATATTGACCTGCGTGCCGGACAGCCTCGTGGGCCACCTTGTACAGGCGGTGCTTGGTCATGCGGTAACCTTTGGCTCTGGCCAAAACCTTGTTGTGTCTTTGCCGTCTGGGAGATTTGACTCTCATAGTCCTAGGGCCATCTTAATTTTTCTGGCCCGGCGGGTGGTTAACAACTTTAATTTCTTGTATCTGCGCTTTTGAGTAGCTGATTTGGCAGAGCGCAGGTGGCCCTTAAAAGAACTGCGGTGCAGAACTTTACCGTTTTTGGTAACACGGAAGCGCTTGGAAACTGATTTTCTAATTTTTTGCTTTGACATTTTTGATTGGACTTAAAGTAGTAATATATTGTCTACCCACCCATTTTGGCTGTTGGTCGACTTGGCAGATATCTGACAGAGCGGCAAAGACCTTTTGCATCATGATATCGCCAAATTCTTTGTGGCCTAGCTGCCGGCCTACAAATTTGACACAGACACGGACTTTGTGCCCTTCGGTCAAAAATTCCCGGCCCCGGGAGACTTTGACCTGAAAATCGTTGTCAGCCATAAAAGGCGTCAAACGAATTTCTTTCAAGTTCACCTTTTTTTGAGTAGACTTGGATTGGCGTTCCTTTTTGGCCAATTGGTATTGGAATTTCTTGTAATCAATTAACTTGACTACAGGCGGAACAGCCATGGGAGCGATCTCGACCAGATCGACACCTTCAGATTTACTTTGAGAAAGAGCGTCGTCTAGGGGAACAATCCCAACTTGAGTGCCATCTTCCCGCAACAGGCGAACTTCCTTGGCTTTGATTTGAAAATTGATGCGGTAAGACGTACTCACTAGACTTTGGCTATTATATCAGCTGACAGGTCAGAAATAAACCCGGAAAGGGGTTTGGTGATATTTTCTTTGGCGCCGCGGTGACGGATGGAGACTGAATTGGCCTCGGCTTCCCGATCTCCTACCACTAAAATATATGGCACTTTTTGCATCTCGGC
>ERZ1292629.4127-Hain-H43-01um-R1-4127-length-10790-cov-5_pt1 | contig 10790 bp, 13 predicted proteins | sample MGYA00564399_ERZ1292629 | MGnify/ENA primary metagenome ERZ1292629 (study PRJEB36523, sample SAMEA6512636) | groundwater metagenome | collected 2019-01-08 | study: AquaDiva: Metagenomics assemblies of 32 groundwater samples | reverse complement strand
AAAGAAGTGAACATGAACTTTCTATTTCTGAGGCATTTAATCATCTTGTTAGATTTGAGAGTTTTTATTCTGCTGGAGATTGTGGATTACAAAGAGAAAAAAGAGAGATAGAACTTCCTGACTTGGAAGGAGTAGTAAATCCATTTGCAATGATATGCAATTAGAATTATTGAAGAATTTTTACCTTTTCAAGACCTCTAAAGTCGTTGTCTAAAGTAATAAGGAAGGCATTTTGGTGTATGGCAGTTGCATAAATTAGTGAGTCTGTCATTGGAATATCTTTTTCAAATGAGACTTTTACTGCCAAGTCGATTATCTCTTCAGTTACATCTAATATAATACTTTTTGATTTGATAAAATTCATGTTTTCTTCTATTAACTCTAAATTTATCTTATCCTTTAGAAACTTTTTTTTAATCTCAAATAAAGATAAAACAGAAAGATAAAAAGTTTCTTCCGTGTCTATCATTTTTTGGTGTTTGCTCTTTGTAAAATAGTCAATCCAAATAGTACTATCAAATAACTTAAAATCTGTCACTTTTTCTTCTCTCCTGTTGTAGCGCTTTTACTATCTCTTCGGTTGAAACATTTTTGTAGTATTTAGCTAGAGAGCCGGCCATTGATTTCTTTTTCTTGCTATTAACTGCTCTGACTATTGCCTCTCCATAGGATGCAACCGCATATTCTTGCTTTAGTTTCTTTAGAAGAGCGAGAACATGCTTATCTACTTGTATTGTTGTATAGGTCATAACTATAGACTATAGACTATAGTTTATAAGGTTTGTGAAAATAGCAAGGCTGTGCCCGAAAAGTCATTTTCAGCGTAAATGAGGTCAGTTTTACCCGAAAAGTCATGTTTTGGTAATCTTCAGAATTATTTTTTGTCACAAAAAGTGGATTGCTGTCACAAAAAGTATTGTTTTTTTACAATTTGATAAAACGGCCTAAATTTCATATTACCTACCCGATTATGTGAGAAAAGGGATTTAACATAGAATAATGATTGGCGAAAAGGTTTATAAAAATAATAATTCAATCTTATATATGGAATATATTATAATCCTTTTAATTATCCTGGGAATAACTGTCTTCGTTGAATGGAAATATCATATTCATTTATATCATTCAAGAAAGGAAAGGCTCTTTGTTACATTAAATATATTTATTGGAGGAATGATTTGGGATTATTATGCCACTTATCGACATCATTGGATTTTTCCTGGAGATGGGTTATTGGGATTTCGTATATATGGACTACCGATTGAAGAATTTTTATTTTTTCTAATTGTGCCCTATACTGCTTTGGTAATCTATCGATTTTACGATAAGAAAATAAGATAAATATAAGGTTAATTATACTAAGTATTTGCAAACTCTGATTCGTGAAATGCTCTATTTCTTATGTCTCTCGCTTCTTGAAGAAGTTGTCTCATCCTTTTACCATATTTATTTAATGATAGATAAATTGTCTGTTTATCTCTCTCCTTTTTTATGTATACGAATAATCTGTTTAAATGTGTTAAAAGATTAGCATGAGTAAGACCAATCTTTTCCTTCAAGTCAGTTATTCTAATTTTATTTTTCTCTTCTATAACATTAAGTATTTTTAAATCAGTTAAGTCAAATATTATATCTGCTCTGCCTCCAATTTTTTCCTCCATGAAAGATAATAGGAACTAAGGTATTTAAAATTTACTGAACAACGATAATTATTGATGACCGAAAGACTTAAATAGGTACTTATTGTTGAGCAATAAGTAATAAAATGGAAAATCAAGAAAAGCTCGGAAAGTTCATGTCAAAAACAAGAGATTGGCACATCTATAATCTTGCCAAGACCAATGAGAAAAAGATGTTCCTTTACTTGTTAAAAGAATTATGTGATTTAATTCCTGAACCTGTTCAAACAATGGGGAGACCAAGAATACCCATAAAAGATTTAACATTTACCGCAGGCTTAAAATTATATACGAGACTAAGCGGAAGGACTCTTGCCTGCGATTTAGAAAACGCAAAAGGAGCAAAGTTCATTTCTTCAGAACCACATTACAATACCTTTAATGATTTTATGAATTGTCCTGCGACTTATGACTTGTTTATACGACTTCTTCAAATATCTGCTCTGCCATTACAAGAGCTAGAAGACGCTTTTAGTATAGATAGTTCTGGATTTGGAACATATCAATATGAAAGATGGAAAAAATTTAGATTTTCACCTGACTTTGAGCAAGGCAAGGGAACAAGAAATTACTTGAAAGGTCATATTTGCATTGGAACGAATACTCATATTGTAACTGCCTGCGAAGTAACTTATGGTAATTTGTCAGATGTAAAACAAGCCCCAGAACTGCTTAATGTATTAGCACGAAACTTTAAGCCGAAAGAAGTTAGTTGTGATGCAGGATATAGTTCAAAAAAAATTCATCAGATTATTGAGGAAATGAATGCAACACCATATATTTTCTTTAAATCAAATGCGAATCCAAGTGAATTTTCACCTGAAATATGGAAGAAAATGTATCTTTTATTTAAAAATGAACCTGAAAAATTCAAGAAAAAGTATCATAAAAGAAGCAATGTTGAAAGTGTATTCTCAATGGTTAAAATGCGTCTTGGGGAATTCTTGAAATCAAAAAATTATGAATCTCAAAGAGCAGAACTAATGATGAAATTCATTGTGCATAACATATGTTGCCTTATCCAACAGATATTCCAGAATAGCATTAAGATTGATTTCAAGGAATGTGAAGATAGATTTGAAAGACTAAAGGAAGAACACAGAAAACTTCAAGGCTTGCGTGCCGAAAAGTTAAGAAGGCAGACCTATGACGGCCCAATGGACCTAAAAGATATAAGGCGAGTATAAAAAATTGTCATAACAATTCTTAGTGAGATATACTTTTCGGGCAACGCCAAATAGCAATATGACTATAAAGGAGTAACAAACAGGAAGATTTAAATAGTTGATATTTTGAATATAAATATGAAAAATACGCTAAGAAATTTAGTTTGCGCAGTTCCATTAGCATTAGCTTTAACAAGTTGTAGTCATAGAGATGAGTTTGCTAAAGCAGAAATAAGTTCAAAGAACGCATTATCTCATGGAAATTCAAGGGTTCTAAAAATTAATGTCTCTGGTGATGGAGTAAGTTATGCCTCAGAAGTTAGATTTTATGACACTGACGGAGATGGAAAGACTGTAGAAGATTATGTTGTTTGTGTTCATTCAGGTACTTTTCCAATAGCGAAAACAAATTTAGTTAGAGATGCAGGTCAAAAACAGAGTTTCGGAACTTTTGGTGCAAGAGTAATGACTGATAAAGAAAAAGAAAGAATAGATGGAGAATATCAACATTTTCTAGAATATCTTTCTAAAAAGTTTTAGTCATAATCCATAAACATATTCGTTACAAAAATCACAATTCTTCTCAACTGGACATGGCTTGAAACCAGATTTATGCGCTTTCTGAATCCTTCTTGCCACTTCTATTAACTCATCTTTTACTTGATAGATATTAAATCCTTCGATTCTGTCAGAAGTTATACATACTGCCTCTCCTTTTTCGTCTATAACAAATTCTAGAGGTTTATCAAGTTTTAACATGTCTAGAACAACTTTACTAATAGTTCCGTACCTTTCTTTTGCTGCAAGAGCATAATAGCCTAGTTGCCAATTTCTTTCTTTTGGAGATATTGGTGTCTTTCCTGTTTTGTAGTCTATTATTTCTGCTCCAGTTTCTGAAAAATCTATTCTATCTGCAAAACCCATAAACTCAAATCCCTCTAAATTAATAAATAAAGATTGTTCCGTTTTCGTTTTTTCATTATATCTTCCTTTATTTCTTTCAAAAAATACCTTAATCAGAGTTTCAGTCTCTTCAAAGTTTATATCTGCCCAATCTTCCTGAAGACTTAGCTCTTTTGCGAATTCAAGAAATTTTTCTGCTGATTTAAATCCTAATGAAACTCCTTTTTCTAATACAAGATGAATGAAACTTCCTAATTTTAATGCTTCCCAAGAAGGAGGTTTCTTATCAGGCATATTATAGAGATATTTGTACTCAAACTTTTTTTGACATTCATCGAAAAGCTTTAATGAAGAAGGAGATAATCTTGAAACTTCTCTTTTAACAGAGTTATTTTCTGAAACAATACTGTTTAATTTTAGTTCGAAATCTTTTGAGTTCAATGCAGAAGTTAAACTGGATGCAGGAGTTATCTCAACTTCAGGCTCTATGAACTTTTCTAATTCATCAATTATAAATATAGTCTCTGGGCTTTTTTTGTAGTCTATTTCTTTTAAGAATGAAGAAGGTGCAAACTCTTTGTCATTGTAATTTTTTGCATAAGTTAAAATTAACTTTTCTTTCGCTCTTGTAAATGAAACATAAGCTAATCTTCTTTCTTCCAATATCTGCTGATGTTTTTCATAATTTGAAACAAAATCCTCTTTTTCCTGATTGCTTAGACCTTTAATTTCATTTTTTATTTCTGGCAGTAAATCAGTTGGAATCAACGAATTCCCTGAGTATCTTTCTATTGGAAATCTTCCTTGCGCCATGTTTGTTATGATAACTACTTTATATTCTAGACCTTTTGTAGAATGGGAGGTCATCAACCTTACTCCTGATTCTTCCAATTGACAAGCATCAAGATCTATTTCTAAAACTTCGAGAATATTTAGATAATAAATAAAGTTTTCAAGTTCAGAATCATAAAACTCTTCATGCATTTTAGCAATTTCTATTAGTTTTCCTAGATTCATTATAGATTCTCTTTCTTCTTTTGTGCGCGGTTCTTCTCTTAAACCAACCATATCTGAAACATCTTTTACAAGTTCAGAAAGAGGTTTTGATAAACTTGGTAATAACGACTTTATTTTTTCAATTAGTATTTTAGCTGCCAGTTTTCCTTCTTCTGAAAAGTCTATTTTATCAAAATTATTCAAAAAGAATATTGAAATACTTTCCTTTGCTTTCTTTTGTTCTTCTGTTTCTTCTGATTTGCTTCTAAAGTTACTAAGAAGTTCTTTTATTTTTTTTCCTAATTTAATTAGATCTTCTTGACTAAAGTTGAACTGATAGGCAATATCCCACCATGAATTTTCAGCACCCTTTGTTTTTTTCTTTATCTTTTCTAGAATATTGAGATAATCTAATACCGTTTTTACTGATTTTTGTTTTAAAAGTGAAGGCTTTGAAAGTGAAATGGTTTTGATTCCTTTACTTTCTAATACTCTTTTTATAATTCTTCCATTTTGATGAGCTCTAAATAAAATACATATTTCGTCTTCTGGAGTTCCCTGCTCTAATTCTCTTTTTACTAGTTCTACAATCTTGCGAGCCTCTTCTTTTTGATTTTTCAATTCGTAAATCTCTATATTATCTCCCTCTCTGCAATGAGCATTTTCTACAAAAAAACATTCATTTTTATCTGAATAATTATTACTTATTAGTTTATGGGCTACTTTTAGAATTTTGTTTGAAGATCTAAATGATTTATCTAAATTAAACAAATCTTCATTGTTAACTGAAAAATGCTTCTTGAATAGATATAAATTATCCTTATAAGCACCTCTAAAACGGTATATTGATTGATTAATATCTCCAACTATTGTTATATTATTATTTCTGGATAGTCTAAATAGAAAATCAAGTTGTAATTTGTTTGTATCCTGAAATTCATCTACAATTATATAATCAAATTCTTTTGAGATTTCAGGATTCTTTTCAAGTAATTCGAGTGCGTTTTTATTTAAGTCTGAATAATCTTGATAATTCCCCTTTAGCTTTATTTTTTCATAAGCATTCCAAGCAGTTATAAACTTTTTTCTTTCTAAAATTCTTTTAAGTCTTTTTAATTCTTCTAATAATTCCTTTTTATTTGAAAATTTATTTTTTAAATGAAGAGTCTGTAATTCAAAATTTAGAGTTTCTATTCTTTTTTCTATGTTAATATCATTAAGCGCTTTAATTTCTTTATTGAGATATTCTTGAAAATCTTCAATTTTTATTCCAAGATCCTTACATGTTCCTATTGTGGGAATATATTTTTGACAGTAGAATGCAGGAGTTTTTAGACTTCTGTGCAATAGAACCATTGCCTGCTCAGGATCTAGAATTTTAAACTTTTCAGATATTCCTAGCTGAGAACCATATTTTCTCAATAAGTCTGAAGAAAACCCATGAAAAGTTTTTATAATTGGTTCTTTATCTGCTCCTATTTCCTTTAGAATTTTGTTTACTCTAACTGTCAAATTATTTGCTGCCTCATTCGAAAAAGTTATGCAAACTATTTTTTCAGGAGAATAAATATTGTTGGAAATTATATACTTTAACTTTTCAACTATCGTGTATGTCTTGCCTGTTCCTGCACCTGCAAGGATTACGCACGGTCCTTGAACTTTTTTGATAGGATTCATGATTTTGGGAGATTTAAGAGTAGAAAAAGATTATCTTTTTCTTTTTAGAAGAGAAATGAGTATCTTTATGACAAAGATAACTAATATTATTAACAATATGATAACTATCAAAATTCCTAAAAGAAATAAACCTAAAACATTAAAATAGGCCGTTAGAGGAGACTTATCAAAAAATCCTGACTTCAATTTTGGAAGAGAAAGTTCTGTATTTAATGCCTCTTTAAACTGGAATGATTCTATTTGACCTACTGCTAAAGAGTATTTTCCAGAGTTTGCAAAGGCATCTAACTCTCCTTGCAGACTTGAAACTTCTATAATATATGTTCCTGATGAGACATTCTCTTGAAATTCTGGTCCTTTGTAATAATCATCATTGGCAAATTTTTCATGAAACAATGTCCAATTTGAATCTTTAGCAGAAAGGTTTGCAAAATACTTGTTATCCTTTAAAATAAGAAGATTGAAATCTTTTGTTGCTCCAGTTATAGCTGGTGAAAGAATATTTAGGTATAAATTAAAGGGCTTGTCTGAGTAAATCTGATAAAAATCTTCCTGTCCTTTTAGATTTCCATAGAATGCCTGAGATATTTCTGGATTGTTTATTATAAATGGAGACTCTATATTTGATGTTTTATCGAATACAAGACGAGGCTGATGTGCACAAACAATAGAAATTAGAAATATGCAGAGGATAATAAAGATTAAACTGCCTCTTTTCATAATATGATTAGAATAATGGTGCTTATAAGGATTTTCTTTGAGAGACTTTTGAAATATCAAAGGGCAAGCCCATCCCATCAGCTAATTTTTCTAAAGAAGACTGACTTGTGCTTCTTAACATGATAAATGCCTGTTTATGCACTGAAGGGTTAGGCTCTACTGCTATTCCTGTTAAATTATCTACATAATATCCTACTACTCCATGTTCAAATAAATATTGATTTCCATGATTTTTTCCTCCATAATCTAAGGTAGATATCCAACAATGACCAAAATCTTTTGTAAGAGTAACTATCTTTCTCAGCAAGACGTTTGAAGCTATTGTTTTAAAACCATTGGGTCGCATTCTTAAAAGTTCAACATTAACATCCTCTTCGTTAATATAATACATATAAAACTGAATCGCATCTAGTGTTATTCCCTTTTCATTCATTTTTTTAGTTGGTAAAGACCATATTTAAATAATAGTCACAAGTTTTTAGTAGTTAATTAAATTATTTCACCATAGCCAATAAGTCTCCAGTGGCTATTGATGTTTCTGGATAAAGCGACATTATCTCCTTTTGCTGGAATTATTGGAATCTTTAAATGAATTTCTGCAATATCTTTCTGAATTCTTTTTACTATTCCTATAGTTAATGACGTGTTTATACTTAAAAGAATGGTTTCACTTGGTTTAAGAAATTCTACTTTTTGGGAGATACCAAGACCGAAAACTTCAGGAAACAATTTAAATTTAACTTTTATTATTGATACTGCGTCAGGAAGTTTTCCCGATATTGAAGTAACACAGCCTGAAAGAGCATCTCCTTTTCCTATTGACATATCTAATGAAGTTTCAATAGACATGCTACCTCCTGGAGTTAAAGTATCGACTTTTTTTGAACCATTAAATAAAGAAAGTATTTTAGTTTGAAGGGAACGATATGAAAATTGATTTTGTTCTTTTATAGCAAGTCCTGGTTTTATCTCTATCATGTCTCCTACTCTAAGCGTACCTTGCTTTAATGTTCCACCAAGAACAGTTCCGTGTAATTCATTTGGATGAGTTCCTGGTTTGTTAATATCAAAACTTCTTGCAACTATAAAGATAGGAATCCCCTCTTTTCTTCTTTCATCAATTGGAATAGTAGATAAAACTTCGTAGACCTTGTCAAGATTCACTTCTTGTTGGGCTGAAACTGGAATTATAGGAGCATCTGGAAATTTGTCCTTAAGAAACTCTTTTATTTCTTTGTAACTCTTTAGAGCCTGAGATTTATCCACTAGATCTATCTTATTTTGAACGACAATTACGTTTTTTATTCTCTTTGCTTGAAGTGCCATTACATGCTCTCTTGTTTGAGGCTTTATTCCTTCATTTGCCGCAACCACAAGAATTGCTGCATCAACTATTGCTGCTCCAGATAACATTGTAGCCATGAGCATCTCGTGTCCAGGAGCGTCTACAAACGAAATATGTCTAAGAGGCGTGCCTGATTTTATGTTATACTGTCCATTTTCTCCCTTATATAAAATAATATCAGCATATCCTAACTTAATTGTTATTCCTCTTTTCATTTCTTCTGAATGAGTGTCTGTCCATTTTCCACTTAATTTTTGAAGAAGAGTGGTTTTTCCATGGTCAATATGCCCTACTACTCCTACATTTAGAACGGGAATATCTAAGTTATCTGAATCTGAGGAAGTTTTTGTCATAGGAACGAGAGATAAAGAGGTTTTAAAAATGCTATTGTTTCAAGACAGCCATCATATTCTCAGCTATTCTCTGAACTACCGAAACAACAACACTATTTCCTGCTTGATGATACAACTCGCTATCTGCTAAGTCTTCTGGAAGCTTAAAGTTTTTTGGAAAACCTTGTAAAGAAAAACATTCTCTAGGAGTAAGTTTTCTTATTCCTTTACTATTCTTAATTATTGGAACATTATGCCCTCCTCGACCCATATTTGCAGTTAATGTAGGGCACACTCCTTTTTTATTAGCTCTGACATACTTTCTTCTCCACTGATAAACAGTTTCTTTTGAATTAATATCATTCTTTATTTTTTGATATAGTGGTTTGTTATTATAATAATATTTATCCTCTACTTCATCTGAAGTTAAATCTCTAAAACTTTTCGTCAATTTGATTGGTTCTGGAAAATTAAATACCTCAGTTTTCTTTTTATCCAAAAAACCGACTATAAAAATACGTTCTCTATTTTGTGGAACATTTCCATGTGTCATCCCATTTAACACTTCTGATTTTATAGTATATCCTAATTCTTCGAGCGTTTCTTTTATTATTTTGAAAGTATTGCCTTTATCATGTCCTTTGAGATTTTTTACATTCTCAAGCATTATAGCGACAGGTTTTCTTTCTTTTATTATATCTATAATTCTAAAAAATAAATTACCTCTATCTTTTTCATCCTTGAATCCTTGTCTATACCCTGCTATACTAAAAGGCTGACAAGGAAATCCTCCGAGAAGAACATCAAATTCAGGAAGTTTAGAGATGTCTAGTTTATTTATATCTTCAACAAACAAAGGAACATCTTCAAAATTCAAGTCATAAGTTTTTTTACAATTAGATGCAAAATCATTTGCAAAAGCCGTCTTGAAACCTGCATTTTCAAATCCTAATCTTATTCCTCCTATCCCTGCAAATAAGTCAAGTGTTCTAAATTCTCCTCTTCCCATGTTATTTTTAAGTTTTCTCATTTTTATAAATTTGCCTCCTTTTATATTTACTTATATAATCTTACTTTATTAGGTATACTCTAGTATATAAATCTTTCTCTATTAAGAAATATTTATAAGGTATTATTAACTAAGTAATGAATGGCTGAGATATATATAAAAGAATTTGAAAAAACTGCTTACAGGTGTAATAAGTGCGAACATGTCTGGTTTTCAAGAGGGAGTGAACGTCCTCTAATTTGTCCAAAATGTAAAAGTGCAAGATGGGATAAGGAACTCAAAAAGAAAAAATAATTACAACTTACAAATTTTAACTGGTTTTAGTCCCCGAGGTTTGATTATATTTTCAGTAATACTAAATCTAGGTCTTCTTGACTGAGCCTGCTGTTCTGCAAAAGTCTGTTTTTTATTCACTTTGTGACTATAAATCCAATCTGCTTCTATTTTATAAATCTTAAATAATCCATCGCCTGCTGAGAAATCTAGGAAAAAAAGCTCATCCCATTCAGAACGAGGACCAAATGAAGTTAAGTCATCATCTATACTTGAAGCTTTTATTTGTATTTTTGCTCCTGTTTTTCTGTTCAGAACATCATAGGAACATTTACCCTCTTTCAGTCTAACAACACGAATACATTCAGGAAAGAATATGCAAAAAGCATTCTCACTTATAGCTTCTGGAAGATTTATTCCTCTTGTTGAAATTTTCTTTATAGAATCGTTAAGCTTCTTCCATCTTAAATAGAGCCTTCTTAGTCTCCATCTGTCTAATCTTTCCGAGATAGTAACCAAAGCTTCAATCTCGTTGCCTTTTATGTTATATTTTCTCCACTCAATTCGCATGTAAAATATAACAATTTGTCACTTTTAATACTTTCTAAATAATCGACTAAATCCTAAAGAAAGAATGTGACATCCTCCGTCCCCTAAAGGTTTTTTGCTTCGCAAAAAATCTGCCTTCGG
>ERZ1292629.4126-Hain-H43-01um-R1-4126-length-10791-cov-8_pt1 | contig 10791 bp, 12 predicted proteins | sample MGYA00564399_ERZ1292629 | MGnify/ENA primary metagenome ERZ1292629 (study PRJEB36523, sample SAMEA6512636) | groundwater metagenome | collected 2019-01-08 | study: AquaDiva: Metagenomics assemblies of 32 groundwater samples | reverse complement strand
CTCGTCCGGATGTTCGTCAAAGTAGGTTCGGATTTTAACCAAAAGGTACCGCCAAGTTGATTTTATTTTTAAATGGTGGTAAGGTGTGATTGATTTAATTCATTAATTTATCTCTTATGGAATGGTCAACGATTCTAATTCCGGTGGCGATAATTTTGCTAATTAGCATTCGCCAGGTGAACCAGTATCAACGAGGGGTAAAATTTATGTTGGGAAAATATACTAAAACCTTAATGCCCGGCTGGCGTTTGGTGCTTCCCATAATTCAAGGCATGACTAAAGTTGACATCCGCGTTAAAGCGGTTGATGTGCCTTTGCAGGATGCGATTACAAAAGATAATGTTTCTTTAAAAATTAATGCCGTTATTTATTACAAAGTTAGCGATGTGGCAAAAGCGGTTTTGGAAGTTGAGAATTTTTTCTACGCTGTTAGCCAACTTGCGCAGACAACCATGAGAAATGTTACCGGCGAGCTTGAGCTTGACGGTTTGCTTGCCAATAGAGACGCGGCCGCGAAAAGAATTAAAGAAATTGTTGATTTGGTGACGGAAAGATGGGGCATTCAGATTGAAAGCGTTGAGTTAAAAGATATTTTATTGCCCGAAGGAATGCAGAGAACGATTGCCAAACAAGCCGAGGCAGAGCGTGAACGTCGAGCGGTGATTATTCAATCAGCCGGCGAGGTTGCGGCAGCTGAAAATTTAGCCAAGGCCGCGTCAATGCTTTCCGCGCAACCCGGCGCTTTGCACCTGCGAACTCTTAACACCATAAACGATGTCAGTTCAGACGAGTCAAATACCATAATTTTTGTTACTCCGTTGGAAGTCCTTCGGGCGCTTGAGGGTTTTACAAAGAAAATGTCTCAATAATCTTGATTTTGGTTTTCGTTTTATCCACAGCTCGGTTTCATGCCGAGCTGTTTTGGTGTATAATTAACTGAAAGTCACATCTTTATTATTTTTAATTTATGTCTTCTATGAAGATAACAAATTTGGGGCTCAAATTAGGAGCTTTATTTGTCATGGTTGCCGGACTTTTATTTGCGGTAGGAGTTTTGGCGCAGACCGCGACTGATACGACATCGGGAACAACTCCAAGTCCGCAAACCACCTGCACTACCGGTGGTGGCAAGTGGTGCATAAATTCAGATCAGGTTTCCGGTTGGTGTTCTTATTCATCAAGTCCGTGTCCGGCTTATGACTCTGCTTCTTGCGCGGCGCAGAGTGGAGAATGGTGCGCTTATACTGGCGGTACTGGCGGTTATTGCAACAGCGTTCCGGGGAGCTGCCCAATAAATGATCAAGCCACTTGCACGTCCAAATCAAGAACGTGGTGCGCTGGTACCAGTGGCGGCATGGGTTGGTGCGCGACCACAGGTTCAACGTGCCCGGCGAATGACGCCGCTTCCTGCGCCGCGCAAAGCGGAGAATGGTGCACATCAAGTTATGGCGGTTCTGGCTGGTGCAGTAGCACACAGGGAAGCTGTCCAATAAGTGACAAAGCAACTTGTGAGTCAAAAAGCAGAACATGGTGCGCGGATAGTTACAGCACTGGTGGTGGTTGGTGCGCCACAACCGGAAGCACATGTCCAATCACCACTCCAGCTTCAAACACTACTCCGGCAACAACATACACCCCAACTACTTTTTCTTGGCCTCAATCAGAAACAGAATGTACAAAGTATAAGGGTGTTTGGTGCAAATATACCGGAAGTTATACATACTCAATGAGTACGGGTTATTGCAATTCAGCAGGGAATTCTTGTCCTTCTGAAACCCCAGCCGGGAAGATGAGTTGTTGGGATGGCACTTTTGTTGATACTTATTCATCTTGTCCAACTGTGCCAAGCACACAAACGGATTGCGCGACAAAAGGATATAGATGGTGCGCTTCAACAGCCAGTACATATAGCGGTACTTATACCGGTTGGTGTACGGGGAGTTCGTATAAATGTCCGGTATATCCGCCTGCGGGAAAAATGACTTGTCCGGATGGCGAAACATTCGCGGCCACAATCGCGGAATGCCCAACCGCGGCAATCACGCCTCCTCCACCCACAACAAAATCTTGTCCGGACGGCACGACTGTTAGTTTAACCGCAACCTGTCCGGTATATAAAACATGCTCGGATGGCACTAAAGTTTTGGAGGGCGGTGTTTGTCCGATCAAAGTTGATGACCCCATCACAACTTGTCTAAATAAAAATGGTAAATGGTGTTTAAACAAGGCGGGAGATTCAGGGTACTGCATTTTGAAGGGCGGATGTCCTGTTATAACCGACGAAGGGGAAAAGAAGGTTGATCAATCGATGGCGCTTGATGAAAAGCAGATGAAATTAGTTGAGAACATGAAAAAAGAGTATGCGAGAAATTTAGACGCTCTGGAAAAAACATTTAAAAAATTATTAGACGCGGAGTCGTTGGCAAAAATTTCTTCATTAAAAGAAAAGCTTGGCTCCATTCCGATGGATTCTTCAATATTTGATACCCTGGAAGCGATAAAAGACGACATAATGACATTGCGCGAAATTAAGGATGAGTTAATTGCCAAAAAAGGCGAGATAGAAATGTCAGATCGCGACAGAGTTCAGCAAGAAAAAGCTTTGAGGCAAATGAAGAAAAATATAGTGACATTTGGAAAGCAGTTGGATAGAATCCAGTCCAAAATGACAAAATTGCAAAAACAAGGATTTGTGATCGCCGGCACATTAAAAGAGTTGATAGCGCAGGGCAAAGATTTGATAAAAAAGATTCAAGACGCCAAAACACCAGAAGAGGCATTTGACGCAGGAAATACATTGGCAGATTTAAGCGAAGATTTGAATCTTTGGATGCCTAGATTGGAGCAACTGGCTAGAATAAATCAGTTTTCCAATATGATTCTGGCTGAAATTAATAAGCGGGAGAGTGAATACAAGAGAGTCCATGCGCTTGTTAAAAGATTGAAAATAGATTTGGAAAGTTATATGGGCGAAGTTAGAACGCTACTCGACTCCACCAGAGAGGCGTATGATCAATTAAAAGTAAATGATTGGGGCGAGAACGAGCCGATGGATCTTGTTCAGGAACAGATAATTGATAAGCTGATGGATGCGGATGATATGATGGCCAATATTAGAGCGCTTGCCAATCTTCAAGCGTCTGTAAATAAAATAGCCGCGAAGATTAGGGTATATGGCACGAGGATTAACAGGCTTGCCAGACAACGGAAGGATACTACCGAGCTTAAAGATTTAGTTGATCAGCTTAAGGATGTTTATGGCGAGTTAAAGGTGTTGGCAAAGGAGAAGCTCGCGAATCTTGAAATTTCAGATGTTGTTGAGAAGTTTTCCGCGGCAGAGGCGTTAGTAGAACAAATTGATGATTTATTGAAGTTGACTGCTCCATCAGCTTTGGAAAGGGCTTTGCGAGGCGGATTAAAAGTTGAAAAAATTGAAACGCCTGAATTGGAAAGGCAAGTAATTCGCGCTTATCGCGTAGCTACTTTTTTTCGCAGGGCGCCACAGCAATTGGCCGAATACTTCAGTGTGAGCAATGTCAGCAGTATTAATAGATGGAGAAACCGCCTGGCAATTGATGAGTAAACAAAAGATAAAGCTCGCTCCGATGAAAATCGGGGCGAGTTTTTTGTTAGACAAGGGCGGGGTTTTTTGATATAGTAAGCCGGTAATTGATTCTAATTTATGCATAAAATCCTCCGCGTTTTAATATTGTCCGATCTTTTCATCCTCGGCAGTTTTGGTTTGGTTCAGCCCATATTCGCCATCTACATGTTGCAAAATGTTTCTGGCTCAACTTTGACGGCAATTGGCTTTGCGACAACAATTCAATTGGTCAGTAAATCATTTCTGCAAATTCTCGTGGCTAAATGGACCGATGAAGAGGCCGGCAATCGCAGAGAACTCCTCACATTATTTATCGGTTCAATGATCATGAGTTTTGTCGCCTTTTTTTATATTTGGGTAAAGACTCTGCCCATGCTTTACGCCTTGCAATTTTTGTATGGGCTTGGCGGAGCTTTGGCTTTTCCCGGCTGGATAGTGATTTTTAGCCGCTATAGCCGCGATGAAAAAGCCGGGTATGAGTGGTCGCTCTATAGCACTGTTATAAGTTTGGGAACAGCGGCTACCGCGGCGATCGGGGCATATATAGCCGATATTTATTCGTTTAAATTTTTGTTTATCGGGATTGGCATCCTTTCGCTCATCGGAACAAGTTTTATAATTCATATTTTTAAACACGAGTTTACCAGACAGCGCCGCGCTGATATTCCAAAAAAACAAAAAACGAAGATATGAAAATAAAATTTGGTCCCGTAAAGAAAACTCATAAAGGAAGGATTTTTGAAATTAGCCAGAGAGAGGTGCGCCTGCCGGACGGCAAGAAGAAAATTTTTGAATATTGTTCGCGGCCGGATTCGGTGACTATTTTGCCGTTTGACGAGCAAGATCGTCTGTTGCTTATAAAGGAAAGAAGAGGCGGATACAATCATAACGTTTGGTTTTTGCCAGCCGGACGAGTGGACAAAGGCGAGTCGTTTTTATCCGCGGCAAAAAGGGAGCTTCGCGAAGAAACCGGTTTTGGGGCGCGCATATTCAAAAAGATTTATGAGAAATCTCCGAGCGGAATGCTGAAGTGGAATATTCATATTTTGGCCGCGAAAAATTTATACCACGCGCCGTTAAAAGGCGATGAACATTATCCGATTGAAGTCGCGCCAACATCGCTTTCCAAAGCCGTAAAAATGGCTCTGGACGGCACGATTGAAAATGAATTTATCGCTTTCCATATAATTAAATTTAATTATATGGTTAAGCACGGCCAGTTTAAATGGTAGGTATTGTTATGTTTATGAATGCTTTGGTTATCTTTTATCTTTTATCTTTTATTTTATTATCATGGTTCCGTTTCCGTTTGGCCGTCATTTTTTTTATAATTCTTCTCCCCGCTTATCTTGTCCGGTTTAACATTGGCCCATTGCCATCAACGGCCTTGGAGTTTTCTTTCGGCGCTTTGGGTTTGGTTTGGATTTTAAAATACGCCCGCGACGATTTTAGAAATATTATTGAATTTGTTCGATTCCATAAATTACTGGCAATTTTTATAGCTTTATTTTTTGTCGCTTCAGTTATTGGAATTTTTATCAGCGATATGTGGTGGTACTCAACCGGCCAGTGGCGAGCGTATTTTTTGGAACCGATGATTTTGTTTTTTATTTTGATTGGGAGAAGGGGTAAAATAAGGCCGCGTGATTTGGCATGGGCTTTGGCGCTTTCAACCGCGAGTATTAGTGTTTACTCAATTATTCAAGAATTTACCGGTTGGGGAATAGCAACCTCCGAATGGACGAACGAGGCCTCCAGAAGGGTCACGGCGTTTTTTACTTCCCCCAATGCCGTAGGTTTGTATCTAGGACCGCTCATTCCGGTTATGGCGGCCTATGTGGTTGTAAGTCGCGCGCGCTTGAGCAATCAGTCGCCGGAAAATAAATCAGACGAAAAAGCATGGAAAATTTACAGTGTGGTTGTGTTGGCCGTTTTATCTTTAGCCGCGTTATTTTTTTCTTTTTCTCAAGGCGCGTGGATAGCCGTTGGCGTTGGCGTCGCGATTTTTTTGTTTAGCATTGGTTGGGTTTATAGAAAAATAGCGATTGGTTTGGTAGTCGCGGGCATTGTCGCCGCGCTGATTATTCCATCCATCCGCACGGCCGTGCTTTTTCAGGATAAAGCGAGCCAGAATAGGATTATGTTGTGGAAATATTCGTGGGAGTATTTAAAAACTTCACCCAAAAATTTTATCTTTGGAACAGGCATCCGCCAGTTTTTCAGAAAAATTCAAAAACCGCATTATAATCCGGCGGAAATGGAACGTCTAATTTATCCGCATAATATTTTTCTGAATTTTTGGACTGAAATTGGATTGTTGGGCGCCATTTCTTTTTTTGCGATGCTGGGGTATGCTTTCTACGCTTCGTACGCGGTCGCTCGGACGAACAAGGCGCTGGGCGGCGGCCTGATTTCGGCCTTGGCCGTTATATCAATACATGGTTTGGTTGATGTTCCGTATTTTAAAAATGATTTGGCAATGCTTTTTTGGATTTTAATGGCGATCATTTTTTTGTTGTATGAGAATCAACGTCAAAGCAAAGCCGTCATCGGGCAAAGAGCTGGTCGAAAAAATTGATGAAACAAATTACACTGTCTGGGTTAAAGAGCCGCCTCAAAATGGTCTTGCAAACAAGGGGATAGAAAGGGCTCTGGCAGACTATTTTAATGTGGCGCGATCTGGGATAAAAATCGTAAAAGGGTTTACAAGCAAAAATAAAATCGTGGAAATAATTTAATATTTTAATTCACTCGCTTCGTATATGGATCAAGTATATACAGACTCGTTGGAATTGCACAAAAAATTTCATGGAAAATTGGAAGTCAGAAGCAAGGTTCCGTTGGCAAACCGCGTTGATTTGTCGCTCGCCTATACTCCGGGAGTTGCCGAGGTCAGCCGGGTGATAGGTAAAGACCCGTCATTGGCAAGAGAATATACAATCAAGAGAAACACGGTCGCGGTAGTGTCCGACGGTTCGGCCATTTTGGGCTTGGGCAATTTGGGGCCTCATGCCGCGATGCCGGTCATGGAAGGCAAGGCGATTCTTTTTAAAGAGTTTGCCGATGTTGACGCTTTTCCGATTTGTTTGGACACGCAGGATACCGAAGAAATAATAAAAACGGTAAAGTATCTGGCGCCGACTTTTGGCGGGATAAATTTGGAAGATATATCCGCGCCAAGATGTTTTGAAATTGAAGAGCGGTTAAAAAAAGAATTGGATATTCCGGTGATGCATGACGACCAGCATGGAACGGCGGTGGTTGTTTTGGCCGCTTTGATAAATGCCGCCAAGCTCAAAAAATTGGATAAGGCCGAAGCGAAAATCGTTATAAGCGGCGCTGGCGCGGCTGGAACCGCGGTCGCAAAAATGCTGATAGGCTATGGTTTTAAAAAAGTTTTTGTTTGCGACAGCAAAGGGCTTATACACGAGAACAGAAAAGATTTAAACAGCGCCAAATTAGAATTGGCAAAATTATCCGGCGCGCCCGGTGTTGATATGGGCCTCAAGGAGGTTATAAATGGGGCGGATGTGTTTATAGGAGTGAGCGGTCCGAATATTTTGAGCAGGGAAGAAATAAAGACAATGAACAGAGAGCCTGTTGTTTTTGCTTTGGCTAATCCGGTTCCTGAAATAATGCCAGAGGAAGCCAAGGCCGGTGGAGCGTTTATCGTGGCGTCAGGGAGATCGGATTTCCCCAATCAAATAAATAATGTTTTGGCGTTCCCAGGAATATTCAGAGGAGCGTTAGATAATGGCGTAAGAGAAATAACGGATAGGATGCTTACAAAAGCCGCCGAGAACCTTGCAAATTATGTTGAACAATTAAGTCTGGAAAATATTTTACCCAAAGCTTTGGATAAAGGAGTGGTGAAAGTTATCGCGCAGGCTATAATGTAGTTTAAAAAATTGATGTGGGTCCCGTACTGGCGACCCCCTTGAGCACGAATGTGCCACTGGCGCCAGTACGAGTTATGTCTGGTTGAACATCTGATCCGCGTGCGCGGTGAATTCGTGGAAGAGCCGATCCAGGATGCGCGGCATGTACTCCTTGATCATGCCGATGGGGATCTCGGAGATGGGGCCTCCTTCCTTGTAGGAGTCGCCGTCTCGCAGTCCGGCGCAGAGCGTGAAGGCGTTGAACGCGATGTTCAATGCCACGATCCTGCACGGCCGAGGCACGATCAACTCGCAGACCTTGCACACCTTCAGGAGGTAACACGGGCCGTCTTCTCGCGCGAAGACCAGCACGTAGAACGGGCCTTCTTCGCAGATATCGTAGCCGCAGTTGTCGCACTTCAGCATGAGCGTGGCCCTGCCTTTCCCCCTTGCGGGAAAAATGTGTGTGTAAAGAATATCATGAAAAGTTAGTCTAGTCAATTATAAAAAAGCCGGCGTTTAGGCCGGATTTTTTTCTTGAGAAATTTGTTCAATGTTTTTTTTGGGTTTGTATTTATTCAGGCGCAGTAACCCTAAAATAAAAAGAGTGGTGGAAGTTACGGCTGAAACAATGCAGTAAAGACATAAAGCTTTAATCACAAACATCTGAAGATGGACAAACCAGAGCGAAGCCAAAAAACCGATTGGAGTTACTACCGCGGCCAACCAAAAGACTTTTTCTTTTTTTGTATCAAGATAAATTATGGAAAGCAGGAAAATTGTGAGATAAAAAATCGCTCCGAGCAGGGCAACCGACACTCCAAAGATTGTCGCGTATTGGCTTGAAGTAACCTGCTCGCAACCTTTTAATAGATTGCAAGTAACAGGGGAGCCGAGATAGTGTTTGGCCGCCAAATATGTCGCATCCGCGAATCCAGCCGCGCTAAACAACAAAAATAATATTGCCAGCCATTTAGGAGTTGCTGTCAATTGCCCGCTGGATGATTCGTTTGAACTCGTCATAATTTTTTGGGTTTTGAATTCGTTGTCTGTTTAAATAAAAAGTGGGAGTGCTGTCAATTTTGGCCGCGACTCCGCTGGCAAAATCTTTTTGAATTTTATCTTTAACCTCTTTTGAATCATAGTCTGTTTTGAATTTTTCAATATCCAGGCTTAAAGTTTTTGCCAGTCCAATGAAAAAATCCATCGCGTTTTTTTGATCTTTCCAATTGTCTTGATTTATGAAAATAAGATCATGCATGTCCCAGAATTTTCCTTGTTTGCCGGCCGCTTCCGCCGCCTGCGCCGCCGGTCTGGCGTTTAAGTGTTGTGAAAGCGGAAAATGTCTGTAGATAATGGAAACTTTGTCTTTCAGATCCGCGTCTTGAGCAAGCTGTTTAATCATTGGCTGATAGCTCGCGCAGGCCGGGCATTGAAAGTCGCTGTATTCTATAAGGTTTATACGCGCTTCTTTAATAGGCGCGCCTTTAATCCAATCATTGTCATCAGCGGCCTGAACAGTGCTTCCAAGATAAGAATTTGTGGATTTTTTTGAAGCTAGACCGGCCATTAAGGCGATAGTTCCGCCCAAGAAAATAATAACTGCAGACCAAATAATTATACTGGATGTTTTTTTTCTGTTTTGCTCGGATTCGCGCTTTTCAAGTTTTGTTTGCTTGCGCAACTCCTTGAGCTGTTTTTTGCTTAGATTTTGTTCTTGGTTTTCCATAAATTTATTTCGTCGCAATTGCTGAACGAAGTGAGGATAGATTGTGGGACGTTGTTGGAACGTATTTACTTAATTTTTTCCAATAATCTCAAGGTCGCTTCTACCGACGAATTGTTTGTAGGCAATAATTTAACTCTACTGCCGTATTTATTCAAAATTGGTGTAATAAATTCATCTGCCCATGAGGGAGTGAATGTTATCACTCCGTCAAAATCAATTTCGATTTCTTCATCGTCAGTCACAGATTGAAGTGTTGAGAGAAAAGCATTGTAAGCCTCCTTGCCATCCTGCCTTGATGTTAAGGTCGTGCCAAATTTATCTAATTGAATAATCATACTGTTAAATTAAAATTTAATTAATGATATACATCCAGAATAATTTATATCACCTTTTTTAATATTCAAATCTTCTGACCCATGACTAATAAATAATTTAGCATTACCTGAATAAAATTCAATACTAAATAAATTATTGTCTGAAACAACTTGTCTGACAAACTTCAATCCATTTCCTCGAGCTTCCGGCGCTCTGCTAGAAACAATCTCGGTAAAAGCCACCTCCAAAGCTTCTTCATCATTTTTTAATTCAGGCCTAACTTTTCTTAAAGTTTTTAAAATACCTTGACCACGATCTGCCAAAACAATTTGTTTTTTGTTAATATCATAAGCAAAAAATATTCCCCTTATATCTGGCCAATTGCCTAAATTGTGGTCATAGGAATTATTCCCAATTTCACCGACTATCGCCGTGATCAAAGGAAATATATTTTTAATTTCGTCTATTTTTGACAAATCTTTTTCCAATCTTCCCAATCGAGTCTTGAACACAAGCGAGTCGGAGCAGTAGTATTCTGATACTGGTAAAGCTGGTGGGCTGATTACCCATTTTTTGGCAACAGCAAAAATGTCCTGAAGGTACAGCTCGATTGTTTCTCTCGGATAATAACGGTAGCCATTTTTTTGTTGTCTTATGGCCTTTAATTTTTCATTTTTATCCCAACGACGCAATGTATCAATCGACACATTCAAAAGTTTGGCCGTTTCGTTTATTGTTAGATAAGCCGAATTCATATTATTTATTACAATCTATGCAAGTTTGTTAGCAACCTATGCAATTATTATATCACATTATTACAATCTATGCAAGTTTGTTAGCAACCTATGTATAAAATGACTGTATTAAAACAAAAACTTCTCTTTTTAAGAGAAGTTTCGTATTGTCGGGCTGGAGAGACTTGGCTTCGACTAAAATTTTCTTCCGAAAATTTTGTCTAGCCACCGCCTCGCGGTCGCGCTCGCTCTTCTGCGTCGCGCGACATCGCTCCGGCGTTCAATTCTCTCGCGCGAGCAAAGCAGTTTGCTCACTCATCCCTCCTCACTTCGTTCGTCGCAATTGCTGAACGAAGCTCGAACCTTTTTTGAACGGAAAATGCTTGATTAGCTCCGCTCCGCGTTTCCGCCCGCCGAAACTCGGCGAGCAAAGCAAAACAATTTTCTTTCAATTTTTTAACGCCCGCCCGCCCAAATTTTTCTTTTAAAAGGAATTGAAAATTGTTTTGCTTTGATGTCTTGATACCAAGA
>ERZ1292629.4125-Hain-H43-01um-R1-4125-length-10791-cov-12_pt1 | contig 10791 bp, 26 predicted proteins | sample MGYA00564399_ERZ1292629 | MGnify/ENA primary metagenome ERZ1292629 (study PRJEB36523, sample SAMEA6512636) | groundwater metagenome | collected 2019-01-08 | study: AquaDiva: Metagenomics assemblies of 32 groundwater samples | reverse complement strand
CCCAGGCGAGTTTGCCGTTAGCGGTCATCGTTAGGCAGCCTCACGCTCACCACCAACCGCTCGCGCCACACCGGATGACGCGAGAGTAAATCTACGATCGCCGTTCCGTCCGGGCGCATGACGATCATCCCGCCCCGGTCAAGACAGAGCCATTCGCCATTCGCCAAATTAAAGCGTGAACCAGTAATGATGAATTTTGTTTCGAGTGGAAATTCTTCCGGGCAGGCCAGCGCGCGTCCATACCACTCGCGCGCGTCGTGACCGGCGGCCATGCGATACGGGTAGAGCGGATCGAAGCAGTTGATTGGCGCCGTGCGGCACAGACCGGGATCATACCAGGCGGTTTCCACGCGCCATTCAAACGGTTGCCCGCTCGCCAACTGTGCGGCGAGTAGCACGGCGGCGGCCATCATCGCGGCGCGCTCCGTTCTCCGGTCGCGCTGTCGTAGCCGTAGTCGCGGCTCAGCGGCGTTCGTTCGTCCAGTTCCTGCTCGACCGCCGCACGCCATAGGAACATCAACTCCGCGCCAATGATGACGCCCAAGAGAAAGACGAAAAGCATCATTTCGGTTTATCGGATTGCATGATTTTGTCAATGGCCGCTCGCGCGCTTTGATCGTGCGCTACGAGCAGTTGGTTCATCGCCGATTGCAGGACAGTCATCGTTTTGACTTCCTCCGCCAAGCGCGCCATGCCATCGCGGTGCGATTGATTGACCTGTAGCAGCGCCTCGGTGAAAGAAGTCCGCTGGCCCGTCAGAAAATCTCGCCAATCCGTGTCGCGTTCCAGACGCGCAGAGCGATCAAGTTCCGCATTTTCTTTGCGCGAAACGCGATCGAGTTCATCTCGCTTCAGGATGAACCAGATGAACAATGTGACGAGCGCGAGTTCGGGGACTAACCGCGAGAGTCCCGCCCAATCGAAGGTCACCTATTTCCTGCGCGGCAGTAGTGGGTAAGTCCCCTGATTGGCGACGAGCGCGAAAATCAGAATGCGGATGGCTTGTTCGGCATTCGCCTGGTAACAGGCGCCGTCGGCGCGGCAGGCATTGACGACCAGACCCGCCGTCACGACCAGGAGCAGCGCAGCCATGACGAGCCGCTTGCTGTTCGCATCGAGCGCGGCGTAGCGTGGGGCGAGGCCGGGGACGTAGGCGAACAGGAGCGAGAGCACGACACCGGCAATACTGGCAATGGTCTCAGATGAAAATGACATGGGGAGTAATCCTTTCAGCGAGTTTGGGCCGGGCGGCGCAAACGATAGGGGAGCACGCCGCCCGGCTGACAAGGAGAAAAACCATGCGACTCAACCAGACCGCACAGCCAAGCGCATTGTACGCCCGTTCCGCGCGCCGTGTCAAACCGAGCGGCTAACGGAATGCAAACATGCGCATCTGGCGCGGGCCTGGGATGAACCAGCCTCTTCCGAGCACGCCTTACCGCTGGTTACGGCCAGATTTGGGGCGGCTTTTGGTCGTTGGGAGGGCATCACGTCTCCTATTCCGCTGATGGAACGCGCCGCCCAAAGGAGATAGGGAGATTATAGCATGGGAAACCAAACCGCCCCGGTCTCTGCGCGCGCAGCGGGGCGATTGGTCAAACTGTGGCTTATCGCCAAAGGGTTGTTCGGAACTCTGCTAAAGCCGATGACATCATTCTACCACGCTTCGCCCCCATCGGCAAATCTGCAAACTTAGTTGCAGTTGGTCAAAACTGCGTTAACTGCAACTAGCCAAGCGTGTTTCCCGCGTCAACGGGCGGAGGCGGGGCGGTGGGGTAGGGGGGCAGGAGCGCGCCCTGCCGCAGCGCGCGCCGTAACCGGCCCACGTGCCAGCCCGCCGACCAGCGCACGCGGGCCCGGGTCCGGGGGACGATCCACGCGCCAATGCGCCGCAGAATGTCCTGGTAGAGCCGATAGTCTGAGATTGTGACCACGCCCGCGCCGACGACGGCGCGCTCCGATAGCGTCGGGCATAGGCTGGCCTTCAGCGCGAAATTGATTGTCGCGGTATCCCACGCCTGCCGCCGCTGCCACAACTCCCATTCCGTCACCAGGCGCGGCATGACGCCCGGCGGCGAGTAGTGTCGGCGGCGAAAGCGGGTGCGCCTTCGACGGGGCGCGGTGTGTTCGGGATCCGGGGGCAGCGGCGCGGGCGGCGTGTACCACCGTTCCAGACGGCGGCCAACGTAGACGCCGAGCGCGAACGCCAGCCCCAGGCCGAACAGGTAAAGAGACAACATCAGGTAGGGCGATCACGGTTTCTCGTTCTGTTCCGTTCCCCCCTGGGGCAGCTTAGTCCAGCTCGCCACGCGGCGCGCGTATTCGCGGATGATCTGCCGCAGCGCGTCCGCGCGGGTGCGCTCCAGCTGCCGCGCGATGCGCTCCAGGTCGGCCTGGGTCTGCTTGTCCAGGCGAACCGAAAATAGGATGGAATTGGCCGTGCCTGCCGGTTTGGGGGGACGCCCGCGAGATCGCTTTTTCATGCGCCGGATTATACCTGTTTTTAGTATCCTGTCAAATCGCATTATATGACATAATACAGTTGGCGTTTAGCCGGTTTTGGGCGGTGGCGAGCGGTTTTCGATGGAAACTCTATCTGTTTTACTATGATATTCTAACCAAAACCCCTTGACAATCGTAGCAATCATCGTCTATAATAACAGCATAGGAGAAACGGACATGAGCGCAAATTTCAAAGTTCGCCCTTACCCAGACTGGCCCGGCAAATTCCAGATTTATGATGCTGCCAACGAGAAAAATTTTGCCCTCCGAAACCTGTCATTCAAAACCGTTGAGGCCGCCGCCGCCTATGCAGAAACGACAGTGGCCTGGTGGGATTTTGGAAAACAGTTAGACATCCTGCCGCGTGAATTCTCCCGCACAGATTACGAGGCGGCCTGCCAGCAGTTCAGCGTGACGCCCCAGGCGGATAGCGAGGTGGACGGGTATGGAACTCGCTATTACGAATTCAATCTGAGCGGCTTTTCCCCTGAGCAATATCCCCAGATACTCCTGGGCGGAAAACAGAACACTCTCAATCGTCGCCGCCTGGAGGGGATCAAAGCCGAACGCAAAGCCACGCAACCAGTTACCCCCGCGCCCCGCCCGATCGCGCTGACCCTGTGCGATTGCGGCCACGAGACCGCACATCCGATGACGGCCAGCCTGGGATCGGCCTGCCCGGATTGCTACGACCGGATGAGCAACTGATGAACCTCGCCGCCTACGACCCCCTCCCCCTGGCCGCCCAGCGGCACGGCTGCTCGGTCGGCCTGCTGCGCAAGCGGCTCGCTCCCAGCGGCGTAGGCATCCCCGGCGCGGTGAAGTTTGGCCGCGCCTGGGGCATCCCCCGGACGTGGAAGTACACGCCGGGTCAGGTCGGAAACCCGACCTGGGTCAAGCGCAACGGGAAGGCCCGCCGATGAACGATGTTGAGCGCGCCCGCCACCTGGACGCCCTGGGCCGCGCGCAAGACCGCGCTGAGCGCGAGCAGGCCAGCCGCGCCAGTCACGGCGACGACCTGATCCTGGTCGGCGCGACGTGCCAGGTCTGCGGCTCGCCAGGCGGGTGGGGGCTGTACTGGACGGCGGCGACGGGCGTCATCCATTGCCGCGAGTGCATGGAGGTTCGAGGGATGATACGGCTACGACAACCCAGGTGCTCGCGGAAAGCAACTCCGCGCGCCGGTTCGAGTCCGGCGGTAGCCGCCTGACGGGGAAAATAATTTGCCCGGCGCGCTCACACGCAACCGGGCGGGAGCAGGCGATGAACCTGCGCCACGAGTGTACCATACAAGGAGCAAGGCGATGAAAAAGTACAAGTGCAAAAAGTGTAAGCAACACGAAGTCCCCCGGCGCGGGATGCTCTGTCCAGCCTGCCGCAAGTCGCGCGGTAGCAACGGCGGGCGGGTCCACAACGGACGCGCCGCCGCCGTGCTGGCCCGCAACGGAAGCGGCCAGCCGATCGGCCACACCGCGCCCGCGCCCGAAATGTTCACGACCCGCGACATCCTGTCACTCTACTGCGCTCGGCGCAATATGTCAGAGCAGAACATCTCCGACCGGGTCTATCCGTATCTGTTCGCCGAATGCAGCGACATCGCCGACCTGCTCAACGGCGCGCGTGACCGGGGGCGCGGCAGGGCGCTGGCCGAGTGGAAGGCGCAGCAGTCGGAAATGGAGAATGCAGCATGAGCCTCAACCAATGGGATCCATGGACGCCCCTTACTCTAAAGTCTGCGATCAACTCAAGTTCTGTCGGCGACGGAGATTCCGCGCTGGATGCTGCCGCAATCTTGTGCGACATGGTGCGCGAGTTGCAAATAGAAATCGCAGAACTCAAAAAGCGCGTGGCGGAACTGGAAGCGGGGAAGGTAGGTGCGGCATGACCATCGGGATGCTCTGGATGGATAATGACAAAAAGACCACGCTCGCTGAGAAGATCGCCCGCGCCGCCGACCACTACCGCCGCAAGTACGGCGCGCTGCCGACCGTTTGCTTTGTCCATCCGAAAATGCTGTCCAGCGGGCAGAGCGGGCCGGATTACATCGCGCTCAAGGCGTCGAAGACCGTGCCGCCGGGTCATTTCTGGCTCGGCGTGGAAGAGCAGGCGATGACGGCATGAGCAACGACCCTCGCCCCACCCGCTCCGTCATCGCTACGCTCTCCTGCGGCTGCCGCCTCGCCTACCGAGACTATCCCGAATGGCGCATCCCGCAGGTCGGCGACGAATCGGTCTGGTGCTACAAACACCGCGATACTCAGACGGTCATCGCCATTAAACCGGTAGACGACGGGCCGAGCGGGAAAGAATCTGAGTACGGCTGGTCTTGAGCAAAGGAGAAATCACCATGACACAGGACCGGTTTAATGGCGATGACCGTCTGAGTATCGCAATGACCCACTGGCAAATGATGCAAAAATTATTGGCCGAGGCGCGGCAGGAAGCAGACGCCGCATTGGACGGGGCCAGAAGCGCAACACACGATATTCGAGTTATCGCCCATCTGCTCTACGCGCTGATACTGGCGGTGCTGGCCCTGGTCTACGCGACCGCCTATTCGGGAGAATGAATCATGAGCATAGAACAGGCCGACTACCAGGCCAAAGAAGAGATCATCGTCACCCGCGCGCAACTGGACGCGCTGCTAGCGCAGGCCAAGCGGCTACAGCAGGTCGTGAAGAAACTGGAAATGTTGGCCGAGATCGCAGTCGAAGGCGCGCGTGCCGGACGCGATGCGGACTGGCTGGATGGCCGAGCCGGCGCCTTCCATATGGCCGCCGAGATGGTCAAGGCCGCCATCGAAACCGTTTAGCGCCGGGCGCGGACGACGCGCGCGGCAAAGGAGCAAACGAGATGAGCACCAAGCAGGAAGAGATGGAGAAGGTCGCGCTGGAACGCGACCGGCTGTTGAAAGATGCGGAGGAGGCCGGGAAAATCATCACCCAATTGGGCGCTGAAATTGTAGAGGCCCGCAGCGAGCTGGCCGCGTTCCAGACTGCCGCACGGGAGCAGGCCGAGAAAATCCGCGCCGCCTGCCCGCCGCCCGAGGCTGGCTTCTCGCTCAATGCGCAGTTCGGCGCGGGTAAGGTCATTACTGGCGGGCAAATCACATTTCGTACCGTGAATGCCCAGGATTGGCGGATGGCATTTGACGAGTTTGAATCACTCGCCAAAGAACGCGGCTGGAAGTTTGCCCCCGCCGCAATTCCTGCCGAGCCGCCCGCGCCCAACCGCGCGGCGACCATCGCGCGCGAGGCAGGCAACGAAACAGCAGCGAAGGCGATTGAGCAGGCTGCCGCCGTAGTCCCCTTGCCGCCGGACGGCAAGACTTGGCTGACGCTGGACGCGGTGCGCATCCTTCTGCTACCGCAGCCCGATACCCGCATCAAGATCGAGTTTTACGCCGACGGCCACAAGTTCCCCGACCTGAAAACCACCTGGACGGCGGAACAGATCGCGGGTCTGCTCAAGCACGTGACCAGCCAGGACGTGACGAAGGCGGCTGATCTGGCTTTGCGCTGCCGAGTTTATTACACGCTCGGCAAGGAATATCAAAAGCCGGACGGGACGAAGGGCAATTATAAGGACATCGCCCACGTCCGCCCGCTGTAACCGAACCGCCGCCCGCCCGCGCGCGAAAGAGCAAGACGGTCTGCGCCATGAGAAACTCCCGGACGCAGAGAGCCACGCCGGGCGAGCGGCAAAAAATCGGCCAACGGGAATGCAAGCGCGCAAGCGTAGAAACGGGCGTGGCGCCGGATGCGTAACCGGAAATTATCGAGGCGGCAGAAGCGCGCGCCGCCCCGACCTGGGAGAAAAATCATGCGCGATAAGACTTTCAAACACCTGCTGATGCGGCCCGACTTTGAGTGCCGCCTGACGCACGGCGGCAATCTCTGGCTATATTGGGATGAGAGCCAGGAGGAGTGGGTCATACGCGGCCAAACCGGGAAGTACAGGAAAAACCGCGTCCTGGCGACCGCGCCAACCGAAGCCGAAACCGTCACCAAGTTCCTGCAACTATGCGGTGAAGATAACTGACTCGTGCAGACCTGCCGGCGCGCGGGCGGCCACGAGTGGCTGTGGGTGCGGGCCGGGCGCGCAGTATGCGCGTACTGCCCGGCGGAGAGGTACACATGACAATCGTAATGATGCAAGGCTTTGAAAAAGGCGGGGAGATACCCGCTCCCGATGCCGAACATCTACTGACCAACCCTGTCCCCGAACCTTCGCTCATCGCCTTCCTGCGACGATTGCGCGGCTACTCGCGCGACGTGGCATCGGGCCAGGCGATGGTCAATGGCGGCCAGGTGACGGATGGGGATGGGACGGTGTATCTGTTCGACATTCCCGACCTGGCGCAGCCGAATGTGTGGCGGATAGAAATCAAACCCAAAAGTGATTGACACCCGCCCCGCGCTGTGCTACAATGTCGGGGCTGGCGCGGAAGCGTCGGCGCGGCTGGCTACCGCTCAGCAGGCGAGAAAAGGCGCTTTTCTTCCGCGCCGGTCTTGCCAGTTTTCCGCAGAATAAGTCCTGCTGAGAACAGCCAAAACCGGCGACCGACGCGGAAGAGAGGCGCTTTTTATTAATGAGCAATCAAAGCGATATAAAGAATCTCATTAAGGCTGTAAGTGGACAAGCCAATATTTTGACGATCCCCCGTCTTTATCTGGCTTTGGTCAAGAGTCATCGCGCCGCACTCCTGCTGAGTCAATGTGTTTATTGGTCAGACAGAACAAAAGACCCTGAAGGCTGGTTCTACAAAACCTATACGGAGTGGAAAAAGGAATTGTTTCTCAATCAGCACGCAATTGAAACGGCCCTAAAAAACTTACCCTGGATTGAGACGAAAGTAGATCGTGTCAACCGAACTAACAAAGTTCACTATCGAGTTAGAATGGAAGAACTGACTCAAGCACTAATTGACTTAGCAGGTTCTGCTAACCCCGACTTAGCAGGTTCTGCTAACCCCGACTTAGCAGGTTCTGCTAACCCCGACTTAGCAGAAAACTATAAGTCTTCTATAGCAGAGATTAACAATCCAGAGATTACTAGCAAGCCCGCGCGCAAAAACGGCGCGCGGCCAACATCCCTTTCGGGCGTCAGCACGACCAGGGAAATCCAAGATCGCTATTGTGAACTTCTGGGGCGTAAGCCGGATGATTGGTCAGCCGGGGAAGCAAAGGCCGCCCAAAAAATCTCAATGGCTTATTCCCCCGATCAACTCGCTCAAGCCTACCAGCATTATAAGAGTCAGCCTTTTTGGAACGACAAGCGATTAACCCTACGCTATCTGTCCCAACAAATGCCGGAGTTTTTCAGCCGCCCGCTTGACCCACTCGACAAGTTTATCCTGGAACACGAGGCCGCCAATGGCAACGGAAATTGAGATCACCAAACTTATGAAGGTCATGCGGGCGATGTATGCCAATTCCCACTTTCAGGATTGGGAGGCGCCGCGCAAGGGTTATTGCATGATGCTGGCGGATATTCCCTATGAGATTTTAGAGGCCGCCGTCAAGCAATGTGTCAGCCAAAGCGAATTTTTCCCATCCATCGCCGCGCTGCGCAAGGCCGCCGCCGAAATCCAGATCGGCGCGAAGGACTATCCGCCCGCCGCCGAAGCCTGGGGACAATTCGTGAAACTGGCTCAATACTACGGCCACGATCACAAGCCGCTGACGTTTGACAATCCCATCCTGGAGAAGGCGATAAATGCCCTGGGCTGGTACGACCTGTGCATCAGTGAAAACCAGGTGGCCGACCGCGCCCGCTTTATCGAAGTCTACAACCAATATCTTGAGCGAGACTTGCGCGAAGCGGTGACGTTACCCGAAGTGCGCGCAGTGGAGCAGGCGGTCATCGCGCAAATCAGCGTCCTGGCGAAGAAACTGGCGGCAGGCAATGGACGCAACTAAATCCACCACGCTCCTGCCTTCGCTCCCGCGCGGCCCAGTGCGTCACATCGTCTGGCCGCCGTCCTGCCTATTCCCGGTCATCCTGGGCGACTGGCAGGTGATCCGGGGCGGGTGCATCCTGGCCGGTTACGACGCGGAAGAGTTCTGGCGCGCGCTGGTGGTGACGGAGCGGATCCGCGTACCCGACTCTTACTCAGCGATACTCGCGCTCAGGCATAAACTAGAGACGGAGTTCTATGCGCTGCCCGTGACTGCGCCCGACGCGCGCCCGGCGGCGAAGGAATGACCATGATGACAATCAATTTTTCTTTTACCATCGAATGTCCGCATTGCAGCCGACTCTTCGAGGTCAGTCATTTAGCTATCGAAGTGCTATTCACCGGCATAGATTTGGGTATCTGTCCCGGCTGTGGCTTGCAAATCAAAGTAGAATTGATATCACAGGCCGTCATCACTACTCCCGATGCGTGGCCGGCGGCGAAGGAAGAGTGAGATAATGCCACACGATGAAATCTATGACGAGCTGGACGCGCTGAGAGCGCAATTGGCCGCTCTGGAACGTGACCATGCCGCACACCTGGCAGCGGCGGTCGCCGCCGCGCGGCTTTCCGAGCGGCAGGCGTGCGCGGCTCTGGCCGAAACTTACGTCAGCTATGGCGGGATCACCGCCACCACCGCGCGCAATATCGCTACCGCGATCCGGGCGCGCGGAAAGGGAGAGTGAGACGATGGATGCGCTGCACAAACTGGACATGCCTCTTGAGCTCTATGCCCATCTGGAGTACATCAAGAATTATTATCCCGACGTGTACCAATGGTTTTTGCAATCCCTACAAGCCGAGCGCCAGGCCGACGCCCGCGCCGTCTGCTCGGAATGCCGCATCGAGGCAGAACTCAGCTATGATGACAAGTACGGTTGGTGTCACAAGTATCAATGGACTGATGGCGCAATCACGAGTGGAATATGCAAGGCCGCGCCCATCTGGGAGCGCGGGCGGGCGGAAACAGAAAATATAGATGAGATTATCGCCCGTTGGTCAGACCAGGAATTCTTCGGAGAGCCATGACAACCACCATCACCTGCCCCGTCTGCCGCGCCGAGCACGAGCGCCGACGCGGGAACATGCGTACGATCTTCTGCCGCTGCGGATCGGTCGCAGCTTTCGATGCGTGGTTGGGCTGGTATTGGTGGTTTCGCCGAGCGCGCGCCGAGCCGGTCAAACCGGAGACGCAGACCGAGGCGCGCGGCTGCGCCGGGGCGGAGTGTGATCTATGACTATGACTCCACTGCAGCTCGCCCAACAACACAGCGAGATGGTAGGCGGCCTGGGCGAATTGGCGCGCGCCTTCCTGCACGCCCATGACGCCTTGCAGGAAACCAACCGTTACAATCGGAGGCACAACGATTTTGAAAACCTGTTCCGCTCCGAGACACCCGCCGACAGAGTTTTGCGTTTCGCCGACCGCTACAACCGCGCGGCCAACGCCGCCCGCTGGCGGCTGTGCTGGCTGTGCCGGTGGGCGGTGCTGCGCGGCGGCGGGCCGTTCGTTGTGCAATTGGCCGAGCGCATCGGACGCGATACTGATTCGGTCTATAAAATGGCACAGGCTTGCCAGTTGTACCTGGAACTTTACGCCTACATTCAGCGTCGTCACCGAGACGACGCGGTATATTGTCAATATGCCCTGTCACGCTTGCGCCGGACTCGACACGTGCTAACCTGGTCGCATTTCGCCGCCGAAGCCGGGCCGCTCTTCCGGGGACAGACTGAGCCGCAATCCGTCATCGAAGACTTGCGGGTAGCGGCTGAGACAGGCGCATCGGTGCGCTCAATGGCCGGCCACACATCAAACAGGCTCTCGCTCGTCCTGCCGCTGTGGACGGCGCAGACCGTGACCGACTACCTGGCGCGCGTCAACGGGAGCGGGGCGGCGGTGAAGTTCGTCGCCTGCGAAGGGCCGGCGTGGGACGACGTGGAGCAGGTCGTCGTGAGACCGGAGAAGAAAACATGAAACAACACCAAAAACCAAAAGACCCAAAGCGGGGCGCAGTTAATCAGGACGCTTGCCCCCATCCTGGACATTGCCGCTGCGGGAAATGTGATCTATGTGGCTTCCAAAAACATACAGGGATACATGGCCCGCTATTGGGGAAAAAGCCCGGCTCGAAACCCTGGGGACACGAATTCAAGCTGCTTGGCGAAACGGAATCCAATGAGTAAATTCGCTGATGCAACCGACTGCTTGACTGGCGTACCGTTCGCTCTGGCCTGGGCCGCTGCGCTGGCTTTCTGCTGCGCTTTCTGGTCGGCGTGCGCCTGGGCCGCGTGGCAGATCTGGCGGCTGGCGGGCGGGGGATAGGCTGATG
>ERZ1292629.4124-Hain-H43-01um-R1-4124-length-10795-cov-9_pt1 | contig 10795 bp, 8 predicted proteins | sample MGYA00564399_ERZ1292629 | MGnify/ENA primary metagenome ERZ1292629 (study PRJEB36523, sample SAMEA6512636) | groundwater metagenome | collected 2019-01-08 | study: AquaDiva: Metagenomics assemblies of 32 groundwater samples | reverse complement strand
CGCATCAATTTCCATAGCCCACAGATTTTCAATGCCGGTAATTTTTATTGTAGTCGTAACCGAGCCGCCGCCACCTGAAGCCGAAGAAAGTAAAATATATCTGGTTGTGGAAACATTGCCGTTCAGACAGATCGGTTCTGGCGACATTTGTCCAAAATAATCCAACCCGCCTAAAGTGACAAACGGATCTGTGCCCAAGAAGTAACAGCCATTTGGCAAACTTGTGTAGCTTACATAAGTCCCTGATGTTCCATCAATGGCTGATATAGCGCCGTTTGTAAGCGTAAAACTTTTATCCATAGGACCCCCTGGACCGCCACCACGCATAAATACAGTTCCGTTTGCTCCTGCGGTTGGAGTGCTTGTATTTGTTCCAGCTATCACTTGAACGTTTAATGTGTTAGTGCCACCAGCATTGATAAAATATGGCATGCTGGTCTTGTTTGCTTTAATAGTTGTCCCGGCCGCATTTGTAACTTTTATACCAACAGTATACCCACCTGTGGATGGTCCTTTTGGAATTGCCGGATTAGTTATTTTACGCAAATCAACTGTTAAACTATCGTTAGCTAACGGCGAACCAGAAACACCCAAAGTAACTGTAACTTTTAAAGAAGTTGTATTTACAGATACTGCGGTTCCGGTAACTACACCAACAGAAAAATTATTAAAATCAGTATAGAACGGAGAGAATGTGTCCAAAGCCGCGTTTACAACATCTGTCCCGCTTGGAAAAGTAAGTTCTATTTTATCCCCTGCCACCACAACCGCGCCGGGAGTAAACTTAACCTGAAACACATTTGAATCCTGACTTGCTGAAGCATTAAACGGAAATGCCATGGCCGCCTGCCCAAAAGCAAATTGATCTACAGTGAAAGAACCAAAACCCATTGGCTTAAACTCTCCTCCTCCAACTGTACCGCCGGTAAAAGCGGTGCTTGGCGGGGCAAACATTCCTCCGCCATCAAATGCGCCAAACGTCTCTTTACTATCATCCACCGGACCAATAATTGTGCTTGTGCCCATTGTATTGCCGGATAAATCAGAAACTCCACCAACTGCAACAGTTACATTAGAACCGCCACTTGCGACCGGAGTCAAACCTACCCCAGTAATAGTTGCCGCCAAACTAACGCTATCATAAGTAATTGAAGCGGAAGCAGTCGCTTTGTCCGGCCCGCCTTGAGTAATTGAGATTCTTGCGTGATTTAGAGTGCTACTCACCCAGTTAGAATCAACCTGGGTCTGGTGATTCATCGGTTCAATAAAAAATATTTTACAAGTATAATCATCGCAACGAACCTCCTTGAACAACGGCGCAATTACATCCACGCCTCCTGTTGTATATGTGTAAGTAGTTGTGACCAAAGGAATGCTAGCCAAATCTGTTACTGCCGCAGAGAATATAATTGTATAAACCGTGTTTGGGTTTAACGCGCTGTTTGGCACTATGAAAACACTGTTTGCGCCAGGATCATATTTCACATCAGCCGCTACTGCGGTTGCGCCTCTATACAAAGTAATGTTAGTGTTATTGACTGTAGAAACGGATAATGTCTCATTAAAACCAAAGTTAAACGCTTTGTTTACAGCTACGCCTGTTGTGCCAGAGGCGATGGAAGGATAAATTGTAGGCGCGGTGGAATCGTTGGATCCGGAGACAATGAATGAAGATTTAAACGCTATATCAGTAGCATAAGAGGGTGGCCGCATGCTCATTCCTGAAGCGCCGGCCGCTCCGCCCAACACTCGCACTTCATATGTCCCGGCAGATAAGGCGCTATGAGAAACAGTGACAAACCTCTGTTCGTTTGAATCTAAACTAACAGTAACGCCTGACGAAACTTCTGTGTTAGCCCCGCTAGTAATATTAAATAACTTAATATTAGCGCTATTCATGGATGCCGTACTCATAGCGCTGTTAAACTCCACGATTATATTTGTATTTGGAGCAGCTACTAACCCTGGCGCCGGCACCATTGATTTTACATATGGGGGCATGAATTGTCCGCTTGTGCCGAACGAGGCCATATTTAACGAACCGCCGCTTGTTGAAAAAGAAACCTTATGGCCTCCACCGGTGAGATTTCCGGAAATTGATTGGCCGCTTTGGCTTTTTACACCAGAACCAATAACAAGAGTAAAGAAAGTGCTGCTTGCCAAAGAGGCAGATGGTGAAAATAAGATTGTATTAGTATCCATTGAAAAAAGCGATGAACATCCAGGTGAGGCATTGCTTGCGCAATACACAACCGCGCCAGCAACTTTTGTAGTGCCGTCGTCGGTTGTTAAATAAACATTACTGCCGACATTTAACGCGTCAGAATCGTTAATTGTAGTTGCGTCCATTGGCTGGTTAAAACCAACGCGAAGCGCGCCCATATTGATAGGGACATTCTGCATTCCATCTGGTGGGCCAGAAAACATCACCATTGGCGAACCGCCAGAAGAGCCGCCGCCTCCGCCCATTCCACCAGCGCCCGGATCGTAAAAACCGCAACTCCCGCTTCCAATACTTAAATTAATTCCTGTTTTATCGCTAGACCCGATAGTTTCAAAACGTGAAGATCTGCAAAAGCCAACTTTGTGCGCAACAAAATCAAAGGCGTCGTTATCCGGTAAACCTGCAATTGTATATGTGCCATCGCCAGCGGTTGTAACAGCGACTTTAGCATAGCCATCCGCAAAAACATACGCGCCGCCCAAATTTGCGCCATTGCTAGTTATGATTCCGGCAACAGTGCGAGATCCGGCCGTCACTCCGGTAACAGTAAACGGATTATTCTGACAATCCAGCGCTGAAACGGCAGACGGTGAAGCGCAAAAGAAACGTATGTTGCCAGCTCTATCTCTAGCAGTTAGATAATAACGAAAAGTAGTTGCCGCTGTAGAAGTTGGCAAAGTAAACTTGTAAAACTCAAACTCGCCGGCATACGCGATGGCGGTAGAAGTATTGGCACCATACCAAGTTGTGGTCGCATACATTAAAGAAAAATATTCAGCCTCGCCATCACCTGTATTAGAAAAATTTTGGCCAGATGTCTGGTCATCAAACACAAAGGCGCTTATTACCGGAGCGACCCCGACTGTGGCCGCATGCGCAGGGTTATGAGATATTTGCGGAGCGGAAACATCTGAAATATTGTCAAAAGTAGTTGAGACAGGTGTTGAAGAAGCCAAAATCGCAAGGCCGGGATTGGTGGTGGAAACAAACACCCACGCAACATATTGTGTACTGGTACTCCATGCCGCGCCAGCGCTATCAGATGACATGTATTGAGGAACTATTTGTTCAGTCATGCTCCATTGTGTAAAATACCCGGCTGACGTACAAGGAACGCCGCCACAACCTGTTGACTCAACAGTACTTGTTGCCAACGACGCGGTTGATGTGGTAATAAAAATTTTTGTATATAAAAATCCTGCCGGCTGGTCTCCTGGCGTCCAAGTTACTCTAAAATCTCTGCCATCCAACCCAAAACCTGTTGTATCTGGATCAGTTAACACGACACCAGAAAGCGCTTTTGCTCCGCCTCCCCAAAAAAAGGAAGCATAAAACCCAAATGCCACCGCCACTGTGAGAACAGAGAACAGATATGTATGCCTCCTCTTTCGAAGATGGCGCATGATTTTTTTTGCCATACGTTTTTAAAATTAATTTATTTATTTTTATTTATTAAATAACAAAAAATTTGAGCCGCTTCCGGTCTTTGCAAAATAATTATTACAAAATGAGACAAGCTTCATTTTTTTGAAGAAATTTTTTAACTAACACTAGTATAGCACTTTTTTTCCCACTTGGGTATAGTCAAATAAAAACTGTGGATAAGTTACACCCGCTTTGGCAAGCGGGTGTCATCCCGAGATTGCCAGGCGATCGAGGGATCCATCTTGGCAACAAAAAACGCGCCATTTTGGGGCGCGCTTTTTAAAATTACTGTTATGATAACTGCGATTCAACCTCTGCGGCAAAGTCATTTCCTTTCTTTTCAATCCCATCTCCCAATTCATAGCGAACCATCTTCGCGATTTTCACATCAGCGCCTTTGTCCGCCAATATCTTGGTAATTGTTTTTTCTTCATCTTTGATAAACGGTTGTTCCAACAAACAAATCTCGCTGTAAAACTTGTCCAGCTTACCTTTTAAAATATTGGGAATGGCGGCTTCGGGCTTGCCCTGTTGCTTTAACTGTTCGGCATAAATTTCTTTTTCTTTTTCAATCGTTTCAGAAGGAACCTCAGAGCGATCAACATATTTTGGATTGGCCGCGGCGGCATGCATCGCGATCCAACGCGCAAATTCATCATCAGTCGTACCGATCAAATGAATAAGCACGGAAATCTTACCACCCATGTGCGAATAAACTCCAAAAGCGTCGCCATCCTTTTTTTCAACAACCGCGAATCTGCGAAGCGCTATTTTTTCTCCGATTTTTGCCGTAATATTATCCAATTTTTCTTGAATCGCGGAAGACAGCGCGTCTTCCATTGTCGCGGGTTTATTTTCCAATAAATAATCGGCCAGCTCATCAACCAATTTTTTGAAGTCCTCATTTTTGGCGACAAAATCGGTTTCAGAATTTACCTCAAGAACAACGGCAATGTTGCCGTCTGCTTTGACTTGGGTTGTTCCTTCAGCCGCGATTTTATCCGTCCGCTTTGCGGCCTTAATAATACCCTTTTTGCGGAGAAGCTCCCCGGCTTTTTCCATATCGCCCTCCGCTTCTTCCAGCGCCTTTTTGCAATCCATCATGCCGGCGCCGGTTGATGCGCGGAGTTTTGCGACATCAGAAGCTGATACAGACATATATTTATTCAACATCGAATTGACAATGTTCTCGCTTTTTCGCCCGCGAGGGCGAAGGATGAGCCTTCGGGCTCATAACCCGCTCGAACATAATCAATTCGATTTATTATTATATAGATTCTTCTTTTTTGAGCGCTCGATTTTCTTTCTTGACGGCATCGTGCTTCACCGGCTCTTCCTTTACTCGTTCGGCCCTCTTCTTTTCAAATTCCGCCTTGCCTTCAATTATCGCTTCAGCAATTAAATCCGCGATCATTTTGATTGAATTTACCGCGTCATCATTTGCCGGAATCGCGTAATTTACTTTCGTCGGGTCGGTATTTGAATCACAAACCGCGACTACAGGCAATTCGGTTCTCGCGGTTTCCGCCAAAGCGGTTTTTTCAGTTCGCATATCCGCGATATATAGCGCGTCAGGCATTCTGTCCAAAGCGGTCAAACCGATCAAATATTTGTCCATTCTTTCCAACTGTTTTTTAAATTCAACCTGCTCTTTTTTGGTATATTTTTCAATTTCACCGGTCGCGAATTGGTCTTTTAAGCCATGATATTTCTTGAGCCTTCTTTTGACCTCATCAAAGTTGGTCAACAGACCGCCGATCCAACGCTCAACCAAATACGGCGAACCGCATTTTTGCGCGGCTTCCTTAATGATTTCTCTCGCCTGTCGCTTTGTGCCTACAAATAAAATAACCTGGCCTTTACTTGCCAGATTTCTCACATAATCAAGAGCTTCCTTGAGTTTTCCCAAGGTAACCTCAAGATTAATAATATGCACCCCGTTTCGCACGCCGAAGATGCTTTCTTTCATCTTGGGATGCCAGCGTGACTTCTGATGGCCAAAGTGAACCCCGGCCTTCAACATTTCCAACAATGTTGGCATTTTTGTCATATTTTCCTTACTTATCCGCCACAGCTCGTATGAGCGAAAGCGGATTACCCCATTTAGGGACCACCCCTCCCAGCCCTGTAATAAATTACCGGGAGGAAAAATCGCTTGCGCGAAGGAGGGTGAGTGATTTGAATTATGCGGACAGTATATATTATAGATGAATTTTAGTCAAGGCCGAATCATCAAAAGTTGACATTTTTTAAATATAATGCTAATATATTACCACTAAACAATGACCCAAAACTTAAACAATTTTATTTATTTATTTCGCTCACTCATTTCGCTTATGCAAAAAGACATACACCCTGAATACAATAATGACTGCGCCGTAACCTGCGCCTGCGGTAATAAATTCACCACCGGCAGCACCATGAAAGCCATTCGCGTGGAACTTTGCAACAAGTGCCATCCTTTTTATACAGGAAAACAAAAATTCGTTGACACGGCCAGACGGGTGGAAAAATTCCAAGAACGCGTGGACAAAAAAACTACAGCTTCGGCCGCTCGCAAAGGCAAGAAAGTAAAGAAAGCCGCCGGCGCCGTGAAGAAAATCGCAAAAAAAGCGGAAAAGAAAGCGTCAAAAGCGTAGCTTTATTAAACTTAAAAAACGGACTATACTATCTTTTGGTTGAGTCCGTTTTTTATTAGGATGGACACTCGTTCAATCCCCCCTCGAGGGGGGTTGGGGGGTGTGATCTGCCGAAAGCTATCGTCATATATGAATACAAAACGCGTAAAACTCAAAAATGACAAATACCGCAAAGCTAGAGGTGGTCACTCGCGCTTCCTTAATATCTCTTGTGAGAGTTGTAAAACTTTCCTTATGCTTTATCAAAAGGATGGCCCAGGATCGCTCAAACGAGTGTATATAGATCGTATCATATCTCCGGATGGCCATGGGGGAGCAAAACATCTAGCATGTAAATCATGCGGGAAAATTATTGGCACTTTGTATATTTATGAAAAAGAAAAGCGTCCGGCTTACCGACTTTACCAAGATGCTGTTATCAAAAAAATTACCAAACTAACTTAATAGCATGATCTTAAAATCCGAACGCAAATTTGCTTTATACAAACCATACTTAAATAAGCTTGCGCGTAATTTAAGAAAGAATTCTACACTTGGCGAGGTGCTATTGTGGAATAAACTAAAAGGAAAGCAATTGCTCGGATATAAATTTATTCGGCAAACTCCGATTAGTGAATATATAGTTGATTTCTATTGCCGTGAACTAAAACTGATAATTGAAATGGATGGTTTCATACATAATTATAAAATAGAGTCAGATATAGAAAGACAAAAAGTTTTAGAAAAAGAAGGGTGCGCTATAATTAGATTTCAAGAACAAGAAGTTAGAGATGATATAAACAATATAATACAACGTAGAGTCGATTGGATTGAGACGCGCAAAGGTCTCACACTCCCCAACCCCTCTCAAGAGGGGAATACGAAGACAATCGCCGAGTAACGAAAAAAATATGCAAAACAAATACAAAGAAACGCAATCAAAATTCCAAAAACTTGAAGCCGATCTGCAAAATCCGGCCGTGCTTAATGACGCAAAAAAAATAAAAGAGATTTCTCAAGAATACAACGAGCTAAAACCGATCGTGGAAAAAATCAATAAGTTGGCTGGCATAGAAAACAGTATTGTGGAAATCGGATTGATTATGAATAATCCGCCAGCCGGCGGAGAGGACGCCGAATTAAGAGAAATGGCGGCCGGTGAACTGCCTGATTTGGAAACAAAAAAAACCAATCTGGAACGAGAGCTAGACGAAATGACCCGCCCGCGGGATCCGTTTGATAAAAAAGATGTAATTATGGAAATTCGCGCCGGAGTTGGCGGAGATGAATCGGCTTTATTTACAGCCGAACTTTATCGCATGTACACACGCTACGCTGAAAGTAAAAAATGGAAAGTGAACATGCTGGACGCCAACAGAATCGGAATCGGCGGATTTAAAGAAGTAATTTTTTCTATTAAAGGAAAAAATGTATACAAGGACTTGAAATACGAAATGGGTGTGCACCGTGTGCAGAGAGTGCCGGACACGGAAAAATCCGGCCGCATCCACACTTCCACGATTACGGTCGCCGTGCTTCCGGAGATTGAAGAAGCGGAAATTAAAATTGAACCAAAGGATCTGCGCATAGACACTTTTTGTTCCGGCGGCGCGGGCGGGCAGAGCGTAAACACAACTTATTCCGCGGTAAGAATAGTTCACATCCCAACCGGCATCACGGTGCAATGCCAAGACGAACGCTCGCAGACATCCAACCGGGAAAAAGCGATGGCTGTATTGCGCGCGCGCGTTTACGCGGCGGACAGAGAGAAAAAAATGAAAGAACTGACTGAAAAAAGACGCTCGCAAATCGGCACCGGAGATCGCAGTGAAAAAATTCGCACTTACAATTTTCCTCAAGACAGGATTACAGACCATCGCATTCATCAAAGCTGGAATAATATTCCCGCGATTATTGACGGCGACTTGGAGCCGATTATCAACGCGCTTAAAAATGTTGATTTTGAACAATTGGATAACTCACCAATCGATGGGGAGTAATTTTTTGTCATTCCGAGCGAGTCCGCCTTTGGCGCGGACGACGAGGAATCTCTGTCAAATATTGAACCGGACAGAGATCCTTCGCCACTGCTCAGGATGACAATTGCCTTATGATCATTTTTGACGCACAAAAAAAATATAGCCGCATTCCCGCTCTTGATTTTGAACTACTCCTCTCCGCGGCCATAAAAAAGCCAAAAGAATTTCTTTTCACTCATCCGGAATATAAGCTTTCATTTTTAGAAACGCTTCGTTTGAAGTATTTTGTTTTTTTATACAAGCGCGGATATTCCGTCGCGGCGATAACCAGCCATAAAGAATTTTACGGACTTGATTTTTTTGTAAACAAAAATGTTTTAATTCCCCGCCCGGAGACGGAATTGATGGTTGAAAGCGCGCTGGAGGAAATTAAAAAAATAAATAAAGAAATAACACTTGTTGATGTTGGTACCGGAAGCGGGTGTATTCCTATTGCAATTGCTTGTCATGCTGAATTTATTTCAGCATCTCAAGAGATTCCGAGACAAGTTCGGAATGACATGCGGATATATGCCACCGACATTTCCCGCGAAGCGTTAAAAGTTGCCAAAAAAAACGCAAAAAAACATAATGTAAAAATAAAATTTCTGCGCGGCAATTTGCTGGAATCGATTTTGAAACGCCACTCCCTACCCCCTGCTCCTTACTCCATGATAATCACCGCCAATCTCCCCTATCTGACCGAACGGCAATTCCAAACCGAACCATCCATTCAGCGCGAACCAAAAGCGGCCCTTGTCGCGGACAACGGAGGATTGGCTCTTTACGAAGAATTATTTCAACAAACAAAACTACTCCCTGCTCCCAACAGCATACTCCTTCTATTGGAAATCGATCCGTCGCAATCAACTGGAATTTCAAAATTAATCAAAAAATACTTTTCAAACGCGGCATTCCAAATTAAAAACGACCTCGCCGGGCGAGATCGTTTAGTAATTTTAGAAATTGCGCGAACTAGTTAATAATTTCAATTTTTGTGTTCTTGGATACCACCTCAACCCATGTGATGCCGGGCAATAATACGACCTCTTTCTTGTCCACATAAAATCTAGTCCTTCCGGAAAGCGTCTTTTTCTCCCATGTGCCAGAAAATAATTTACCTTTCCTTAAAATCTTTGCTTCGCCATTGCCAATCGTGGTCATTTCTTTTCTTCCCTCGCTGTCTAACACTTTTACACCCACAGTCTGCGTAAGAATATTTCTCGCGCGGATTTCCGAACCATTATCCAAATCTTTTTCTCCATTAACATACCTGACATAATCCAGTTTTTTCGCGTCATACTTCCACGCTACAATATAATTATTGTCAAAGAGAATATTTATTTCTTTGTTTATTTTTCCAGCCGCGGCTTTCCCGACAACACGGGCGTATTTCCAGCTGTTTGTTGAATAAAATCCATCATTAATATTTTTCCGATTAATTATTTCCTGCCAATTCTTGCTTGCGGTGTATAAATTATGCGGCGCCGCGCGGCCTTCCTCTCTCCAATAATAACCGCCCCAATAAAATTCATTCGCGTCATTTATATTTCTGGATTTTATTAACTTCAATGCCACCGGGGAACCGCCGGAATGCATATACAATGCTTGACCATACTCCTGCAACCAGTCCAAAAAGTATGGGCGCGCGCTTCTGACAGGGCCGACTTTAGATACATCTTGATTGCTCTCATAAATTGCCATGAACCTGGTCAGCTCGCCTTCCATGGGAACTTCATACACTATTTTTGCTTTAGATAAACCGGATTGCGGCTTGGCGTCTGGAAAATTATCTACCATAACAGCCACTACCTGCGGCGCGGAAGAATCTGAATTTTTTACCACGCGTCCGTCCAAAGCGCTAAAATATTTTGAAGCGGCCAGCCCGACATCGCCTGCGATAGATACTCTCCCGTCCACATTTGACGACTGAAACATAAAAAAAGAAATGACGCCTGTTGCGGCCACTAACAAAGCGAGCGGAATTACGCTGGTTTTGTATTTTCGCATACCAATGTTTTAATTTAATTCAATCCGAATACATCTTACCATATTAAAAAACGCCCCGCAAGACGTGGCGTTTTTATTGCTAAAATTTTGTTTACTTCTTTTCTGCTTTCTTTTCTTCCTTCGCAGGAGCGGCTTTGACAGAATCAGATTTCTTTTCTTCTCCATCGGCTTCGCCTTCAACAGCGCCCTCTTCCTCTTTCTTCTTTCCAGCCACTTCAATCTGCGATAAATCAGCGGGAGCCGCGGCGCCTTCCATGGCTTTTATTTCTTCATCTGTCAAGGCGCGCGCAACCTTGGCCACCAAATCCTCCGCGTGCGGGTTGATAATTTCCGCTCCAGCCGGAACTTTCAAATCCTTAATCTTAATCACATCTTCATAAGTCTTAAAATTTGATAAATCAACATCTATATGCCCAACCAAATCCTTTGGTAAACATTTAATTTCAACTTTTTCAATATTGCGCATTAATGTGCCGCCCTGTTCTTTTATCACCGAAGCC
>ERZ1292629.4122-Hain-H43-01um-R1-4122-length-10799-cov-6_pt1 | contig 10799 bp, 8 predicted proteins | sample MGYA00564399_ERZ1292629 | MGnify/ENA primary metagenome ERZ1292629 (study PRJEB36523, sample SAMEA6512636) | groundwater metagenome | collected 2019-01-08 | study: AquaDiva: Metagenomics assemblies of 32 groundwater samples | reverse complement strand
TAATCTTTTTCAAAATTAAGGATATTGCGAAAATCCGCCCCCCGCCAGGAATAGATGCTTTGGGCTTCGTCTCCGATGACGAAAAGATTCCGGTATTTTTGGGCGAGCATTTTGATTAAGGCGTATTGGGCGTGATTCGTATCCTGATATTCATCCACCAGAATGTATTTGAATTTTTCCTGGTATTTTTTTAAGATTTCCGGTTGGCTTTGGAAAAGTTTTACGGTCATCATGATCAAGTCGTCAAAATCAAGAAGCTTGTTTTCTCTTAATTTTCGCTGATAGGCGGAATAAATTTTGGCCACGATTTTCGGAAAAAAATCAGTCGCTTCGGCGGCGAATTCATCCTCGTCTTTCAGTTCGTTCTTGGCTTGGGAGATTGTTCCTTTGATCGCTTCGGGATTGAACTGTTCCTCGGAAATTTCCAGTTCTTTCATTATTTTTTTTATCAAGTTCAGATTATCTTTGTCGTCGCAGATGGAAAAATTGCGTCCGTATTTGGTGCTTTCCCATTCGCTTTTTAAAATTTTTACGCCGAGGGAATGAAACGTGCCGATGGAGGGCAGTTTAAAATCTCTTTTTATTTTCAAAGAGATCAATCGATTGATGCGTTGTTTCATTTCCCCGGCCGCCTTGTTGGTGAAGGTCACCGCCAAAATGTTTTCCGCCGAGATTCCTTTCTCAATCAAATAAGCCACGCGATGAGTGAGAACTTTGGTTTTCCCCGAACCCGGCCCGGCCAAGATCAAAACCGGCCCGTCAATGGCGGTTACAGCCTCAATTTGTTTTTCATTCAAGTTGGCGAGCATTTTAATATCTTAACCTTTTTTGAGCGGAAATTAAAGATTAGCCGGCCTTTGTTCTTGGGGAGAATTTTCTTGACCCCTCACATGAAAAAGAATGCGAGCCTTGCTCGCGAGTAAACATCAAATAAATAAGCTGTAATTATGGATAAAAAGGCTATTTATTGGGGATAATCTTGATAAATTTCTTTTTCATGTGAGGGGTTGACTGAATGCCTTAATCGGTGTTAATTTGAGTCTATTAAAGAAACTGTAATTAGCCCTAAAAAAGACCTTTGGGGCGATGAAAAATAAGAGATTTGTTTACTCAATCTCCAATTGAAAATCAAGCTTCGGGCGGCAAATTCAAGGATTTTTTCGGAACTCTTTTTCAAAAATCGCTCAAATATATAAAGCAAGAAAAGAAGTGCTTTATATTGGCGGCGGTTATTTTATTTGTTTTTCTGGGGATCAATTATTTTCAGAATTCCTCAAAGAATTTTTTAGGGTTAAAAAGCAAGATTCAAGACATTGAAAACATAGTGGAAGAATCGGCTGATCTGACCCAAGGAATTTTAGGCGGGGTTTCGTCGGGGCTTTCGGCGGCGATCATGTCGGCGGCGCAGGCGAACATTGATTTCTCCGCCGACGACGAGCAAGAAAATTATCAGTTGGATATTTTGGACGGTAGCGGTGTGGTTTCCCAGAACAGTCCTTCTGGCGGCGATATTTTTTCGGGCCTGCGCCGAGAGACCATTCCTTACGCGGTTGAATCGGGCGATAACGTTTTCATTATCGCGGTTAAATTCGGCATCAGTTCAGATACAATTTTATGGGCCAATAATTTGAGTGAAAGAAGTATTATTAAGCCCGGTCAAAAACTTTTAATTTTGCCTCTAAACGGCGTTCAAGTTAAGGTTGCTAAAAAAGATACTGTCGTTTCTTTGGCCAAAAAATACAAAGGCAAAGCGGATGAAATTATGTCTTTTAATCATTTAACCGGAGATAAAGATTTGGCGGTCGGAAAATATATTATTATTCCTGATGGCGAAATGGCTTCGGTCGCTTCTTCGGCGGTTTCCAGGGTTTCCGCGCCAAAATATGTTCAGGGATCGGTGTCAACTGGCGGCTGGCTGATTGTTCCGACTACCGGCCATAATTGGGGCCGTCTTCATAATTATAACGCGGTTGATATTTCTAGCGCTTGCGGCACGCCGATTTACGCGGCGGCCGGCGGCGTCATTTCTTTAGCCGATAGCGTTGGTTGGAACAGCGGTTACGGCAAATACATCATTATCAAACATTCAAACGGCGTCTCAACCCTTTATGGCCATACCTCCCAGGTTCTTATTGGCGTTGGCGAAGAAGTTGAACAGGGTCAATTGATCGCTCTAATGGGAACAACTGGTCGTTCTTCAGGTTGCCATTTGCATTTTGAGGTTAGAGGTTCAAAAAATCCTCTAGTAAGGTGATAACTTTAATAAACCTTGATACTTTAAAATTAAGACCCCGTCCTGCAAAATGCGGGACGGGGTCTTAATTTTATTTAGGCATCATTTTAAAAATTGTCTTCGCGAGGCCGGTATTGAAGGGCTTCAGCCAAGTGAGAAGCAAGAATTTCGCTTGAATCGGCCAAATCCGCGATTGTCCGGCCCATTTTTAACATCCGATGATAAGCTCGGGCGGAGAGATGAAGATTATTGACCGCTGTTTTTAAAATTTCCTGACCCACAGGGTCAATTTGACAGTATTTTTTAAGTTGGGGCAAATTCATTTCCGAATTAGTCCGAATATTTTCGTTTTTGAATCTTTGAGACTGGATCTGGCGGGCCTTCTCTACCCGTTGGCGAACTTCTTTTGACTCTTCGCCGGTTTTTTCCGAGGTTAATTTGTCATATTTGATCGGGGGAATTTCAAGGTGGAGGTCTATTCGGTCAAGCAGGGGGCCGGAAATTCGCCGCCGGTATTTGGAGATTTGAGCCGGCGAGCAGAGGCATCGTTTTACGGGATCCGTGGCATAGCCGCAAGGACATGGGTTCATGGCCGCGACCAGCATGAATTGGGCCGGAAAATCAAAGGAAGCGCTGGCTCGGGAGACGGTAATAACTCCTTCTTCCAGCGGCTGGCGCAGGGCCTCAAGAACATCGCGGCGAAACTCGGGTAATTCATCCAGGAAAAGGACTCCCCGGTGGGCCAGGGTAATTTCACCGGGTCTGGGGTGGTTTCCTCCGCCGACTAACGCGGCCGCCGAAGCCGTATGGTGAGGGCTTCGGAAAGGCCGGTTAAAAATAACCGGATTTTGCGTATTCAGCCGTCCGGCGATGCTAAAAATTTTAGTGATTTCCAGCGCTTCGTCAAAAGAAAGAGAGGGCAAAATGGTGGGCATGGTTTTAGCCAAGAGAGTTTTTCCCGCGCCCGGCGGACCGGTCATTAGAATATTGTGGTGGCCAGCCGCGGCAATCTCCAGGGCTCGTTTGGCATGCTCCTGTCCCTTAATAAAGGCAAAATCAAAGTTCGTTTCTTCTCTGTTTTTCAGAGATAAGAATTCGGTTTTCGGCTGAGGCGCTATTTTTTCTTTGTCTTCAAGGTGGAGAAGTATTTCTTCAAGCGAATTAAAGCCGAAAACTTCTATTTCATTGATCAAAGCCGCTTCGGCCGCGTTGGCCTTGGGGACAAAAAGCTGTTTGAATCCTTTCTCTCTCGCCATTAGGGCGGCCGGCAGAATGCCGTTGACGGGCCTTAATTTGCCCTCCAGTGAAAGTTCTCCCAGGAACAGCTTATTCTCCATGTTGCCGGCAACAAGCTGTTCCGAGGCCAATAAATAAGCGACAGCAATGGGCAGATCATAAGCCGGCCCTTCTTTTTTCAGATCAGCTGGCGCCAAATTAACGATAATTCGGCGATTGGTGTGATGAGGGGGCGAGGCGCCGGAATTTTTAACCGCGGAAGAAACTCGTTCTTTGGATTCATTGACCGCCGCGTCCGGCAATCCGACGATATTAAAGCTATAGAGGCCTGACGACATGTCCACCTCTACTTCAATCGGTAAACAATGGAGGCCGAGTGTGGCCGCGGAAAAGACTTTTGAAGGCATAATGGTGAATTATCAATTTCCAATTTCCAATTTTCAATAATGTCCCGCTTCGCGGGACAGGATTAGAAATTAGAAATTAATAATTAGGAATTATCTTTATTATAGCCTTTTACCAATAAAAAAACACCCCAGGGTTTGGAGCGTTTTAGGAAAAACAGTTATTCTTTATGGCATTTGAGGCAAATATCGGTTTCCGGCAAAGCTTCCAGCCGCCTTTCGTCAATTTCTTCGCCGCAATTTGAACAGCGGCCGTAAGCGCCATTCTCTATTCTTTCCAGCGCTTTTTTCACTTCAACCAATTTTATCTCAAGAGCGTGCTCTATCGGCAGAATACTTTCATAGGTGGCGACTTCCATGGCTTCTTCGTCGGTGCTTTGAGATTCAAATTGAGGGAATCGGGTATCATAATCCCCCTTCAGTAAAGGGTCTTTTTGGGCGATAGAAGCGAGCTTCTCTTCAAGCTTTGTTTGTTGTTCTCCCAGGGTCTTTTTAAATTTTTCCAGCTTATCCTTGTCCATAGTATTATAGAGATTTGACTATACATATTGAGTATAAGATGATGATGGTTAAAAAATCAAGCCCATAAAATACTTATGAGGCTAATTCGCCTCATCGGCGAATGCGCCGAAGAGGCGCAAATAAAAAACGCCTTTTTAGGGCGTGCGCGTTTTATTGACTTTCTGAGGGGTTTTAAATATAATGAGGGGCATTAAGAGCCCAAATGAGTTGTTATTTATGGGGCTAATGCCCCTCAGTCTTTCTCTGCTAGATCCTTACGGACGGCCCGCCGGGCCTTTTTATTTTGTTCTTGGCCCTTTGGCGCACCCTATCAAAGAAAGAAATCCAGTATCCTGGTCCAGCTATTCCTGAAACACAGGTTTTTTAAAAGAACAAATCATTTGAAATCTTAGCCAGCGACCCAGGACTATCTAAAGTTTATCATTTTGAAGAAAAAGCGTCAAGCCACGCTATTCACATTTTATCCCCATCCCTTCGTGCTCATTTAATTTTTAGAATTCGGTCAATCGCTCGTTCAGTTATATCTTGGTTTGAGGCGACCAAAAAATAATTTTTTAAAGAAGCGTAAAAGATCGGCGGATTTTGGCCGGAGAGGGTTTTTATCTGCCAAATTTCCGTTTGGCGGTAAGCTTCGGAGAAGATGTTAAATTTTCTATCAAGATTCTTTTTGATCTCGGCCAGACCTCTTTCAAAATCGCTTGAGCCGATCTTTATCTGGGCGGCGGCCAACCAGCCAAAATTATTCGGATCATTTTCTAAAAGGCCCAGAACCATTTTTTCGTTGAAAGATTCGGACACTTTTTGAAGATCAATTTGATTCTCCGTTAGAAAATTTTGGCCGGTTTTTTTTAGATCCCCCAACGGCGGCCAGAGCCAATTTTTTTCTTCCAGGTATAAAAAGATTTTTTCCGTTTCGGTTTTATTGAAAGAAATGACGGCCGCGGAATTTTGAGGCAGGATTTTTTCCAAGCCTTTCGTTCTTTGGAAGATTAAAAAAGATAAAACAGCGGCGGCGGCCAAGACAATGATCAAAAGGGAGATCAGCCAGATCTTTTTTTTGGAAGCCGGTTTTTTGAGTTCCGGCGCCGGAGTTTCTTTGGGAGGAGTATTTTTCGGGGCGAATTCATTTTTTTCGATTTTTATGGGAATTTGGATCATATTTGGTTAATTAATTTATTTCCTTTTATCTGCCATTCGGCCAAGACTTTTTTGCTTTTTGATTGGGGGTGGAATATCAGGCAATCTTGGTCCACAAAAATTTGATCTTCGGGCAAATGGGGCGGTTTTGAACTAATCCTTTTTTTCTGCCAGTCCCCCATCTTTTTTTCCAGCCAATCTCCCGCGTGGCCTCCAAGCAGAGACTCAAGAACTTGAGCCGGGATTTTTTTGGCGAAAGAAATTTTAGTCTTAAACAAAAAATTCTGCGGTTGGGGAAAAAAGTTCAAAAAATCGCCGAGCCATCGGTTTTCTTTGAAGAAAGCGGCGGCGACGCCGCTTTCTTTTTCCAGGACCGGAATCAAGCGGCCGTATTCTTGGGCCGAGAAAAAATCGCGCGCCTTGGCCTCTTTTTTAATTTTAAGGGAATTCTGGGTTAAAAAACAGTTAAGGCAGAATCGGTTTTTGATCTTTTGGCCATGGCGGCGAGCGCCGAAAACCTGGGTGATGAAGATCAAAAAAGCGCGGGTGGTCCAAAGTCGATTCTCCCCCGCCGCCACCAGCAGATCAAAATCGCTTGAAGCCTTGGCGTTCTGGAGAGTTAATGATCCGGTTAGAGAAGCCATCTTTAAAAAGGGAACAAAAAAAAGGATAAAAGAGATATTTTTCAGTTTTTTCAACTTTAATTGATTTTCTTTCATTCTTGCCTCTCTTATTTTCAGCAGATCAGCTCGGCCGAACAAAAAGAAAAGGCCAGCTTGTCTGTTTATTATTTTTTTCAAGGGCTCGGACGTTTCCAGAATCTTTTTGAATTCAAAAAAAGATATCTGCCGTTTTTGAGCGGGCAGATATTTAAAGATTTCAAGAGAAGTCAGCGGTTTTTCAAGAATATCGTAGAAAACCAGAACTTTAGTTATATCTTTTTCTATTTCGTTCATTTCGGCAAAATTTATTTTCCTGATTAGGTGTAGGGGTTTATCTTGGCGCCGGGCTGTTGTTCTCCGCAATCTTTTTCAAGGCCGAATAGGCACTTTGTTTGGATGTGGTGATCAAAAGAAGGTCATTCGTCAGGGCGTAATCAATGGAAAGCGAACCGTCGGAAATAAAATTATAATAGCGCAGGGTTATCGGTTGGTCGTTGTTTGACGCGAAAACAGCCGGGGAATCCGTTTTGGCGCTTCCGGGCAGGATATTTTTAAGAAGCGCGGGCAGATTCGGTTCAGAACTTTTGAGTATTTCTCCCAGCTCCGTTTTTTTGGCGGCTTTGGTCAGTTTTACGACCAAACCGAGCTTGGGCTGATTTTGGGTGGGTTCAAACGGAGAAAAATTGGTTTGTTTTTCCCAAAAAGCGAAAAGCGTGAAATTTTCCGGATCAAGAGAATTTTTAAAAGAAATTGAAGAAGAGGCGTTTTCCAGCGCCAGAAATTCCGGGAAAAAAGATGACGCGATCTCTTCAAGGTTCATTATTTTCCCGTCTTTGTTTTCAATGAAAATCTGGGAGAAAGAATCGGCGATTCTATCCGAAGCCGCGGAATTTTTCAGGAGTGTAAAAAGATTATTTTCACCGCTTTTAATTTTCAAAGTTATTTTCTCCCCCATTTCAAAAAGCGGCGTAATTAAAATTTGGGGAGAAGGAGAAGGCGTTTCCGACGGGAGGGGCGAGGCGGAAAAAGTCGGTGTCGGCGTTTTTCCGGGTTGGCCCGGGGAGCTGAAAAAATAGATCAGACCGCCGATGGCAAAGACGATAACCAGAATTATCGCGCCGAGAACCAGTTTGGCCGGAAAGGGGCCTTTGGGCGTCGGCGCCGCTTTCGGGCTTAATTTGACAGGAACGAGCGGTTTGGCGGGCGCGGGAGGAGCAAATTCTTTCGGGGCTTCAATTTTTTGAGGAAGTTCAATCGGAAGCATAGCCGCTTTTTTAGCTTGGAGCGTTGGTGGAATTATCGGCGCGGCCAGTTTAGCCGGCTCGGGCATGGCGGCAAAGGGCTTGATCTCTGTTTTTGGCGGGAAAACCGGCAGTTCCGCTATCGGCAGTCCGGCCGGCGGCGAGGCGGTGATTTTAGGCGGAGACGGGAGAGGAGAAACGGCCATCGGTTTGAACAAATCAATTCGGGTTTTTTCAAGGGTTTTTATTTCGGTTTTAGGTTCAATTTTGATCTGGGACGGAACTGCTTTGATTGGGGCCGTCATTGTTTTTGCCGCCAGATTGCTTTTTCGCTCTTTAGCTTTTTCAATCTTTTTGAGCAAAGAGCCGGTTTTCCATTTCAGCCACCAGCCAGCCTCCGGCGCCGCCAGGATCTTTTTTAGGTCTTCTTCTTTTTCAAAAACTCCTTTTTCCGTTTGGAGTTTGGCGATCTCAAGCATTTGGGCCAGTTCTTTTTTCCGTTGGTTTTTCCGGATCCGGGCGATTTCTTCTTGTTCCTCCGCTTCTTTTTTCTTTTCGGCAAAGCGGAGCTTATCTTTGGCCGGAGGCGAAATTTTAAGTTCCGCCACGCCGGCCGCGGCGAGATCTCCTTTCATGGTGCGGATCAAAAATTGGGGCAAAGCGTTCGTCGTCAAAAAAGCCGAATTGGTATTCCCTGTCGGTCCGTTTGCCGCGAGAGAAGCGGCGGAGGTGGCTGGCGCGGATTTGATATCCATCGCGGGTGCTTTTGGCCTTTCGGGCCGAAATTATTGGTCCCCAAAAAACCCAAGCTCACTATTTTTAAAAATATCCGAAAAAATTACTGGGTCGCGTCTTTGAGAGAAAGATTGATTCTTCCTTGGTCGTCAATATTTTTCACCTTGACCGTTATTTCATCTCCCACTTTTACTATATCATCAACTTTATTGACGCGGTAGGGGGCAAGTTCGGAAATATGCACCAAGCCTTCTTGGCCGGGCAAAACTTCCACGAAAGCCCCGAAATTTATCAGACGAGTGACTCGGCCTTTGAATATTTCGCCGACTTGCACTTCTCGAACGATGTCTTTGACCCACTGAAGCGCTTTTTGGGCGGCTTCGGCGTTTTCGGAAGTGATAAAAACCAGACCCGAGTCCTCAATATCCATTTTAACGCCGGTTTGGGCGATAATTTCATTGATAACTTTTCCGCCCGGCCCGATAACCTCCCTGATTTTTGCCGGATTTATTTGAAAAGTAATAATGCGGGGCGCGAAAGTGGAAAGTTCTTTTCGCGGCGCGGCAATGGTCTCTTTTATTTTTTCCAAGATGAAAAGTCTTGCTGACCGTGCTTGTTTAAGGGTTTGTTTCAAAATCTCCAAGGTAATGCCGTTAACTTTCACGTCCATTTGGAGGCCGCAAATTCCCTGGGCCGAGCCCGCGACCTTGCAGTCCATATCGCCGTGGTGGTCTTCGGGGCCTTGGATGTCAGTTAAGACTTTCCAGTTTTTAGGATCTTTTTCGTCTATCATCAGCCCCATGGCGATACCGGCCAGAGGCGCCGTAATAGGCACGCCGGCGTCCATTAAAGCCAAAGAAGAGCCGCAAACCGAGGCCATGGAAGAAGAGCCGTTGGAAGAAAGGATCTCGGAAACCAGGCGGATGGTGTAAGGAAATTCTATTTCCGCCGGGATCACTTGGAAAAGCGAACGTTCCGCCAGCGCGCCGTGGCCGATCTCGCGCCGTCCCGGTCCGCTAAAGCGGCCGGTTTCGCCGACCGAAAAAGGCGGAAAATTGTAATGATGCAAGAATCTTTTTTTGTATTCCGTTTCCAGGCCGTCAATTATTTGTTTTTCGCTGGGCGCTCCCAGGGTGACGACGGAAAGGGCTTGGGTCGCGCCGCGGTCAAAAAGCGCGGAGCCGTGAGTGCGGGGCAGAATGCCGATCCGGCAGGAAATTTTTCGGACTTCGTCCAATTTCCGGCCGTCGGGCCGGCGATCTTTTTCCAGGACATTTTTGTGGACCAACAAATCTATTTCTTTTTCAAAGATATTCCAAGCGGCTTTGACTTTTTCTTCCACTTCTTCCGTTTCGCTTTCTTTGATGTGTTCAACCAGAGATTTGCCGAGTTCCCCCAGCCCGTTCGTTTTTCCTCCTTTTTCTTCCAAATAGACCGCGTCTTCAAGCTTAGGCGTCAAAAATTCTTTTACTTTCTTTTCCAGCGCTTCGTCCGCTCCTTTGATCTTGGGTTCCGATTTTTTCGGTTTGACCGCGGCGACGATCTCTTTTTGGAATTCAATGAGTTTTTTACAACTTTCAAATCCGAGGCCGACCGCTTCCAAGATGATCTCTTCCGGCGTTTCTTTCGCGTCGCCTTCCAGCATATTGATTTTTTCTTCGGTGCCCGAAACGATGAAGTCAAACGCGCTTTCGGCGCGCTGGGCGTAAGTGGGGTTAATGAGATATCCGGAATCCGACCGGCCAACGCGGACACCGGCCACGGGGCCGGAAAAAGGAATGTCGGAAATGGAAAGCGCGAGCGAGGCGGCCAGGATACCTAAAATATCGGGATCGTTTTCTTTATCAAAAGAAAGAGTGGTGACGACCACTTGGATGTCTTGGCGGATTCTTTGGTCAAATCGCGGCCGGAGCGTGCGGTCAATCAAGCGGCCGCTCAAAATGGCTTGGTCCTGCGGCCGGCCTTCGCGTTTGATAAAACGACTGCCTTTTATTTTCCCGGCGGCGTAGAGTTTTTCTTCAAATTCCAAGGAAAGGGGCAAATAATCGCAATTGGCTTTTGGCTCGGCTGACATCACGGCGGTCGCGAGGACCACGGTTTCGCCGTAGCTTAAAAGCACCGAACCATTGGCCTGTTGGGCGAGCTCGCCCAATTCAACCTTCAGCGTTCGGCCGGCAAAATCGAGAGAAAAAGTTTTTTTGTCCATTAAAGTTGGGAACTTGGCCGGTTTCCCCGGCGAGAGGGTAAACCCCCACACCTATGCATAGGCGTGGGGGTAAAAAGAAAAAAATCGGCAAATATCTTTGTAAATTTTTTTCTTTTTCCCTTTTCCGGAAATTTCAGGCTCAAGCCCTCGGTTTATTAAATTAAATATTTTTTTAGGTCCTGTCCAAGGTCAACGAAATCGTCAACGACTTCTTTCAAGTGGTTGGAACAACTTCGGCTAAAGGCAATCAGTTCAACTTGGCACCCATATCGCGTTTTAAGGTATTCGGCCAGCGGAGCAAAATCGCCGTCCCCCGTCACCAAAATCACCGCGTCCAATTTTTCCCCCATTTTTATCGCGTCCACCGCCAAACCCACGTCCCAATCTCCTTTTTTCATGCCACCGGGGAAAATTTGCAGGTCT
>ERZ1292629.4121-Hain-H43-01um-R1-4121-length-10801-cov-5_pt1 | contig 10801 bp, 9 predicted proteins | sample MGYA00564399_ERZ1292629 | MGnify/ENA primary metagenome ERZ1292629 (study PRJEB36523, sample SAMEA6512636) | groundwater metagenome | collected 2019-01-08 | study: AquaDiva: Metagenomics assemblies of 32 groundwater samples | reverse complement strand
TTGCCGGAATTATTGTGGCGATTGATTCTTTTGGGCCGATTACGGACAACGCAGGTGGAATTGCGGAGATGACCGAGGCGCCAAAAGAAATTCGGGAAGTTACTGATGCCTTAGATGCTGTTGGCAATACTACTAAAGCCATAACTAAAGGTTATGCAGTGGCATCCGCCGGGCTCGCGGCGCTAGTTCTTTTTGGTGAGTATTCTCATAGGTTTAAGGATATTGTTTTTGAGATTCAGGATCCGCTCGTTTTAGCCGGATTGCTTTTGGGTGCGGCGATACCTTTTTTGTTTGCTTCGATGGCAATGAAAGCCGTGGGTAAAGCAGCGGGTTCGATTGTTGAGGAAATTAGGAGACAATTTCGAGAGATTAAAGGTTTAATGGAGGGTAGAGCAAAGCCAGAGTACGGACGAGCAGTGGATATTGTGACGCGAGCCGCGCTTAAAGAAATGGTAGTGCCAGCGCTTTTGCCGATTGTAAGCGTGGTGGCGGTGGGGTTGATTTTGGGACCAAAGGCAGTGGGTGGATTTTTAATCGGCGTGATTATCTCAGGGCTCTTTGTGGCGATTTCAATGACAGCGGGCGGAGCGGCTTGGGATAATGCCAAGAAATATATCGAAGGCGGGAATTTTGGCGGCAAGGGAAGCGAGGCGCATAAGGCGGCAGTGACCGGAGACACCGTGGGCGATCCTTATAAAGATACGGCTGGGCCGGCAATTAATCCCTTGATTAAAGTAATAAATATTGTGGCGTTGCTAATGATTCCGTTTTTATAAATTAGCAAGTCGATTTGCTTTTCGGAACCGGCGGTTCAATTATTCCAGCGATAATTGCCCGCCTGCCTCTCGGCATCGCTATTCGCTTCGCGAAACCGAGCTAGCGATACCTGCGAGAGCTTCCTTAAAACAAATCGGCTTACTAGAATTTTTAGCTACTTGTCTATTTTTTAAATAGTGATTAGAATTATTAGAAATTATGAATTTAATTCCAACAGTAATTGAAAAGAGCCAGTATGGAGAGAGGGCGTATGATATTTATTCGCGGCTTTTAAAGGAGCGGATAATTTTTTTAGGCGGACCGATTAATGACGTGGTGGCTAATTCCGTGATTGCTCAGCTGTTATTTTTAGAGCATGAGGATGCCAAAAAAGATATTAAGCTGTATTTAAATAGTCCGGGAGGGTCGGTGACTGCGGGATTGGCGATTTATGATACGATGCAGTATGTGAAACCCGATGTTTCGACGATTTGTGTGGGAATGGCGGCTTCAATGGGCGCGGTGTTACTTTCGGCCGGAAAAAAGGGCAAAAGATTTTCTTTGCCGAACGCGGAAGTATTATTGCATCAAGTAATGGGAGGCGTGGAAGGTCAAGCCATTGAAGTGGAAATTACCGCTCGGCATATTATTAAGATTAAAGATAAAATCAATCAGATTTTGGCCAAGCACACTGGCAAGCCAATTTCTAAAATAGAGAAAGACACAGATAGGGATTTCTATATGACACCGCAAGAGGCAAAAGATTATGGGTTGGTGGATGATATTATTAAGAATAGGTAAATTAGGTGGCAGGTTATAGGTTGTAGATGATAGGTTAAATAGGAAAAGACCAAGCGAGAGCTCGGTCTTTTGATTTTTGTTGTTTTTTGGCTTCCTCTTTTGATTATATTGAGGTTGTGACGCCGGTGTTTCCGATTTTAGGAATAGGTATAGGTATAACGAGGATTGTTTCTCCGGCCGGCCGTTGTTTTTTTATCGCTTCGAGCACAGATACTGAGCTTTTCTTTCTACTGCTTAAACAACCAAGGAAAGTAAGATTGGTAGGGTTTTGGGGTGCGTATATTTGTAAGTCCCCTTCTGGGTCGAATTCTATCTCTACCTTGGGTTTCCCCTCGGCGAGGTAGATGGAGGTGTCGTGGCGGTTGCGAACTGTGATCGTGCTTTCGGGATATTCTTGTTTGATTGTATCTGCGGCCGACTTAGCTTCCCAAAGAGATCTCTTTTTATTACTTCGATCAATTGGGATAGATATAACCAAACATTCTGTTTCATTACCAGGTTCTTGGCGAAATACGCCAAAACAGTTTTTGGGAGTTCGCTGCCTTTTTTTGTCTCCATTCGTGGTTTGATCAAGTTTTGTGAGGCCTTCATTTTGTTTTGCTTTCGTGTTTCCTACTCGGTGCATCTTATCCTCCTTGGATTAGATGAAAGGTTAAAGGTTTATGTTATGACAAGGAACAGAAATTTATTATATAAAACTGTAGATTAAAAAGTCAACTGGGGATTAGTTTGCATGGAATTAAAACTCGGCTTTTAGCGAGGTGGTGGTTGTGATAGAATTGGATTTAATAATGGTTAAAGTTCTAAATAACAAAACAATTATTGAAGAGGTAATTACGCGTTGGGTTAGTACTATCTATCCTTCAAAGGATAAGTTACGGGAAGCTCTTTTTAACACCAAAAAGCCTATGCGTATTTATATAGGAGTTGATCCGACTGGATCAGATCTTCATCTTGGGCATCTTACTAACTTTTTAGTAATGAAGCGATTGCAACAACTTGAGCATAAAGTTATTTTTTTGGTCGGTGATTTTACGGCTATGATTGGTGATCCAACTAATAAATCTGCGATTAGGAAACCATTAACGAGAGAACAGGTTAGAAAAAATATGAGAACATTTAAAAAACAGGCTTCTCTCATTATTTCTTTTTCTGGTGATAATCCGGCAGAAGTTAGATTTAATTCAGAATGGTATCGAAGCATGAGTTTGGATAAGTTTATGGGGGTAGTGGGGTATTTTACTGTTAGAAATATGCTTAATCGGGATATGTTTAAAGAGAGAAGTAAAAATAGGAGCGAGGAAGAATGGTTAGATGCTGTAGGTCTTAAAGAATTAATTTATCCTCTTTTACAGGGTTATGACGGAGTAGAGATGGATGTTGATATTGAGCTTGGAGGGAATGACCAAATTTTCAATATGAGTATTGGTCGTGCCCTGAGGAAGGCTTACAGCGAAAAAGGAGCAGTTCCACAAACTAAGTCGGGTGATAAATTTTTTGTTGCTACGACCCTTTTGATAAATCCAAGAACAGGCGAGAAGTTAATGAATAAAAGTGATGGAGGGATGATTAATTTGATTGACAAACCAGAAGATATGTTTGGTAAGGTGATGGCTTTGAATGACGAGGCAATGTTTCAAGTAGCAGAACTATCTTCTGAAATGGATTTGAATGAGGTTAAGGAATTAAAGGAGGGATTAGAAAAAAGAGAGATGAATCCGCGAGATGTTAAATTTAGAATCGCAGAAGAAGTGGTGAGAACCATTTTTGGCGTCAAGGAAGCGGAAAAAGCGAAAAATAATTTTGATAAAGTTTTTTCGCGTCATGAGCTGCCGAGCAATTTGCCGAGTTTGAAGTTAAAAAACAAAAAAATTGCGGCGGCGGATTTGGTATTTTTAAGCGGAGTGGTTAAAAGCAAAACGCAGGCGTGGCGGTTGGTGGAGCAGGGAGCGTTGAGTGTTGAAGGGAAGGTGAAAAATAATCCCAAAGAAATTTTAAATTTACGCGGCGGGGAATCGCTTAAAATTGGGAAAAAGAGTTTTTTTAGAGTAGTAGATTAGTATTTCAGTTATATCGAAATCCTTTTTTAATTTGGCTTTTTAAGTTATTTATTACTAATGAAATCGTTGTATGTGTAAGTGTTCGAGTGTAGTATTGGTGTGTGGTGACTTAAAATATTGGGTCCTCCCATAATAGCCCAACACGGTTCTTTTTCAGCATAATTTTGATAACTAAAGTCCCAAGCAACATCTAATTGATTAGTATCTTGATCTTCTATTCTGACTTGGTATTCAATTTCTTTAGATCTTGAAGACGGGGTGATTGCTGCTGGATTAATTGGAAGTACAAATTTAATAATTTTGGGTATGCTGGCCTCTATTATAATTTCCTGTTTTTTTCCCCAACCTTTAGAGAAATCTCCGCTGCCTGCTCCTGTTTCTAGCGTGATTTTAGCCTGGCCAGTATAATTTTTACTGTTTAATACGAACGCAGGAATGAGAGCTTCAATTTTTCCTTCAATATTACGTTCGGCTGTTTCGGAAAAATCACTAATGTTATATCTATCTCCATATTGAACAAGTTGTATTTTACACCGAGCTTGTTCTGCTTCTTTATTATCCAGATATGGTTTTGATGAATAGTATCCCCAAATTTTTAAAGTTAGAAAACCTAATAAACATAGACCAACCGTAATCGCAATGGAGATAGTAGTAGATTTTGAACGTTGTTGTGTTTTTCGGAATGTAAAAAAATAACTTAAGCATAAAATTAATGCTATCCCCCAAAGAAAGGGAATGAGTAAAATACTCATACCACAAAACCATCCATTACATGTTTGCGCGTCATAATAAATAATTCCTGTTAAAATAAATAATATTCCCAGGACTATTATGTAGAAAGGATGAGATTTCATTTGGTTGTATTATAACATTTTTTTTTGAGTTAAGCTTCAATGTTTCTATTTATAAATCAAAATAAGATGGCACGAGGGCATCTTATTTTGTTACTGGAGCGGGTAACGGGAGTCGGACCCGTGTCTCCACCTTGGAAGGGTGGCATAATACCGTTATACGATACCCGCTTAAAGTCAGTGGATTAAATTTATCACTGTTTTTTTTAATTTTCAATTAATCATCTAGCTTGATTATTGGGCTTAAATTTGTTAAAAACATCTAAATGGCGAGCTTATTTAAAAAACCTAAGACATACATTTTAGCTTTCATTGTTTTTATAGGCATTTATTTTGCCGCGTCTTTGGTTCAGTCATTTAGCGGCGGAGTGCCGGCGGAATTCTCCGAAGCTCGACTTCAGGGCGCTTTGATTGCTCAAAATATCGTTAATCTTTCGAATAAATCGGTTAGTAGCTTAGATGAGATTAATCAATTGGATAAGCAGAGAAATTTTAAGAAAGCGCTAAATTTAGTGACGGACGCCATTGATCAAAGCCAGGAAGTGAGAAATGAAGCGGTTAAATTGTCGGGCGAGCTTGAAAAGATGACATTGGCGCTCGCGGATTTAAAATCCTTTGAGGCAAGAGAAGCCGCGCTTCAAGGTATTAGCAATCATTTGGCGCTTTTAACACGACTTATTAATTACAGCGGATATTTAACTAATCTTTTGGAAATACTTCGGGGTCGGTTTAGCGGGGATTTGCCTTATAATAATCAAGTAGGAGTTTTGATCAGCCAGATTAATTCTGAGGTAAACGCCATTAATAGTTTTAATAAACAGGCGGTTCAAGCGATGGAGAGGTTTGATGTTTTGACTAGGTAGATTAGGTGATAGGTGGCAGGTTATAGAAAATAAAAATAGCCATACAGAAAATTTGGGCCAGTAGCTTAGGGGTTAAAGCACCGCCCTTATAAGACGGGGATCGATGGTTCGAATCCATCCTGGCCCACAGAAGTATTTAAGCAGGCGATAGTGCCGTACCAAGCTTTGCTTTGGTATCGGTGTTCGATCCCTGCCGGACCGACAATATTTAAAGATCTCCCCAAGGGATATTTTTAGAAATGAGCTATAATTTAGGTAAATTTTAAAATGGCCAATCAAGAACTTTTGGATTATTTGAAACAGTTTTTAAAAAATGGCCAGAGTTTAGAGGTGATAAAAGAAAAGCTTTTGGGCATTGGTTGGAGCGAGGCGGATATTAACGCGGCGATTTCAGAACTTAATTTACTGAAGCCCGGAGAAGAATCGAGGTCAGTAGTTCAAACTGGGGTTAGGACCCCAAATGTTTTAGGGGCGGAATCAACCCCCGCTCATTCTAAGCTGGGAAAAATTTTAAGTTTAGTGGTGGCGATTTTAATTTTGGGCGGCGGTGGAGCTTACGCCTATTATTTTTATTCAGGTGAGTCGCCGAATGACATTTTAAGAGAGGCAGTTTTAAATACGCTTGAAGTTAAAAGTTCAGAGGTAAGCGGTAAAATAAATTTAGTTTACGAGGGAGTGCTCGCTTCAATATTTGGGGGAGCTGGTGAAGGCGAGAAAGTAAATTTCAATTTAAATTTTGTCGGCCAGAATGATTCGAGCGACGTAAAAAATTTGAAGGCCTTGTATGAATTAAAATTAGGATTTGGAGTGCAGGATTTTTTGAACTTTCAATTTGCCGCGGATGTGATGGTTGCAGGGAATGTGGTTTATTTAAAGCCCAAAAATCTTGATAGCATCGCGACCTGGTTTGGGCTTATGGGAAGTGAAGTGGATTTGAGCTCGTTTGATAATAAATGGATTAAAATTGAAACGAAAGATTTAGAGCAGCTTCCTTTAAGTAATGGCTTGATGTTAAAAGATAATCCCTTTCGAGTGGTTTTAGGCCAGAGGCCGACGTTGGCTTTTACTGCCGGAACTTTGGGCGGGGTGGATTTTAACCAAGATGACACCGAGAAAATAAAATCGATCTTGCGAGATAATCAATTTTATTTGGTTCAGGAAAAATTAGAAGACGAGCAGATAGATGGGGAGGCGGCCTATCATTTTAGAATCGGCGTGAATTTGCCAATTCTTAAAAAGAGTTTAGTTGAATTGAACGATTTTATTTACTCGAAAATGAATCTAAGTGATGAAGAGAAAAGCGCCAGTTTGGCGGAGATGGATGATTTTTTGGCTAATAATTCGAAATATTTGAAATTTAGAACCCACGAGATTTGGGTTACAAAAAATTCTAAATTTATTAAGAAGGCGGCGTTGGGAGTTGATTTTATGATTCCTGAGAGTGGCGATGTTATGGAGGTGGATTTGGAAGTCGTCAATTCTAAATTCAATGAGTTCGTAACTCTAGAAGAACCTAAGGACGCTTTGTCTTTTGAGGATTTGTTGGCTGATTTTTTTGGAACTAATTTAGGTAATTCTGGATTATTGGGCCAAAGTAGAGATTCAACTCGGATATCTGATTTAGCAACCCTTAAGAGCGCCATTTCTTTGTATTTAGCTGATGTGTCGAAACCATCTATTTGTGATGGTAAGAATTATATTTACAGTTCAACTTTAATTAAACCGCCAACTGGATGGAAAATCGGAAAGAACTCTGGAAGTAAGGCCGTGGATGGAACTGGTTGGATTCCTGTTAATTTGGAGGAGGTTTCTTCTGGCTCTCCAATCGCTGAAATGCGTTTGGATCCAGTTAACAATTCTTCTAAGAAACAGGTTTATCTTTTCGCGTGCGATCCGAAAACTTTCGAATTTGAACTCAATACCCGTTTTGAGAGCGAAAAATTTATAACGGGTTATGCGAAAGACGGTGGAGATGACCCGGCAATTTATGAGACAGGAACTTCTTTGGGATTCAAACTTATTCCCAAAGGTTTTTGGGATAATTCTTTTTAGGCCGCAACCAGTTTAATCTTAAAAGGTTTTAGGAGGTTATAAAATTCCTCTTGCTCCAAAGTTTCTTTTTCAAGCAGGGTTTGGGCGATTTTTTTAAGCGCTTGTTTATTGGTCTTGACGATTTTTTGAGCTAGTTCGTAGGCATGAGTGATGAATTTTTTAATTTCTTCGTCAATTTGAGTGGCGGTTTTGTCGGAGTAGTTTTTTTCAGTGGCGATTTCTCGGCCCAAAAAGATAAGTTCTTCGGTGTTGCCAAAAGTCATTGGGCCTAAGGCTTCGCTCATGCCATAGCGAGTGACGAGTTTGCGAGCGAGTTCTGAGGCCTCTTTTAGGTCATTGGAGGCGCCGGTTGAGATATCGTTGAAAGTAGATTGTTCGGCCGCAAAACCGCCCATCATCACCGCTAGTTCGTTTAAGAATTGGGATCGGGTGCGAAGGCGGCGTTCTTCAATTGGGAGTTTTAGGGTGTAACCGCCAGCCATGCCGCGGCTGATGATGGTGACTTTATGAACTGGGTCGGAGTCCTTGAGGGAGGCGGAGACAACAGCGTGGCCAGCTTCGTGATAGGCGACAATTTCTTTTTCTTTTTGCACGATAACTCGACCGCGACGTTCAGGTCCCAAGAGTACTTTTTCGATTGATTCAAATAAATCGTCTTGGAGAACAATTTTTTGGTTTTTGCGGGCGGCGAGGATGGCGGCTTCATTAAATAAATTAGCTAGGTCGGCGCCGGAGAAACCAGGGGTGCGAGCCGCCACTTTTTTTAAATCCACATTTTTGTCGAGCGGTTTGCCTTGGCTGTGAATTTTTAAAATTTCCTCTCGGTCGTTTAAATCCGGTAAATCTAAAATAACGCGGCGATCAAATCGGCCGGGTCGAAGCAGGGCGGGGTCTAAGACGTCTGGACGGTTGGTGGCGGCTAAAACAATAATGCGGGATTCGCGGTCAAAGCCGTCAAGCTCCACCAGAATTTGATTTAGGGTTTGTTCTCGTTCATCATTGCCGCCGCCCAAGCCCGCGCCGCGTTGACGGCCGACAGCGTCGATTTCATCAATAAAAAGAATAGAGGGAGAGGCCTTTTTGGCAGTAGAGAAGGCGTCCCTAATACGAGCGGCGCCGACGCCGACAAACATCTCCACAAATTCTGAGGCGGAGACATGGAAAAAAGGAACATTGCTTTCGCCAGCTACTGCTCGAGCAAGAAGTGTTTTACCAGTGCCGGGGAGACCGACTAAGAGTACACCTCGGGGAATTTTGGCGCCTAGGTCAAGGAATTTTTTGGGGTTTTTTAAGAATTCAACCACTTCTATCAACTCTTCTTTAGCTTCTTTTAATCCAGCCACATCTTTAAAGAGAATTTTTTCTTTGCCAAAGATGGAGAGGCGAATAGTGGAGCGGCCAAAGTTGAAGGCCTGGTTAACGCCGGTTTTGGCTTGGCGAAACATCATCCAGAAAATAAAACCAATAATTAAGATGGGTAAAAGAGCAGGAATTAAGATGCCAGCCCAGAATTGCCAACCTGATTGTTCTTTAATGTTTAAGGCCACTTTTTGAAGGGCCGTGGTTTCAACGCCTAGATTTTTTAGAGTATCAGTGAATCCGGTGCCACCTTCTTTTTTAGAGAGGCCCTTGGTTTTGTCTTGAAATTCTATTTTTAATTCTTCACCCGAGACCTCGATTTGAGTAACTTCGCCGGCATTAATTTTTGCAGCCAGCTCATTTAAACTAACGGCTCTTGGGGTTTCTTTTTTTTCCATAAAAACGGAAAAAAGAAGAGAGATAATAATTAAAGTGGCGATGGTCCAGAGAACGTGTTTATAAAAATTATTAGTCATAAGGGTCTTAAGATTTTAAACAAAAAAATGATTTTTGGAAAGGGGGTAAAATTTTAAAGAATCCATATCGTTTCGCTATCACTTAAGTCCCCAGCGAGGACTTTCGTTGGCATAAAATCTTGCTCTCCTTCGGAACCGTGCCCGCCCCGCCTACGCCGAAAGCTTCGGCGGGCAGGTCGATTTTATAGCCGCGCGAAAATATATGGATTCTTTAATTAAATTAAGTGGAGTTTATTCCTAGGTAAGTTTTTCTTGAACTTCTCCATCTAGTTTTTCAAATTCTTCGGTGATAAGTTTAGAAAAACCGGGAATTTTGGTTTTAAGGAAAGAATCAATGGCAATGGCATCTTGGCTTTCAGCGAGTTTTTCAAATTCAATTCGGTCGGACGGATTTAATTTATCGTAAATTTTCAAAATAAGGCGGCCAGATAGGGAATCAACAACTTTGGCTAAAATATTGATTTTAGCTTTGGGGTCGGTATTCTCTTGGTTTAAGATTTGAGTGATGTGGCTCATAGCAAAGTGTGTTAAATAATTATTTTTCGAAAGAATGAAGAATTTGGTCGACGGTCATATTTTCATCCAGTTCAGGGTGTTCTTGGAGAATTTTTTCTAATTCAACAGCGAGGTTACCGAGTGGACCTAATATTTTGTGATTGCTGCCATAATGCTTTTTGTAGGTGTGTATAAATCCGCTGGCCGAACCGCCATTAACGGTTCCATGTGTTTCATAATATCTTTGGTCGAGTCCAACTTTCTTTAAAATTTGATTGATGCTTTTTCCACTGGTAGTTTCTTTTTGTGATTCTCGGCCGCTAATTGAAGATTGATCTTGGGTTTCTTCGCCGGCGCGGATGAATTGATCGGGATGAGCTAAGCTGTCGGTTGTGCGGTCTAATTGTTCTTGTAGTTTTCTATTTTCTTCTCTTAATTGCTTTGCCAGATCTAAGGTTTGGCGCATAAGAGTTTTGGCTTCTTCGGATATTCCTGGAGTATCGTTGGTTTCAGTTTCTCCTTGATAATCGTCTTCTTCTGATAAATCCTCTTCTTGAACTTGAGCCGCGTCTATTTTTTCAGTTGTGTCCAGAGTAGGAATGGGTTTGGTGAATAAACTATCAATTTTGTCTGGAACGGTAAATTGAGGCGCGCCGGTGTCAGGGGGAGTAGCCGGTTCTTTGTCTTTTTCTTCTTTTTTATCCTTTTCAAAGAAAGAGTTCCAAATTTCTTTTTTGGATTTAAGTCCAAATGGAGTAAGAATACTGGCTATAACAAGTGGGAGGATAACTTTTCGAAATTTTTTATTTTTATACCACTTTTCTTTTTCCGGAGGTAACCCCGGAATATTCTCTGGGGTTGCCGGCGTTTTTTCTCCGGTTGCTGTTGGTTGTTTTTCGAGGGTTTCTTTTTTAAATAATTCGGGGCTGGTTTTTAGATTTTCCTCCCACTTTTCTTTGGTCCAGTTAATTTTGGATTCTTTAGTTGTTCCGCTGATTACTCCTATTTCAGCCATTCTTTCTAGATATTTTTTAATTTCTTTTTTATCAATGCCCGGTAGTTCGTGTTCTATGTTCCTAAGATCAATA
>ERZ1292629.4120-Hain-H43-01um-R1-4120-length-10801-cov-11_pt1 | contig 10801 bp, 12 predicted proteins | sample MGYA00564399_ERZ1292629 | MGnify/ENA primary metagenome ERZ1292629 (study PRJEB36523, sample SAMEA6512636) | groundwater metagenome | collected 2019-01-08 | study: AquaDiva: Metagenomics assemblies of 32 groundwater samples | reverse complement strand
AGGATTGTGGGGTAATAAATAAAAATATCGTATAACTACAACCTTGACAAGCCGTGGATTTTCGTATATACTGTAAACACAGTTGAAATACGAGGAAAAAAGGTGATTTTGTATAGTTTTTTGACATAATAAAAACAAACAAATTCGCCTGAAAGGAGGTGAGAAAAAATGTTAACACTGGGCAATCTTTCAAAGCACCAAAATTGTTACACGAACGAGGCGATGGGATACGGTTATGCCTTCGTGCCCGGTGGTAACGCTGGGATAGTCATTCTTGACCGAAGATCGCTTCGTTTGTTGTCCAACCCGCTTTTATCACAAAGTGATTCTGACTTTACTCGAATCAATTTATTGGTTCAAAAAGGATTGTTGATTGATTCCTCGGCAGATCTAGCGCAGCCATTGCTATTCTCTATAGAGAGAAATGGCATCCGAACTTTTGGCACATGGTTGCATGTAGCAAATACCTGCAACTTGGATTGTCCTTATTGCTATATTCGCAAGTGCAATAAATTAATGCCAGAGGCTATTGCCGAGGCCTATGTTCGTAAATTAGAAGAATCCGTCTCTCATCACAATATCCATGAAGTAGTTGTGAGATTTGCCGGTGGTGAGCCGACGTTGCAAAAGAAGCTTGTTTTTAAATTAGTTGAAAAAATTACAAAACGAATGCAGGAACATAATGTTATAAGCAGGTTTGCATTAATTACAAATGGAACTTTGCTTGATGAGTCCTGGATAGAGTTTATTAAATTAAACAATGTACGTCTATCAATATCCTTGGATGGTGTTGAAAAATGGCACGACAAAATCCGTTTCTTTTCTGATGGATCTGGGACATTCAATTCAGTCTGGAAAGCGATTCAATTATGCAAGGCGTCCGGATTAGATCTCACGATACTGACAACTATAACAGAGGCAAACGTTGAGGGTATTCCGGAACTAACTCGATTATTGGTTGAATCTAATCTGGGATCGCGCTATGGCGTATATCGTGATACGAGTACAAATGATAGCCATGTCGGATATCCCGATTTTATTTCAAAACTTTCTGATGTATTGCGTCAGTCCTACGACTACTATGCTGATGCTATAAAAAATAATGGAATTAGTTTTAAACATCAACTTGCGGATATAAGAATTGACCGATATCGGCATTTGCGTTGTTGTAGTGCCGGACGTTCGGGAATAAGCGTAAATTATGACGGCAGAGTATATTTATGCCAGTCCGAAATGGCCGATAAACAAAGATCAATCGGATGCGTTCATCAAGATTCAAGCACCTTTTTGGAAATGCTCGGTAAACAAAAGGTGATGCCCGATCTGAGAACAAGGAATGTCGGTAATTATGAACAATGCTCAAGCTGTCAATGGTCATTGACTTGTGGCGGCGGTTGTCCGATGGTAAACTGCAATACATACGGTACTTTTGCCACGGCTTCGCCGTATTGCGAGTTGTTTAAGCAATTTATTTCGCGATTGATCGACCTTAAAGCATTGAGTTTAATCTGTGAAATACTAAAGAAAGGAGGATCGGCTTATGGAGGAACCCATTCTAGTTCTTTCTGAGTGCGAAATCACTCAGGGGCGGCCAGAATTCAGCGCGCAATGCGACTGTCCGTGCGACGATGACAGTGGCAGTTGTGGAGACTATTAACCCATTCTGTAACTTGAGGGGCGGAATATTGCGTTTTCCGCCCTTTTTTAATAAAAATAAAAATATATGAAAAACACCAATAAAAAAACAGCGTTTCCCAAAATTCAGTTTGGTTTTGATATAGAATGGGAAACCAATAACTGGTTTGGGATTCTTTTTTTAAAACGAAAATTTGCTTTAAGAAATAAAACGGACAAACAAGGGTTGGGCGATATTCCGGCCAATCTTGTTGATTTGCCAAAATTGATACCCGATAAAAATGAGGCGTGGCAGCATATATTAAAAAGAATCAGAAAAGAGATAAAAAAACCGGAAATAAAACAAATCATGGCGGAAACTATCCGCGAAGCGAAAGCCAATTGGGAAAAAAAGAAAGGCCAATATTTTCCGATTTTGGCAAAAATGCTTGATGTGGATATAAAAAAGTTTGAGCCAAAATATTTTGCGTATTTCACTCTTAGCCGAATGGCCCCTTTTAAGGGAAATTCTTTCATGTTTAACCGCTTTGCGGCCTTTGATCACTATGCGGCGCATGAAATTATGCATATCGAATTTTTAAAAGCATACGCAAAATATTGTAAAGACAAAGGTCTTAATGATGAGAAAATTAGTCATTTAAAAGAAATACTAACAGAACTTCTTAATGAAGATATGAATGAAATATTAACCCGTCCGGAAATGGGATATTTGCCGCATGAAAAAATCCGGCCCAAAATTCTTGAGCTTTATAGAAAAAATGGGGGAATTAATGGGCGATTTACCGATTTCTTGGGCAAAGCTATTAAACTCGTTAAAAAAACCGGTCTTGGTTAAACTTTTACTTTTATTATGACCAAAACGGATGTAATCCGACAACTGTTTAAAAATATTAAAAGAGTTTTAAGAATAGCGTGGCAAACCAGCCCGTTGGTTTTTACTTGGCTCATATTTTTGACCATTTTATGTTCGTTATTTCCGGTCGCTCTAAGTTACGTGTTTAAACTGTTGTTGGACGCTATTGTAAAAACCCAGAATTTAGCGGGGACAATAACTATTGGCTTGCTTTCTCTGTTTGCTTTCAGATACATAATCGATTTCGCATATAATATTGCCGACGCTTTAAATTTTGATTACTTTGACAAAACATTTAGGCAAAAATTTGAGAACAGACTGACTTTGGAATTTACGAAAAAAATTTCCGAACTTGATATTCCGCATTTGGAAAATTCCGAGACGCAAAATCTGATTCAAAAAGCCAGGCAGGCCTATCCTTGGCGGCTGACTAATTTCTACAATTTCTTAATAAATGACATTTTGAATTTGGGGGTTTTCATCAGCGCGTTTGTGGTTCTAATCCCCTATGGATATTGGATTCCTTTGGCCTTGGCCGTTTCTACCATCCCCAGGCTTTATTATCGCAACAAATATGTTAGATCCGAGTGGACCAGATTTAATCAAAGCATCGGAGAATCTAAAGATCTTATGTATGTAAGAAATCTTTTAGATGATCCGTCAGGTATTAAAGAAATAAGGGTTTCTCAAGCCGGCCCCAAGCTGCTTAACCGAATTAAAGATCTGCAAGATTTTCTTCTGACAACAATTCGCGAACCGCTTAAAAAATATTTGCCGTTTTTTCTTTCTACCATATTTTTTGAAGCGATTATTCTGGTGATTTTAGCTTATTTCAAATTACCCGACATCGTCCAAGGGGCAATAACAATCGGCACTTTTACTTTCTATATCCAAAACTTGGATCGTATTTCCAATAGTTCACAAGGCGTTGTCGGTCAAGCGACTCGTTTGTTTGAACAAAATCTTTACGTCAGTTATTTCTTTGAGGTTTTGGAATTGCCCAAAATAATCAAAGAAAAAAAGCCGGGCGTTTTATTTGATGAAATTAAGCCGCCCAAGATTGAGTTTAAGAACGTTAGTTTTAGTTACGCGGGCGGGCTGGAGATATTAAAAAATATTTCTTTTAAGATTGAACCGGGAGAACATTTAGCGATTGTGGGGCCAAATGGAGCGGGAAAGACCACGATAATCAGGCTTCTTTTGCGATTTTACGATCCCGCAGAAGGCCAAATTTTGATAAATGACGTGGATTTAAAAGAAATGAAATTAAATAATTGGTATAAGTTTGTCAGCATTTTATTTCAAGATTTTGTTAAATTTTCTTTGACCATAAAGGATAATATTTTATTGGGCGATATTAGGGCCATTGATGAAAATAGAATGAAAGACGCAGCCGTTAAATCGGGCGCGATTGATTTTATTGACAAGTTCCCTAAAAAATACGATACCCGCCTGGGCAAGAGATTTGATGATTCGGTGGAGCTTTCTCAAGGGCAATGGCAAAAACTAGCTCTGGCAAGAATGTTTTATGAAGCCGCTCCGCTATTAATTCTAGACGAGCCAACATCCGCTATCGATGCCGAAGCTGAAGCGGAAATTTTTGATAATATTAATAAAGTTTATAAGGATAAGAACTTAATATTGATCTCGCACAGATTCTCAACTGTTAGGGGCGCCGACAAGATTATTGTTTTGCAAAATGGGCGGATTACCGAAGAGGGCGACCATGCTTCTCTGATGGAAAAAGATCAGGTCTATGCCAGAATGTTCAGAAAGCAAGCTGAAGGATATATTGAATAAATATTAATTAGCAGGAAAATCCCGTTTATTTTCTCGCCACTATGCGCGCGATGCTGTGGGTGTGTGGCTCCGGCCATTCCTTGTGGCCAGAATCTTGAGCGATTATCTCTTTATAGAAAAGTATTTCAAAATCAGAAAACATATTTTTTAGTTCTTCTTCTTTAAGAAAAAACCAAGAATTTCCGGTATTATCTTGAAAATTTTGTTCGTCTATCTTATTGGCGGTGTTTTCAAGTTTTTTGAATAAAGAATCGTCTATTGTAAATGAAGAAATAATCGCAATCCCACCTGGCTTTAACGATTTTTTAATATTTTCAACAATCGTTTTGAAATCATCACCGTTAAGAAAAAACAGCGAATTCATTGTGATTATAATTTCATAGGTATCCGGATGAAATCTAAATTTTCTTACATCTATTAGTTCGGCTTTAATGGAGAGATTATTTTCTTTAGCTATATGCGCCAAATTATCAATATTGCTTTTTTTGGTGTCTATCGCAGTTACCTGGAATCTCTTACTGGATAAAAATATTGAGTCTCAGCCATTACCAGAACCAATATCCAATGCCGTTCCTTTCGGGACTTGGCCAAAGAAATGTTCTAATAAGGGTGAAGGTGATAAATTATCCATAATTGTGTTGTTTTTACTATACTTACAGTAGCTACTATTAGCAATATCAAAGATTGACATAAGACATTTAATAAGGTATAAAATTATTTTAGTTTAGATGCCTTTATTGAGAAATTATGAGCGTAAATAATATTAGGATGAAATTAAAAATAAAGCACAAGTCAAAGCCTATTGTTGGCATTATCGGCGGACATATGCATAATACCAACTCTAAAGCTTTAACGATTGCTGAAAAAACAGGAGAGAAATTGGCAAGGCTCGGTGTAGCCGTTGCTTGCGGCGGAGAAGACGGAATTATGGAAAGCGTCTGTAAGGGCGCAAAGAAATGTGGCGGCACCACAATCGCCATTACGAAGAGCAACAAGAAGGGATTCGCAAATAAATTTATAGATTATGAAATTCCCACCTCGCTCGATCTCGCGTTTATGAATGTGTTGGCGTGGACGTCCGACGCCATTATTGCTTTTGATGGTCGTTTCGGAACTATGTGCGAAATCGGTCTTATTTTGGATATTGGTAGACCGCTGGTATTACTCGGTAAGCACGAATTGATAAACTCAAGAAAAATTAACGCAAAGAAATTTATCCATCTTAAAGAGTATACCGATGGGAATATACAAAAAGCGGTTGATTTTATTATCCAGAATATTAGTTAAATACATATGCCATACTCAAGTTTTATTTTCGATAATACAATCACAGAGAGCATAAAACTGATACGACCAAAAACTTTTTTTGACCTTGGAGCGGGAGCGGGAAAATATGGTTCGATGGTAAAAGAAATTGACCCGACTATTGAAACCACGGCTATTGAGATTGAAAAAGATTATATTAAAAAATTTAATCTCCATTCAATTTATAACCGGGTATGGAACATTCCGATTACAGACATAATCCAGCTAAAATATTTTGATTCAAACTTTGATGTCGTTATGGCCGGCGACATTCTTGAACACCTAAAGAAATCCGAGGGTATTGATTTACTGAATTTTTTAATATATCGGTGCCGATGGATAATTATTGAGTTTCCCCATCATTACTTACAAAACGCAGTTAATGGCTACGCATCGGAGGCGCATATTTCAGTTTGGGCAGAAAATGATTTCTTTTCTTTTGAACGGACTCGAGTGTATGCAAAAGATACACAGCGGCTTATTTTCCTTCGCGGCTACCGCGAGAACGATATTTCAGTAAAAGATGTTGATTTAATTTTGAAAAAATATGAATGAAAAGAAACTAAAAATCGGCGCCTGCATTATGGTGCATAATATGGCCCCATTGATTGGAGCCTGTATTAAATCCTTGCAGTGGGTTGACGGCATTTTTATTTTTGACGACCACTCAACTGATGGAAGTTTGGAAGTTGCTAGGCGGCATTCCAGTATGCCGATTAAATTTGAACGGTCTTCCGCAAAGGACGTGGCATTCAAAACAGGAGAATTGAAAAGTCGCAATTATATTCTTGACCGAGCATTTCAAGAACTCGGAGCGGACGTTATAGTAGTCGTTGACGCTGACGAATTACTGTCCTCTCTCATTAAGCAGAAAATCATTGAAATTTTAAATAATTCTTCTGCTGATGGCATTATGTTTTCAACTTGGCATTTGTATGACAGGCATAAATACCTGCATTTTTGGGAAACTATGGTAAACGGGGTAAAAATGATTGACCCGCATACGCGAATAATAAGACCGGGGAAACATTTTACTCCGCTTTTCGATGATGGAAGCCATCCTATACTTGAAGCTACGTCGACGACTCAATGTTTGCATGGACCATATCACTTCCATTTGAAATATCATAGCCAAAGTACGTTTCCAAATTATTCCGCTTATTTTTTGCCAGAACGACCAACAACTTCCGATATCGCTCCATATCTCCGAGAATTACCGTTTGAACTGCCAAAAGATATTAAGGTAGCCCTATCAATTATTGACTGGGGGAAAATGCCTTACTATAAAGAGACTCCGCATCATGGTTCGCAACGAATTAAGTTTGCCGATCCTGGCGCGCTTATTCACCCCAAAGATAAATCAAACTTATGAGTAATCTTGAAAGAGGAAAAGACATTCTGCTATTTTATGAAAAACAAAAGTGGGATTATGTAGAAACTTATTCCAAGCGAACCATCTCGGGTTTTTATTCATGGTATGCGCTTTTGGTTCGCGCATTGAAAGAAGGTGGTTATCGAGTTCACGAAAATGATTGCGAGCTTGCGCGCGCAAATCCTTCGTATCCGGTGGGGTTGGTGGGTACGCCTATTTGTATTCCAAAATGGGATTTGTCTAATCCAGCAATCCTTGGTCCAAGCATGTACGATCATCCGTCTCAAAACCCAACGCTTATGCAGGATAAAAGATTTAAATACTATCTCCTGACATGTGAATGGTTGAAAAATGTATTTTCCAAAGTGTATGGAGATAAATGTGTTATTTGGCACGCGGGAATCTCCACCGATGAGTGGATAGATGTTAAAGATTGTAAAAAATCAATTGATGTGCTTATTTACGATAAAATCAGATGGGAAAGAGAAAAAACCACTCCGTTGTTTTTGGAGCCGATTAAAAAATACTTAAATGAAAAAGGCATATCATATTTTGTACTCCAGTACGGCAACATTACTCACGAAGTGTATAGAGATTTATTGAGTAAAAGCAGGGCGATGGTTTTTCTCTGCGAGCATGAAACTCAAGGCATGGCTTATCAAGAGGCTCTTGCCTCAAATATTCCGATTATTGCATGGGACCATGGGTGGTGGACTGACCCGGTATGGCCGGCGTATTCCGAAACTCCAATTCCGGCAGTGGCAGTTCCTTTATTTTCACCTGAGTGCGGTGAGAAATTTAAGATGATATCCGACTTCCCCAAAATTTTTGAAAAATTTTGGTCAAAATTGGATAGTTACCATCCTCGTCAATTTATTCAAAGAGAGGTGTCGTTTAAAAAATCCGCGGATGCATACTGTAAGTATTATTTTAGCAATTAAGAATTGAAGCAATGTTATCTCAATATCATAATGTTTGGTTTATAACTTTTTCGGGCATTGGCAACGGAATTGTCGTCGCTCCAATTCTACGATGTTTTGAGGAATCTTATTCCACAACGAATTATTTTCACACTGAAAACCGAATACTTGTCGACTCGTGGTTTTTGGAAAAAGCCGGATTAAAGAATCTGAAAGGATTTAGCCCGGTTGCGTGGCGGCGCTTCAAGAAAGAAGATTGGCCGGCAATCAACTCATTTATAATGGAGAAAAAAATAGATTTGATTGTAAATCTCCGTAACGAAGGACCGCGGTATGATGCGGACTACTATAGGTTTAAAGAAATATCCATGGGAAAAATGCTGTCCGCTTTTTGGGACTTGGATTTTGGAATTATTGAACATCGCACAAAACATCAAAACTTAACTGGAGACATTCTTAATCTTTTTGAGGCAAAGGGCATTGATATTTCCGGGTACAACTCCAAATGGCTTGCTTCAATTCGCAGAGACGGAAACCAACGCGAAAATATTGGTTTTGGCATGGTGGCAGGTCAATCTAATAAAAGATGGCCAACGGTTAAATGGATAGAACTTGCTTGCAAGATTCTCGCAAATTCAGATGAAAAAATCATTCTTTTTCCCGGACAATCGGAAAAAGAAATTAAAGAAGCGGAGTCGGTTTTGCGGGCCGTTGGGCAAGAAAGATGTGGGCTTATCAGAAATAAATCTATTAAAAATATTGCATCGCAAATTAGCGGCTTAAAATATTTTGTCTCAAACGACACGGGGTTCCTCCACATGTCAGCGGCTATAAGTATTCCAACGATTGGATTATATGTTAGTACCCGTTCGGATATTTGGTCGCCATACGACAAAACAAATTTCTCTGTCCTACAAAACAGCTTTATTGCCAAATGCTCCAACCCAAAACCGCATTGTGGAAATTGTTTTCATTACTATGACGTTTGCCCGGCAATCGCAAAATATGGAGACGATATAAATCCTGACAAAGTTTACAAAATCATTACAACGCTGGTTGATTTGTGAAAGCATTTAGATTAACTTATAATAAGTTCGTTGAAAATCTCCATATGACACTTATATACAAATGGAGGAAACCATGGTTAGAAAAAGAATACAATTAGCTCAAAACTTTTTCAGAGATCGCAGGTTAGTTACTTCGATGGTGACGAATAGTTCCATCAGTAAAGACGATATTGTTTATGAGGTCGGTTCGGGAGAAGGAATAATTACGAAAGAATTGGCGGGACGGGCCGGTAAAGTTATCGCCATTGAAAAAGATGCAATTCTAGCCGCTGAACTTCGCGGGAGACTTCGCGATAAAACAAATATACAGATTTATGAAGGGGATTTTTTGAGATACAAAATCAGAGATAGAAACTACAAGATATTTTCAAATATTCCTTTCAATATTACCGCAGAAGTCGTGAAGCAAATTCTCTTTGGAGAAAACCCTCCGAGTGAAGCATACCTTGTGCTACAAAAAGAAGCGGCCGGGAAATTCTCCGGCGATCCCGTTGAAACAGAGGTTTCGGTGCTCGCTAAGCCGTGGTTTGAATTCAAAATTCTGCATGAGTTTCGGAGGACAGACTTTGAGCCGGTGCCAAGTGTTGACGTTGTTTTTCTTCATATCGTAAGACGCGAACAGCCGCTAATTTCTCCGGCCAATGCCAGAAGTTATCAAAAGTTCGTGCAGTTTGGCTTTGAAGCGTGGAAGAAAGATTTAAAAACCGCCTACAAGCACACATTCACATACGAGCAATGGAAGCGATTATCAAAGAACCTTTCTTTCCCCCCCAAAGCGACCCCAGCAGAATTGAAATTTGAACAGTGGCTCGGATTGTTCGAATACTTTCTTGTTGGAGTTATTGATTCAAAAAAGGCATCAGTTCTTTCAAAATAACAGCCTTGGATTTTTGCAACAATGCAATCCGAGGCTGTTTTTTCATTGTAAACTTTCTATTCACAGTGTCTCGCTTAAAGGTTTTTAACTGAGGAGAGGATATATAATTTTTCTTATTACCCCCAGTTTTATCAACGGAGCCTTTCTTCAGAATAGCTCAGCTTTATTTTTTGAGAACCATTTTAGTTTCTGTTTCATTCTCTCCTATTTTTTGGAAACCAATGCTCTCATAAAGTTTAATGGCGGAATGATTTAATTTATTTACTTCCAATGTTAATTGCCGAAGCCTCATTTTTTTAAACGCTATTCCAATAAGATACTCTATAGAAGATTTACCGACACCTTTTCCCCCTGTGCTTATCCTCGCCGATTAAAATAAAAATCTTTGCCGTCTTTTTTTTGGAGTCAATATTTGAAAGCCCCATAAAACCAACTGGTTCGTTATTATAAAGAATTGTAAGAAACTTTTTTCGTTTTAAACGCAACTCTCGTTCATAATCGTCAAACCATTGACTTTGTTTTTTTATGGTGGTTTTGTGATCGGGATTATCTAGAGCGTATTGAGTTGCCTTTTTATTATTAAGCCAAGCCACTCTGAAGGATATGTCTTCTCTGGCATGAGGACGAAAAGTTATCATATGAACGATATAATACAATAAATAAACTGATATTTCAATTAAATTATTTTATCTTGAAAAAAAGCGACTTGTTTGTTATGGTTGTGGCAATGTCGTTTTTGTTTAGTAAGAACAGAGAACAAAGGATAAAACCTTTTTGTATCATAAGAAACCTGGAGGCGTCTTGTGATAACTTAATTTTATCCGCGGCTCTCATTGATAGCAATGACGCCAAATTATTGAACCGTGACATTTAACTTGACAAATTGAGAGTTTTTATATATATTATCGACATCCGGTTTTTTAACAATTTAACAACAAATTTGCCTGAAGGGAGGTGAGGACGATGGGACAA
>ERZ1292629.4119-Hain-H43-01um-R1-4119-length-10802-cov-4_pt1 | contig 10802 bp, 10 predicted proteins | sample MGYA00564399_ERZ1292629 | MGnify/ENA primary metagenome ERZ1292629 (study PRJEB36523, sample SAMEA6512636) | groundwater metagenome | collected 2019-01-08 | study: AquaDiva: Metagenomics assemblies of 32 groundwater samples | reverse complement strand
ATTTTTCTTCTCTTGTTAATTCCGGCATTGTATTCTTGACTTTTTTCTTATTTTATGGTATATATATTAGTAATTTGTTCATAAACAACTTCAAATTAGGAACGGAGGAGTGAAATGGGTAGGACGCTTAAGGATAAAGTTGATGATTTAGAAGGTACGGTACAAGAAGAGTTAGAGACGGTACAAAAAAAATTAGAAAGAATTAGAGAATCGGCAGACGGGAATTCAAGGGCTTTGCTCGAAGGAATTCAAGAGGCATCCGACGACATAAGCGAAAGCATTGCCAGCGCGCTCGAGGAAGAAAAGGCGGCACTGGAAGAATTACGGGAGGAAATGAAGAAGATAAGAGACGATAAGAAGGCTTTCGCAAAGAGCCAAAACTTTTTCTTTCAAGGTACGGCTATGTTCAAGAAAGGAAGCTTTCAGAAGGCATTAGAATACTTTGAAGTAGCACGCCGGGCGGCCGATGGAGTTTTCTCGCCGGTGTTTAAGGAAAATGGAATAAGCGCTACTTTCAATGCCCACTTCATGATTGCCGAGTGTTACCAGAAACTGGGCCGTAATGAGGATGCCTTGAGGGCTTACATCATGTTGCGCGATCAGTGCGGCGGTGAAGATAGAGACTACCACTCGCTGTTTGTCAGTAAGAAACTGATTCCGACACTACGCTCGTTTGTCAGATTCATCTGGGACAGCCGGTCGGAAGAAAAGAGAAAGAAGATTATGAATCCTGACAGGCTGTCTTTCAACGTCGGAATTGGCAAGGACGACATCCTGATCTTTTCTTTCGAACACTTTATACTCTACACCCTGTCACTTCATGACTCCGAATTTAAGGATTTAGGGCCGTGGTTTGGCGAAATTCGGCAGATGTACGATGAGCGCAAGGCGCTTCTTGAAAAAAACCAGAGTAACATTTCTGCTGCCAGTAATAGAATCGGTGAATTGAGGAGGAAAATTCAGGAATTAAAGCAATCTCTGGCTTGCGAAGAAGGGCGGGAGATAAGTGTAAATCCCAAAAGTTTCAGCGGCGCAGGAACTGGTTGGCTCGTTGGGTTCATTGTCGCGTTTGTTACTTCCGGATTTGCCGCTCAAGCAGGAATGTCTTCTGCCAATCTGGGTTTTTCTTTTGCGATGGTAAGCGTCTGGATTGCTGCCGGCTTTATTGCCGCTGTAATATCTCGAAATCGGAAATACCAGAAAGTATTTGATCGCGAAAACCAAGTGAAGATCTCGAGGATTGAATCTCTCAAAAGCCACATCGGCTCTACATCCACAGAAGCGGAACTCAAAAGCTGGGAAGAGCACTTCGATCTGCTCAGCAAGTGGCAGGAAGATAACCGCACTTTGGTTGTCACCTTCAATAGTTAGCCTTACAACGAACCTCGCGGTTCGTTTTTTTGTTTTTGAAAGAACCTTTAATTACAATTCAAAACCCGGAGCAGTAATAATTCCATGCTTTCTTGATAGTACTTTAATATCCTCATCTGATTTTCCAGGAGTGTTGGATTTCAGACTATTTCTAGCTGTTTCTTGCTGATTTTTATTAGGCGTGACAGTTACTTTTCTAATAGCAAGTTTATCGGCATCGGATAATGAATTAAAATCATCCAAAATAGCACCCGCCGTCTTCTCGCGCTTTTCCCTACTAGGACTCTTCATTAGTGATTTTAGCTGTTCAGCGCTGAAAGCTCTCACAACCTCTGCAGTTAACTGGTCTTCGAGTATGTCAGTCGCTTTGTCCATCTTGCTAACAATGTCTTTTATTTTATCCTCTATAGCTTCTTCTGGTTTTTTAAGAACTTGCGCGGCAATAACGGGCATCAATTTGGAGAGTTCTTTGTCCACACCTTGGGTTTTGGCCCTAGTCATAAGCTCTTTCCGCTGCTCATCGGTATAACCATTGGCAAAGGTTAGATCCGATCCCATTTTATCGGCCACTATTTTTAGAAGATCGCCCTGCTTATTATACCTTTGGGCCTGATTAAGCATTGGGATTAGTTGGCTGGCAGTGGGTTTGAATTTTTTATTTTCTATTAAAGTTTGTTGAATGGCGAGACGCGCATGTGGCTCCAGAGGGCCCCGTAATATTTGTTCCAGTATTGCAGGATCAATGTTTTTATATTGTCCGAGTGCACCGCTATATGCCTTTTCCTCATCAGATAGCATACTTAAGTATGCTCCCCTGGCACCCGGTGTGGCCACGGCTATGCGGCCCAAAGCTGCGCCGCCGTATCTTCGAATAATGCCGCGCACGCCAGTGGGTGCCGGCGCGCCGGCGGGCAAAGGTTGGGTTGCCGCCACTGCGCCCCTCCTTAGGGTTCTTCCAGCCCAATTTTTTGCTCCTTGGCTCCAGCCAGTAAGTGTTTTATGAGCAGTTTCGGCGCCATCAACGCCGAATTTTTTAGCGACAATAAGCGAGTAAAACATAATGGCGATGACCACTATCCATTGGAAAATTGCCGACGGCAAGCTGGCAGTGGTCAGTGAGCTGGCGGCGGCGGTGTTCCATCCATCCGGCTGGACGGCGTTGCCAAAAGTTCCCGCGCCGAATTCGCCGGCCGCGGTAAATATTGAAAGCGAAAGATAGATCATAAACGCATAAGCAGGCGCAAAAAAGACCCAGCTAAAGAATTTGTCCCACCACTTCTTAAAGTGGCCGCTGGTTGGCGGAAACACGGCTGCCACAATCGCCAGAGGTAAAAAGATGAGAAGAAACCAGATATTAACGACGCGGTATACCAGGAAAATGGCGGTAGCGCCGAACACGAAGACGGTTATGACCAGTCCTATTAAAGTCAGAATTACCCCGACGGTAGCGGCTACGGCGGCGGAAGTGAATTCGGTTATGCCTTGTCCAACACCCACTCCCGTTCCGGATATGACCGCCGACGGCTTATAGAAATTGGTAATTTTCATGGCGCTTGCCAGGTGTTCCGTTATGCTTCCGCCGCCGCCGACCGCGTTTTTTATGAAAAACGATGTAAGTATCTGGGAAAAATCAATGATGACGCCGGCGACAACCAAACTGAAGTTTATAAGCAGCGCCGCGATTATCAGTTTTGGCATAAGGCGCTTCATCGCAAATGATTCAATTCTTAAAACCGTTGAAAAAGCAATCATCAAAAGAATCAGGATAAAGAACATGTTCGCCAGGTCGCGGCTGATCCCCCAGCCGAGGGTGACGATTTTAGCGTGAGTGAATGAGAATGTTGTCGGCGAAAGCAAATAGTCAATTATTTTTGCCTCAATGCTGATGAGCATTCCAAAAAAGGCGCTTAGAATTGAACTGATTACGTTAGAAACAAGTAAGATTCCCTCGGCAGCGAACCCTCCAAGAAACTCGCCGACAACATTGGCGCGTGTCGGAAGAGGCGATAAAACAAAAGCAAAAGCTACAATAAGCGCCAAGATAACAACTTTTTTATTTTTTGAAAAAAAGTTCGGCATATTTTATTGTCCTCCGGTTTGCTGCTGTTGCTGCTGTTGGCGCTGCAGGCAGATGCTTAATTGCTGATGGTAAAAAGCGTCGTCGCGGTATTTTTGATTAGTTTCATCCTGGGCCGCAAGGAACAGGGTTTGTGTTTTAGAGGGATTGACGACGGCCGTTATTTGCGCGTAAATAGCCGCGATTTGCATCAAATCGGTTATTGCTTTTATTTCCTGCTGTTTTTGCTGAAGCGCGATAATGTCCGATTGGATGGCGGCAATTTCCTGTTCAATACGGTTTATTTCGCTCGTGACCGAATTTAATTGTGACGGCGTAGAACCTAAGCAGGCGCCCCATTCGTTGAGAACGCCAATGGATTGGTTTAAGACAGTTAATGTGGCTTGTTTAGCGCCCAAAAGCTGGTTCTGCGCGGGAATATCCTCTTCAATGAACGCTATAAGATGGTTTTTTTGAAATTCTCTTATATCAGTTCCCGATTGGACGGCGATAACGCAATCGCCGTAAGCCGGCGAACCGACAAGGGGCTGACATTGAATCTGGGCCGCGGTCTGGGTTGCGCCTCCGCCCCCCTCTCCGCCTCCGCTGCTGGTTACGGCGGCGCGCAGAAGACCCACCCCTTCGGCAAAGACCCGATTCAATATGGCGTTTGTAATGGCGCTTACGTAAGCGGCAAAATCATCGGCGTTGACTATGTAATCAATGTCGGAACCGACGGCTTTGCCGGCTAATTCGCCGACAACCTTACCGGGCGTGACGACCTCTTCTTTGACGCAAACCGATTGGCAACCGCCTTCCGTGGCGCAAGTGGTCGCGGTTTGCGCGCATCTTCTGACGCTTAGAAATCCTTGGCCGGCCTGCGCTTCCGCCGCCGCCGCTTTTTCGGCCGCCGATTCTCTCTTATTTTTTTCATCCCATGCCATTAGATAGGCGCCGTAGATATTGTTCTGCGGCTTTAGGACCATTTCATCCCAGGCCGCCCAGCCGCCGCTTTTGAAGTCCTTAAGGAAAGCGTCCAGATTGGCGCCGACCTGTGACAAGGTGCACGATGAGCGGTCGGAAAATTTCGGAATTGGTATGAAAGCTGCGCTCAATTTGAAACCGAAAGCCGAACACAGTCGGCCGAGTCCCAATTCCTGGATAAATCTTCCTCCGGCCTGGTCTACCGCGTCGCGGAAAAACCCGGGCCAGTCGGTGATAAATTTCGGTTCGCCGCCGCCTTGAATCCAGTTGACTATCTGGTCAACGATCATGTTCAAAAGCTGCCGCTTCAATTGCTCGGCCGCAAGTTTGAACGCCCACTCTAAATATGTCTGGCTGAGGTTGGCGGCCGTTGATAAAGCGGTTATTACATCTTTCAAAGCACCGGTAATTATTGTCGTGTTTGTTTCAAGAATCGGCACCGATGCCGAAGCGGGTTTTGGCAAAAAACAAAAAACAGAAATCAGCAGAATTGCGGCGATTAAGTGTTTTTTATTTAAACGAATCATTTCACCCCGTTTAATTTGTTGGTAAAGGCGTCAAATTTTCCCTGCAGGTCAATCCAGCTTTTTATCAAGGCGTCAAACTGCCCGATGGCCGCTATGGTCGCCAAAGGGTCTGATTCAACTTTGACTATCGCCTTTAAAACATTGGCGGTTATCCGCAGAAGGCGGATATCCTCGGCCATCAGATTTTTCATAGTTGATGGGACGGTGTTTTTTTCAATTTCATTGGCGACCGCTTCATACGAAGACGCGATGAGAATCAATTTCTCCGAACCGGCGCCGCTATTCGCGTTGATTTCTTCAAGAACGGCGATAAGATTTGAACCCTTCGGTTCCAGTCCGTCATTGATGATTTTTTGCGTCGCGACGATATAGGACGTGATAGCCGACTCACTGTTGTCGGGAGAGGTTTTCAAATTTATAGGCGCGATATCAAGAATGTTTCCATTGGCTTTCTTTAGGCCATCTTTTATGAATTGCGCCGCGATAGCGTCTGGGTCGGGCACATTAACTCCCGGGCCCGGCAAATACAAACCGGCTTGCGGCCCGTCGTTTTTATTTATAATTTCCTGCCCCAAAATTTTTGCCAGATTTTCGGTGATGTTTTCCGGAACTTTGATGGAAGGAATGTTCAAATTGCCGATTTTTTCATCGGCCGGATATACGGGTCGGGTGAGCGCGGCCGAAGGAAGATACGGCGCGTCATTTTTTATATAAAAAGTTTTTGGCGCCGGCGCGAGCGCGAAAATTCCGAAAATAATTCCGGCCGATATCGCGAATATTATTAAATATTTTTTATTCATCATTGTATTGGTCCAGATGATTCACCGGAAGACGCCGAACCGCCTAAGCCGCAGCCGCAAATACCCGTTGTCTGGTCGAAAATGGCCGCCTGTCCCTGGCAGGAAGACAGGCATCCTAACGCGGTGAGACAGCCGGTGCAGGTGCAGGCGAACTTTATTTGCTCGGTGCCGGCTTTTCCCGGAGTGCTGGCGCCACTCTGAAAGCATTCGGGCGAGGCGGAGCAGGTGCCGCAAACCGCGGCGCCGGCGGCGGGAGAAAGAGCGCCCGATATTTCATCTAGCAGGCCGGCAAAAAACAATCTTTTGGGCGTCGTCCGCGCCGGCGCGAAGTTTTCAAATATATCGCTTAAAAATTTTGCAAAGGGCGAAAATTCCTCAAAACTTGACGGGCCGTATTTTTGGACATCCGTGGCCTGCAGCTGGGGAAGAGTGAAGCGGATGGTTGTTATAAACCGCTCCGCCTGCTCTTTGGTGATGTCGCCGGCCTGAAGAAGCGTGCTTACTATTTTTTCTTCAATGAGGCGGACTTGCTCGTCGGTTGTAATTTTTGTAATCGGCTGGTAAGACGGATCGTAGATTCTAACAACATTGTTTTGAGCGTCAACTAAACTGGAAAGGAAGCTCGCGGGATATAAAAATTCGAATTGAGGTTTTGTGAGCGAAAGAATAATGCCGCCTGAAGTCGTGGTGGCGATGACGCTTCCGGCGGTCGGCGCGGCCGCGGAGGGCGTTATCACTTCCTCTGCCGTTTTAGCTGCCTCGTTAATTTTGCCAAAAAACGATTCGGCAATGCTTCCGAAAGGTTTTTCTGAAATAACTTGGGGGCCGGGCCGTGGAATGGGTAACACAGGAACTTCCAATTCCTCCGGTTCTATCGGCGAAGGTTTTTGAGCTATCGCCGATGGAGCGCTTGGTTTTACGGAAATGGGCGCCGGGACCTGCGGTTTCGGGAATTCAACCGTTAGTCCCGCCGGAGACGGTCCGGCTTCCGGCCGGGGCTCCCAAAATAGCCGGATAAGCAAGCCGGCCGCCACGGATAAAATCAAAATGCCGCAAATAATTAAAATTTTGGCTTTAGTTATTCTCATAATCCCGACCACGATTAGCTGTTAAAAAGAACGGGAAAAACCTGGCATGCCGTCGCGCGTCCGACATGCTGGAATTATACCATAACCTGGGGATTATTTGTTGCTTACTTGTGGATAAGTTTTGCGGCCAATTTAAGCCACTGGTTCAGGTCCAAATTTTCGGCTCTCGCGGCGGCCGGAATGTTGAAATCTTGGAATATTTTTAAAAGCTCGTCTCTCGGCAGATTTAACTTCTTTGATAAGTTGCCCAAAAGCTGTTTCCGCGGCTGGGAAAATCCGGCTTTGACCGCGCTAAAGAACGCCGAAGCGGTTTCGGACGCCGGTTTTTCCTTCGGAATGAGCTTAATTATCGCCGATTCTACCTTGGGACGCGGCCAGAACATTTCTTTCGGCACATAACCGACGATTTTGGCGTCGGCGTAGAATTGGACGCTCGCGCCGAGCAGATTCATCCGGGGAGGGCGGGCAACCATTCTTTGCGCCACCTCTTTTTGTATCATTAAAACCATTTTTTCCGGCGGATTTTCCGATTCCAGCCATGACCGGATTAAAAAAGTGGCGATATTGTAAGGCAGATTGGCGACGATTTTATACCCAGCTTTCCCCAAATTTATCCCCATCTTATCCCCCTTTCTATCGGTGTCGGACACCGATAGTTGGCGAGCGTCGGCACGGACGATTTTTACGTTCTTGAAATCGGCGGTTGTTTCTTTCAAAATTTCAATCATCAGCGGGTCTTTTTCAATGGCGATGATTTGGGCGCCGGTCTTGGCGAGTTCGCGGGTAAGCGCACCCGGGCCGGGGCCGATTTCAACAATTGTGTCGGATTTTTTTATCTCTGCCGCCGCGATCATTTTTAAAAGCGCGTTTTTTGATAAAATAAAATGCTGGCCGAGGTATTTTTCCGGCTTGGCGTTATATTTTTCTAACAATTCTTTTATTATCGCTTTGTTCGTGAGGTCCATATTTTGTCAGAATTTTTTAACAAAAATTGCGGAAAATCAAAAATAATGCTATAATGATAGCAAATATATGGCAAATTTAGAAGCGGAAATTAAAAAACTTGGACTTTCCGAAAAAGAGGCGAAGGTATACCTTGCCGTTTTGGAGCTCGGCCAGGCGCCGGCCGCGGAAATCGCGGTTCATAGCGGGGTCAACCGCGCCACCACTTATGTCATTTTGGAAGAGTTGAGGCGCAAAGGCCTTGCCAGTTCGTTTGAAAAAGGCAAAAAAACCATTTTTGCCGCCGAGGCGCCGGAACGGCTTTCCAATTTGTTTGAAATAGAGAAAAAACGGCTTGAAGAAAATTTTTCCGATTTGAAAAAAATACTTCCGGAACTTGATAAGCTGTATGAAATCCGGGGCGAGCGTCCGAAGGTCAGGTTTTTTGAAGGAAAAGACGGCATTGCTTCAATCCGGGAGGATATTTTAAAAACCAAAACCAATTATCTTTATCAATTTTTGCCGCTTGACGAGAGCTACCGGTTTTTTCCTTCCAAGTCGGGCGGCCACCGGGAGAAAATGGGCGAAAAATTGCGCAAAGTCCATCAAAAAACCATTTATTCCACCAAAAAAGGGAGAATTTCCCGGCCGGGCTGGAAGTTTCTGCCGGAGCAGGATTTTAAAACGGAAATTGTCATTTACGGCGGCAAGGCGGCGCTGGTTGCCCATAAAGAAAAACTTTTCGGCATCATCATAGAAGACCCCACCATTGCCGGGACGCTGAAAGTGATTTTTGAAACGGTTTGGAAATTCTTAAAATAAAATTGGATAACAAAAACGGCCCTCGAGGGCCGTTTTTGTTTTGGGGAAAAAACAAAACCCGCAGGCGGTCTGCGGGCGGGTCCTTCATGAACTGGAAAAAGAGCTGATAGCTTCCGTCCTTGCAATGGGCCACGGCGCGTAAGAAATATTTCGGTCTGGGCCTGAGTCCATCAGGGTACATCGCGCTCTCCGTTCCTTCTTTTTTGGAAAGGAGAAAATTGTAGTGTCTTAATTGTAACGCAAAAAATATTTTTTGTCAATAGCAGGGCGAAACCGGGTTCCGCCTACCGGCGTTTAAATAGGCAGAATGTTGGCTATTTTTGACAAGTTTTTGATAGGTAAAAACGGCTTAAATATGGCAAAAAACGAGGTTTTTACTCAAATTCTGTCAAAAGCTCTTGACAATATTCCCATTTTGATATATAATGTAGGCACAAAGTTGAGATAGTTCTTTTCGGGGAAAAAATCTTGCCGGAAATCGTGTGAATAAGGGATTGCGGAACAAGTGGCTGCAGCGGGATTAAACAACATATTGTAATTGTCCCCTCGCCGTTCCGTGTTTCCATAATTTGACAAATCCTTTGTTCGCACAATTTCCGGCAGGAAACGAAACCAATTCTCAACTCCCAAGGAGGACGGTCATGGATATTCTTAGCATTATCGGTCTGGTGGCAGTTCTGGCCGTACTGGCTTTCTTGGCCGGCGGCACGCTCGCTATCTCCGACTACATCGACGAGAACCGCGAGGGTGAGTGGATACACCAAAACCGCAAGGGTTGGTAAGGAGGAAAACATGCCTATCGATCTGGGAGTCGCGGCGGCGCTCGGCCACATGGCCGAACAGCTGGCCAGCACCGGTTTCTACGTTCTGCTCACCGGTTTCGGCGTTTGGGCTCTCATTGCCCTGCTCCGCTGGTGCCGCAGAGGCTAAGATTCTGTTCTTTCTCCTCTCTACGGAGGGGTTGCGGCAAAGTCCCGCCCAAGGCGGACAATGGCCTGCCGCAGAAAAAATGGCAATCGAGGCGACGACAACGTCGCCTCTCCCAAAAAGTTCATTTGGGGTCAGCACCAAACGAACTTTTTGGGAGAAGTCGTCCCACTGTTCCAAAGCAAAAGCCAAAACAAAAGCCAATCGGAAGAGGCCAAAGGCCCCGCGACCTGCGCCACCCTTGGGTGGTGGCGCATTTAGGCGCAAAGGGTCAACCTCTTTCGCTGGCGAGGACTGAACCGTCATCCACGGCCCGGACCGGACGAAGAAGTGCCGGCAGTGCGCCAAAAGGCGGCAGTCCTCGCCTTTCCTCCAAAACCTATTTAAATAATCAGCCCCGCCTACGCTAAAGCTTCGGCGGGCAGGCAGCAATTAGGTTTTGGCGGGAAATGTGAACGTTCTTTTCGTAAACAATCTTTTTGGAGGTGCGGCATGTGCGACCACCAGCAGAAACAGTCGGCCCGGGTGTGCGTCTGCGGCGTCTTTGTTCCCGCCCGCGACCCGGGCGAGCACAAGGTCCGGCGCTACGGGAAGCCAACAAATGTCATGGTCGGCGTCTCCGGCCGTCCCGTTCGTCGGGAGCCGGACGAGAGCAACAGTCGGCTCTATCCGCTCGGGGTCTTTGACTACACCCGAATGGACACCGTGCGGCCGTCGTACGAAGACGATGCCGGCGGCAGTTTCGACAACTGCCGGCGCCTTCGCGAAGACGGCTATCCGGAAAATCCCAATTTCAATACTTTGAGCTAGTCCGCAGCAAGCTCCGCCAGCATCTCGCCAGCAACCTTCCAAATATGAGGCGACCTCGGTCGCCTTCCCACCAAAGTCCGCTTATTAATTATGTCCCCGAAGCGGACTTTGGTGGGAGTATAGTTCTTTCTTATTATAATTAAAATGGCAAACGAAATCCGTGCCAAAGACGAAAATAATATTTTATATATTGGCGATTCTTTTGGCGAATCCGGATTTTGTCTCTTCCGGAGCCAAATGGATAGCCGACCGCGCGCAATTACCATTACCTGATGGAACTTTAAGCGCGGCGCTCGGCATATTGACGAAGGCCTTGCTTGCCTTTGCCGACATTCTTCAAGCGGTCCTCAAAGCCGCTCTGATTAAGAATTTGCCGTGATTTTGCCTCCGCCAAAGTTCGCTTCAGCCAGCAGCGAACTTTGGTGGGGTTAAAATCCCGAAATAAAAATTACAAAAACATTTCGGCCCCACTTAC
>ERZ1292629.1654-Hain-H43-01um-R1-1654-length-20952-cov-6_pt1 | contig 10802 bp, 19 predicted proteins | sample MGYA00564399_ERZ1292629 | MGnify/ENA primary metagenome ERZ1292629 (study PRJEB36523, sample SAMEA6512636) | groundwater metagenome | collected 2019-01-08 | study: AquaDiva: Metagenomics assemblies of 32 groundwater samples | reverse complement strand
GCTCCCAGTCGTGTGGGCTTATCCTGCTGCCTGCTTACCCCAATGGTTCCAGAGCCAGTACACTATGAACGCTGAGAGTAGGAATCCCGCTGCCTGACCAGCTACGCCGCCGAGAGTTGCTACGCCGAGTATTCCGCCGAGCATGCCGCCGAGCCATCCGCCACCCCACAGTATGATTGCGAACACTAGGAACCTAATTGTCTGCTTCACATTAAGCTGCATTCCACCATTCGCCTCATTAACCTCTGAGCTCCACTGAGTCTGTGACGGCTGTCTGTATGGCGTTGTTAGCACTGATGAGTCTGAGGTTCATTACGGCTGTAGCTCCGTGGTTTGCTGCTGTGAAGTAGGTTTTGAAGTGGACTTTGATGCGTATGCTGTCAGCGTCACTTGAAGACCTAGCGATAAGTAGGGTGCTAGAGTAGTCAACAGCCTGATCGCCTGAAGATCGTGGGAAGTATTTCCAGAGCTGAGTTATACCGCTGGTCGTCTGGGCTGTGCTGTATGCTGCTGAGTAGGTGAGGGTTGTGCCGACATTTGCGAAGTTAGATTGCTCAACTATGCCTGTCGAAGCTGTTATTGTGATGTCTAGTGCGTCGTAGTCGAATGCTGTCTGGTTGGAGGTGATAGCTATTCTAGCGAAGCTGAATGCTTGAGCTGATGCTAGCGCGGTGATTTCCCAAGTTACGTAGACATCTGTACCAGCCGTTGTTCCGATTCCGGTCTGATCCGCTGGTGCTGAGAGTGTGAGAGCTACGTCGTCTGGTACTGCTGCTACAAGTAGCTGTGTTGACAGTGAAGGGTTGATGTTATAGTTGGGTGAACCGAGCTTCGCCATATCCAGTTCACATACAAGTTCTGGTACTGTAGCTGCTGATACTGGCACCCATTTACAGCCTGTGAAGGCTGCGTTAGACGCCAATATATCTGATGGGTCTGGGTATTCCGCTGTTCCCGTGTCTATGTTGATAAGTAGGTAGTTGCCGTCTGTTTTATAGACTGGGAAGTTGACGCTTGTTGCGCCGTTGGTTGCTACGCCTTGCTCTCCGTAGAGTGTCGTGAGACTGGATAGTCTTCTGCCGTTGCTGTGGAATACGTTGTTAATAGCAGAGGTCAGTGAGACTGTGCTACCGTCCACAGCGTTTCGTGCTTGATCTGTGAATCCGAGGTTGTAGTTGATGAAGCCCTGTTGAACAGGCGGTGTATATATAGGTGGTTGGCCGGGTACTGTGGTGAATCCGCTGAAGGTTGGTGTGTAGAAGTATAGGTATGCGAGTACGAGTACGGCTACGAGTGCGATTAGTGTTCCGCCTTGGATTTTGATAACTCCTTTTGACATTCGTTTAGCCTCTGTTCAGAACGGAAGAGTGTCTAGGTATTTATGTGTTGTCTAACAAATTAACAGTATTAGGATGTCCATTTAGATTAACAAGTTAACTTTTTAAATAGCTGAAACCATACTCCGAGGGATGTCCAAATTAGGCGAAGAGGATAAGTATCTGCCCCCGAAGCCCTCTATCTTCAAATACTTCCAAATACTTCTAACACAACCTCTCTTCGAGATCAGAAGAGTCAGACAGCAAGGCGGTTCATATACTTTAGCGATACCTAATAATCTGCATAGCTTCACTAAAGGCCAAAAGGTCACAATCTCATCTATGGATAAGAATCAGCTACAGAACTTGGCGCTCGGCATGGACACCGGCGATAAAGTGATAGTTATATTCGGAGAGGGAGCAAAGGATGAGGCGTAGAAACATAGCTTGGCTTGCTGTGGTTCCGGTAGCTCTCATAGTGTTGTTCATACCGGTTAATGTTCAGGTCTTCGCATTTGAGACGGATAGCCCTCTACCGCCAATAGATACTTTAGTCTTAAATGGAATCATAGTCAAGAACTTTCAAATAGATAATTTCACTTCGATATATGAAGGCAACAGCATAAAAGCCGGTCAAGCTACGCTGTCAATGAGCGTTAAGAACCTATCAAATACTTATCGGATTGATTTTGAAGTCTCAGCGAAGAATGTCACCGTGATATACTCTAATGGAACCTATCATTTCGACAACCTAATTCTGAGAGGATATGCCGATCTAAACGAAAAAACCGTGAAGGTCGAAGCTTATGAACCGATACGGATAATGGATTTACTCAGGAGGTTCTAGCTAGAATGAATAGTCGAGTATTGGAACCGGTCTTCAATACACTTATGATCTACAGCTTAGGTTTGCTGATGATAGTGTTTTCAGACTCCATCACGGCTCCTTGGTATTTGGGGGCGAATGTTAAAATGGCGCTCTACCTGATTCTGGTGTTCACGTCAATCGGCCTAGGTATATCGCTATCGATACCTGTTAAACCGGCAGAGCCTAGAACTGTCAATCCACATAACGCTAGAGTTCAGCGGAGAGGTAGGGGTAAAAAGAGCCGTGACACCATGGGGTCTAGGAGTGAGAAACCCCCAGACTTCCCTAAAGCTGATGGAAAAGAGTTCCTACCCGTAGATGCGTGAGCAGAGATGAGAGAAGCTATAGTGGCAGAGCTATACATAGATGGGGGGGAAGTGAAGGCTAAATGCCCGACCTGCAACATTATTACATCTATCAGCGACGGGTTATTGAACATTAAGGTGAAAAACGGCGTGTTCTCCGAAGTCTATGCTGGCGGAAAGCTAACACTACTTGCATGTGGCCATAAGTTTGAAGTGTCACCATTGGATTACAAAAGCGGTGAATAGGAAATGAAGATTAATTTTGAAAAGCTTCCAGTTCCCCATTTTTACCTAAGATATGAGGAGAGGATTGCTTTACAAAGGCTTAAAAGCGGTCTAAAAGAATTGGAGAAATTATATGGGCGTGAGCTAACGGCGTCAGAGAAAGGTCTTTTAAGAGACTATAAGACCGCAATAACTAGAAAAAATGCCGGTGAATCTTTCTGGGCGTTACTGCTTTTTGGCTTGTTTATGGCTGGTCTCATGCTCTTGGGGGCCGTGGTGTAGATTGGAGAAGAAAGTTGCTATTTTGTATCTGGCCACTATTATAGCGCTGACGAGTGTGCTAGTGTACGCTGTTACTCTTTACTTTATGTTCCCTCAAAGCGATACAGAAGTCGAAGGGAGGGTTCTTTTAGAAGGTATAAAGATACCGCTAGGTGAAATCATCCCGGACATAGAAGACATACAGAATAGACGCTCAGCATCAATGATTACGGATAGAAATGTGCAAAGGAACTATTCTATCACTATTGATAAGATAGAGTTGATAGGAGACGTGAAGAATGTTGAGGACATATTTCAAAGGTTAGTAGTGTCACAATTAATTTCTGGGTTTCGGTCGCAAATCACTCTTGATATTCATGTGGATTACGCCGTTATTGTAGGTATCCTAGCTGTTCTTGTGGGAGTGAGTTATCTCTCTCGGCTCTACTATGCCTCTAGGATAGTGAGGAAGGAGGAATAGATTTGGAAAAATCCGAATTTATCCCAATGCTTTGGTTTTTCTTGAGCTTCTTTCTGATGTTCTTCTCGACGAACTTCATACCGCCTCCGTGGGGGACCTATATCGGTGGGGGAAGCATATTCATAATGATCCCTGGCCTCATAGTGCAGGATGCGGTGCTTAGGTGGTTGTTAGCGAGTGAATGTCATTTGAACGCTACGATTTTTCCTGAGAACATGAAGTATGACCTTTTCTATAACAATCCTCCGTCGGATGACAGTGTGAAGCTACCGGATGGTTCATATTACACTAGACTGTCTTTGACTAGGCCCTTTATCTACAGGCGTAAGAGGTCGAAGTGGATTTTCATGCATCATGATGAGCTTTGGCTTCATAAGATAGCGTTGAGGAAAGGATTCGCTTATTATGCTGGCATGCTTCTGCAACATCCTGTTACAGATAACGTGGTGCTGTACTTCGCTGGGCAGGTGGATGGGGAGCGGTATGATCCGTGTCCTGTCTTTGAGTTGAAGCATAGTGGCGGTGACTATGAGAAGTGGCGGAAACAGCATGAGATAGAGCTGATTGCGGAGGCCTAGGATATGTCTTTGACGGAGGAGGATATAGATAAGATTGCGGAGAGAGTCTTATCGAAGATGAATAGCGGTAGTGATAGGGCTGATCCTCCGGAGACTTTTAGGAATACATGGGAGAGGGCGAGAGCGAATCGTTTAGCTGCTAAGAACGCTGAGTCCGATTTCGTTATGGAGTTCTTCCGTGATCAAGCAGTCGGCATATTTGGATACTTCGTTAAATGGGGGAGAGGAATCAAGGAGGGTATAGCTGTTATAGCTAGCACTCAAGCTGACTTCATGTTCCAAGCTAGAAATATGGGGCGAACCAAGATTCCTACGAACCTAGTGGCTCTAGTTGTATTCGGCGTAGCGATTATAGCTATGTTCACCGTGAACCCAGAGCTTCTACAGGGCCTGGGCTTGTTCGTGACGGCTAACCAATATCTAGTTGTGTTCGTAGCTCTGATAGTTCTCATAGCCGTGTATCTATGGGTGCGGAGACGGCGAAAGTAGTTGCCTAGGTGTGAGAGCTGTGGCTACAGTCCGGAGACAATCATCTGGTTCGGAGCGGTGTGGTACTGCCCTAACTGTGGGCATAAGAATGTGTGAAGAATTAATGAAGGAAGAATATAAGCATCAATGGCTGGATTACCTTGGCATAGTCGGCGTTCTAATCGCATTTATCGCAACATTAGCTATAGTCAGCCTTCAGCTATTACTTATCTTATCTCATGTGTTCCCCTCATACTTTCTTTTGGCTCTAGCTCTCGGAGGGATTGATATAGGCATTATCGCACTCTTCATAGATTGGCTCGTAGGTGAGTAAGTGAAGCTGCCTTCGCCGTTTGAGTCTTTAAAATCGAGGCTGGATAGTCAGAGGGATGAGCTTCATCAATTAGGCTATGATTTTCAGACGGATCGTATGTTAGCTTGGAGGCTTGAGAAGCTTGAGGTAGGGTTAGAGGAAATATGGGCTGAGTCTGAGGTTCACAAGCAGATTATGAAGCTGGATGGGTTGGTGCAGATAGTTGCCATACCCTTTGGATGTCCACCTGAGAACACGGCGTATGGGCGTATGACTATTGACTGGGAGATCTTGCTCACCCAGTGGATGGACTATAATTCTCTGCGGTATGAGGATAGTGTAGCTCCGAAGCAGTTTGACGGTTTAATTCAGACATATGAGTCAATCCTACAGGACTTATCGAAGGTCAGTAAGCAAGATAGCGTGAAGCTGAGAGAGCAGCTTGAGAGATTCAAAGAGGATTATAGCAAGCAGAGGCCGGAGAAGGTTGACAGCCTCCTCGAAGCCGAGGTGCTGGGTAAACTGTTAGACGGCTTTGGACGCAAAAACATAATGCCCTTCGGACGCTGGATGATCAACTTCAGCTTCAAAGACAAGCATGTCTCCGCAAACAAAGTGTTCGTAATACAATCCACTACAGGGAAGAGTGAGGGTGGTATTCAGCCGTTCTATAGGTCGAAGTATGGGGAGAAGTCTGGGGAGGCTGGTAAGTAGTGCGGAAGGCTGAGGCTTTGGAGGAGCTTGGGATCAGCTCTAAGTTCGACTGGTCTAAGAAAGAGAAGAAGGAGGAAGAAATACCTGTCTTAACTATGGATGAGGCTTTGAGGAAGTATGAGGAGATGGGGCTTGAAGTAAAGTATCTACCACTCCTAGAACATTTAAAATGGTGCGCTGAGAACGACAGCTTCTTCTTCGGGCCTATGTGGGGGCCCAACAGAAACGGCAAATCGTCATTTGCCATGTGGCAGCTCTACTATATCTATGGGGATTGGGAGACGGCTTTCGAGCATCTGGTGTTTACGCTTCCTGATCTTCTGGAGCTGTTGTCTGAGGCTTTGAGGGATAAGAAGCATATTCCTCTTGTGGTGTGGGATGATATGGGTGTGCATGCGGGTAAGCGCACCAAGTCTGTTACGGCGTTCTTTAAGGAGTTCAGCGAGATGTTTGACGCTATAGGCTCTGTGCTTCACGGCTTGATCGGCACCTGTATTCGACCGGACTCTACGGTTCCGGCTTTACGTGAGAGGTATCTGGGGGAGGTTTTGGTGGAGCCGAGGGGTCACTTTAACTTTATGAGGTATGATTGGCGGATAGCGTATTACCTGCCTGGCCAACCGTTTTTCTGTAAGGTATGGGTTGAAGAGGGAGATTTCACAGAGCTACCGACAGGGGTGTATGAAAAGTATAGTCCTGAGAGGGATAGATTGTTGTTGACGAAGTTCGCTAAAGTATATGAGACAACCTACGTTATGCATGATTCTATCGGCAAGATTGATGAGACTGAGAAGGCTGCTTTGAAAAGGATTTTAGCGTCGAAGCCAGATGTACCGGTGAGAGATGATCGGTTGAGAGACAGCCTATTCACATTAGGTTATTCTCCTTCGGTTGTGGCCCTCACCTTAGCGAAGATTGAGGCAAAGCATCTCGCCGTGAAACGGGGTCAGAGATGGATACCTACACCCAGAGGCCAAGAAGTCGTAAACGAAGGCTCAACACCAACCTAGTTCGCCATTTCGGCATCAAGCAACACCTGTAGCGTCTTCGTTTAGCATCCTGTTGAGGAATTTCTTCTCCATCTGCGCCATGTAGTTGAAAGCTTCCATATTGCTCCACAGGTTTTCCATGAGACTGTCGAATGATGTACCCATTTCTTCGGCTATTCTGATTAACTGTCTGTATCCTTGGGCTGCGGTGGTTGCGTCTTTGAATGTTTGATACTCGATTATTACCTTTCTGCCAGAGACTCGAATCTTCTTAACTGCACTACGACGTGACATTTTGTAACGCCTCTAATCTACAGGTCTTTAGGAAGTGGTTTAAGCTACGGCGCGTTTCAAAGCTGAGGGTTGTGTCTTCCTTCACGGTTTTAGGTGGTAGATGTAGGCTTATCACGCCGTGTTCGGGGTGAAGTATCACTGAGGCATCGTAGTCATGTCTGCCGTCTGCGTCTCTACAGTTCAGATGGTATCGCTCCTTATTTCTGGTGGTTGAATGCTTAACCCACATCTCTAATCACCTTAGAACTTTCTATATTCATCACTGTCTCTCATCTCCTCTCTGACACGCCCCCATCTTTCCTTCAACCGTCTTTCAGATTCAGCTTTAGCCTTCGCCTCATCAATAGATCTCTGCTTATCTAAAGCTCGGGGCGCATCTACCTTCACACCTGTGTCAGATAGGGCCTTCTTTGCCTCTTGGTTTATCGTAGCTCTCTCTTGCCCGCTCCACTTCGGGTCTTGCGCCTCTTGATATAACCGAACCGCTCTCTCTTTCGGAGTCTCTTCACGTGCAGATAGAAGAGTGTCTAAAGGATGCACTCGCCCTCTCTCTATGGGGCCTTCTAATGTTTCTCCTTTCAGCATACTTGGTTTACGCTCTTCTTTTCCCCGCTCTATCTTCACCTTATGAGTATCTGTCTTCATTTTGGGTATGGGGTTTTGTATTGACTCTTTCAATACTTGCCAATCGTCTTCTCGCATAGATATTCTCCGACTTGTTGACTTTTCCTTATCCCATATTGATACCTCTTGTGTCCACTGTCTATCTTCATCTCTCATCGATGTTTGACCTACTGTATAGGATTTCTTCGGTGTCTCAACAATATCTTTCCCTATTGTCTTGGGTAGCTTGGGTAGTTCTCTCGGCACCCACGCTATTTCACCTGTTCCTCTCAAGGGGTGGACATATTCTTTGGCTCTGCCTTGCCTCAGATATTTCCTCAAGTCTTCGTAGCTGTCAAAGTCTTTGTTATGCCAGCTTCCATCTATCCTATAATGTAGTGTGAAAGTGTTCGGCTGTATGTGCGATGTGTCCAAAACGCTGTATTCCTGTATTGGGAAGACATATCCATGCCTAGATTGATCTAGGTTATCCATTAATGTCTTGACATAGAAAGACCTTTTCTCTTTAGACCACTCAGGATATTCTTTCTCGGTGATAACTCGCTCCACTGTTAGTAATGCGTCTCTGGATTCAGTGTCGCCGCTATGTTCTTTCAGCTTCCATTTTAGAGAGTAGAGGGCTCTTACATCTCTTTTCCGCACATCATCTATGTTTCCTAGTGACTTCACAAACTCCCTCTGCTCAATCAGTTGCTTTCTTTTCAACTCCTCTTCTGGTGTAAGTATCTGTCCTACACTCCGAGCTTCTTCGACTTGCTTCTCGACTTTAGCTTCGACTTCCTGATGCGCCTCGATGATCTCTCTCTGCTCCTTCTTAGTTGGAACCCTAATCTCTTCTTTGAAGGCATTAGGATACTTCGTTTTTAACAGAGATAGAGCTTCTTTTGGCTCAAGCGTCAAGTCGAGCTCAGAGTCCCAATCTATCTTATCGAAACTGTCAGGGTCAACCTGCTTCTGAATCTGAGCCATAAGATTGCGGTACAGCATAGGGTTTCTGAGAGTGTTCATCTTAACCCTCTGAACTTGCACTGGCCTAGGCCGATACCGTTGACTAACTAGGGCCCCTTTAACCCGCCCCACTCTAGGAGTTATAGGTCTGATGCGCTCCTCTCTATCCCTGTAGAAACCTATTGGCCTCTTAACAGAAACCGGCTTCTGAACCCGCCGGACAACCCTGGCCTTCTCTTCCCTAGTCTCTGAAGATAACTCGTAGAGCTGACCACCATACCAGACAGTTCTAGGCCGAGGCCCTTGCCGTAGCCTAGACAATCAGAGTAGATCCCCCTTACTTAGGTACAGGCTTCAGCTTACCGGTCTTGATGGCGTGTGTGACTTCCCAATGCTCCTTTAGATTAATTCGCTCCTTCTCTTCATGTAAACGCCTGATCTTAGGGTTGTCCCCGAAGTCCTTGGCTGTATATCGCTTTGACCGGCGAGCTCCTTTTACTCGACCTACCTTTCTGGTGATCGGCCTTGTCCTACCCTTCTTATCGGTGTACGCACCGACATATACTTGACTCAAGCTACAGAGAAGAAAAGGCTAGGTCTTTAAAAACATTTAGAATCTCTAGTCTGATGCTTTAAATACTACCCATCTTCTATTACGGCTATCAGTAGCACCGACATAAGGTTGCCTCTCAAAGTAATTAGCTGATAAGCTTCCAGATTCATCAAGTTCTCTCAGCTTTTCATTAGCTATTCGTTCAGCAGCCGATGGATATTCAGCGGTCACTCGAATATGTAGCTCGCCATCTCGTTCAACCCAATCTTTATTTGGAGGTCTATATTTAGTGCTTCGTGATGCACCACGTATACTCCCCGATCCTACTGGGTAAACCTGTCCTCTCTGCCTCGATGAACCCGTTGTTCTAGTCCTAAACTTCGGCATTACAGAGAGATGATTAACCCTAGCACTATATATGTTTTTACAAGCCGAGACAAGGGTATTCTAACCCTTAGACCCCATGGTGTCCACACCCTCAAAACAAGTCGGGTGTAAATATCTTTAATATACTAAACATTAAAACAGATACAACCACCCCGAAACCCTTAGTCATTCAACACTACAACTATAATGTTAAATAGGGGTAGAACTAACCTAAAGGCATGAGCGGGCTATTTGCGCCAAGAAAAGGGGAAGCCTTGGACAGTAAAGGCGTGGTCAAGCCCAAGAGAACTTTAAAGGACATTACAGGTAGAGTTCCTTTACCTGAGTTACATCGGCAGCTTGTCGAGTCGGAAGGGTGGCCGTATAAGACGTTTGTAGATCAATATCGGAAGCGGGATAAGGGCTTAGTGTCTGCTTGCGTAGTGACAGGGGGGCGTATCAGAGAGGTTCTTATGATCGAGAAGAAGCAGATCATAGCTGATCCTGACGATGAGGATTATTGGCTCATCACTAACTTCCAAGTCGTTAAGAGGAAAGGCGGTGCTAAAGACTACCGTGTCGAAGTGGCTCTGCCACTTGAAGGCGCTAAATACCCGTGGAGTGAGTTCGCACCGTTCACCCGCCTATTCTTAGACTACGTTGAAGACGCTCCGGATGGGGGACGTATATTCAGATTCGGGCGGATTAGAGCTTGGCAGATCGTGGAAGCTAATTTAGGGATCTGGTGTCACTACCTTCGCTCTGTCTGTGAATCTCATTTAATGCGCATAATGAAGGATTCAGTCGTAGTGGGCCGGTATATGAAGGTGAACCCTGAGACATTATCGAAATATGTTCAAGCAGAGTGGCGTGATTATAAGTGATGGTCGAGAATGACTATTAAAGATGTAGAAAGGGCGGCTCTATCTTTAGGGGTGGATTGGCTTGCTCGGTTCTGCTAACTCTTGAGGATCCAGCTTCTCAGATCTATTGGTGGGTGTTTATCGTAGTTGAGGAGTATATGGATTCTCCGGCGGGTCAGTAGAACGGTTTGACGTACATAGACTTCGAGGGGGCCTAATGGAAAGGGCTTACAGAGGCGACGCAGAGCATGGTCAATCACCGGTTTTGTCTGCTCCATCTTGCACTACACCTCTTTATGTTATGTCTTTTTGGAGTGGGTAAAGCCTGCTTTCGGGCGTGACTTTATAGACCTCGCCCGCCATTATTTTGACTTTGCCTCCTTCTCATCTAACCCATACTCTAAAAGCGATTTCACCAAGTCATCATACATCTTCGTCAGAGGCTCTGACAGCAACCCTCTGAGCTCATCAGGCGTCAGCTTAATCTCAACCTTCATTCTGCGGTCACAGGCCCTTTTTCTCCCGTAAGAACATAGTAGTGATACCACGCCCTACACCTAACGCATTCGTAGACCTCAATCTCGCTGAATGTCTCTTCGTTCTCAGTTCGTTGTGGCCCGGCACCGCCAGCGAACT
>ERZ1292629.4117-Hain-H43-01um-R1-4117-length-10803-cov-4_pt1 | contig 10803 bp, 9 predicted proteins | sample MGYA00564399_ERZ1292629 | MGnify/ENA primary metagenome ERZ1292629 (study PRJEB36523, sample SAMEA6512636) | groundwater metagenome | collected 2019-01-08 | study: AquaDiva: Metagenomics assemblies of 32 groundwater samples | reverse complement strand
CCAGATCCTTCAGCTTCTTCAGCAGTCGGTAAAAATTGCGCTGCTCCATATCGAGCGCGCTGCACGCGTCGCCCACGGGCATGGGGTCATCGTCGCGAAGATAGAGGTCCATCGTCCTCAGTCTGGCAATCACCGCCTCCCGCTTAGAATCATCCAGAGACAGGAACAGGGCGTACTCTGATTCGCCAGAAAAGCCTGAAGCGGCATGCCGTTTGACCAACTCCTCGTCAGTTTCGAGGGCCGACCGATCCGAACCAACGTCGCGCGTGCCGTTTTTCTTACTGTTCATCCATGACTTATTAGAACAGTAAGGCACGCATCGTCAAGTGAGTTGGTCACGATACTGTGCAGTTAAAACCACATTCCTGTTGCCATCACGGTCATTTTAGCGCTCCTAAATGCACAGTATCGTGACCAACATGGAGACAGTGCGATGACGACTAAACCGCGAAGTGCAGATCGAAACAACCTCGTTTCAATCGTTTATACAGAGTATCTGATCGAGATCATCCGACATTTTGAACGACAGCAGCGCGTTAAGACGTGGAGTCGTTCTCGCTCCAAATGGCCCAACAGCAACCGTCGCGGTTGGACGTTCTGGCATGACTGACGCGTATGAAGAACTGGCTGAGATCGACGTTCGCGCCGCTATCAACCTCATGCTGCGCAACCCGTCATACGAGCCTTCCGCTGGCCGGTTGCGCGCCGAAACCTTGCTGAGGAAGCACAACAGCCTGGTCAACACCATGGCTCGCATTGTGGTCGCCAACGACAATGGATCGCTCCGAACAGTCTCTGGCGGAACGCACCATGCGAGCGGCTGGTACCCTTCCGTGAAGGTCGGCCGCACACAGCATTATGAGAGCCTGCATCAGCTTGCACTGATCGAGCGATGCGAGACGGACCCCAATGTTGTCCACTACCAATCAGAAGCTCGCCGCTTCGAATTCATCCTGAGGAAAAAGGAGCGGTACACAAGCGACGTCGACATACTGGACGCCGATGGACGCCTGGCGGTCGTCGAAGTCAAAGGCGACGATGCGGACCTGCGAGATCCAGAATATCGGCTGAAGCTTGCCGGCGTCGCAGAAATTTGCCGCCGGGTAGGCCACGAATTCCGTATCACCTTCGGTTCCGAAATTTTCGAGAATAGCCGCCACCGCTTCAACGTACGCCTCGCCAGCTCGATGCGCCGCACGGCCATCTCATCGTCGCAGAAGCGGCTCGTCGAAAGCCTCCGCAGCAAAGGGGATGACATGCAGTTGGGCGAATTCGCTGAGCTGATGGCGCCCGGAAATTTTGTCCAAGGGCGGGCAATCACTTTCGCCATGCTGGTGAGGCGCATCGTGTCGCTCGATCTCACGCAGCCTCTCATCGATGAGATGCCTGTCAGCTTCATCTGATCATAGATCAAATACCCCAGGAAGGATTCAACCATGACCTAGAGTGAAATTATAACTGCCTGACGAACCCGCAGGCACCCATCACAACAGAAGCAATGCCATTCGCAGCGTAGAAATATCTACTGCTGATGGATTTTGCGCGCCCTCAGAATACCCAAATCTCGGGAGAGATACGTGAATTACTTCCCCTATAAGCTCAAACGCAATCAGCTATACAGTATCGAAGGTCAACCCTGTGTTTTTACATCACATGGATATGGCACACGCCTGAACTTCGAACATGCTGCCACAGGCAAGCCCGTCGAATATCTCGATGACGCCGGCGTCGTCCGTCCAATGGACCAGGAGCGCTTTCGGACGCTGCTTCAGAACGGTCAATTCTTCCAGATGGCAGACCGTGGGCAGTCGCCGGCCAAGAACAAGATCGCTGAATCACATCTCACGCCCGCCGAATGTGAGGAACTCGATCCCGAAAGCGCACTTCGGCTGGCAACATTACGGCTGCTCGATCGGAACGGCGTAATGACCGGCGTGAAGGCAATCTCTGCAGGATTTGCCGAGCACTGGACCCCCGAGTTGCACGCCAAATATGGCGAGGCACCCAATCCGCACACCGTGAAACGCTGGATGCGGGAGCGCGGTAAAGTCGGCGACCGCGATGCTCGTGAGGCCACGAGCGCCCAGGGGCGCCATTGCTATGATGAAGATGGCATCCGCATGGAAATCCGCCAGCGCCTGGCTTTGACTTACTATGCGTCGAAGAAGAGCGTCACCGATATCAATGTGCTGACCAACGCTGAGATTAGCCGCGTCAACGATGGCACTTCGCTCGAATACGAGATGCCTACGGAGCAGCTCCTCCCGGTGAGCCTGAGCACCACATATCGCGACATCAAAATGCTTGAGTGTGAGCAAACGGTCGGTGCCCGCCACGGCAAGCAGGCAGCCTACTCTCGGTGGCGTGGCGCAGGGAAAGGGCATGAGGCGGAGCGTCCTCTGGAATTCGGGCTTATGGATCACACCCCCATACCCGCTCTCCTCGTCATCGACGTGGAACGCGCCATCATTCTGGGCCGCCCGACTTTCTCCGCACTTGTTGATGGGTTCAGCAGGGTCGTGCTCTCGCACATGCTGTCTTTCAATGCCCCATCATACGCCACCGTGTCGGAGTTGCTTCGCCGGTCTGTTCTACCGAAGATCGTGCCGCCGATCATCAAGAACAAGCACCCTGAAGCCCAGGACGTCTGCGGCCTGTGCAGCACATATCACGTGGATGGCGGCATGGAATTCCGCAGCCACGATATGGAGAGCATGAGCAAGGCGACCGGTGCAACGGTCCGCATCAGTGGTCGGAAGAAGCCGCGCGAACGAGCCCTTGTTGAGCGCATCTTCCTCACCATCCACAATTACGTGTCATCGAAGGTGGCCGGCGCCCATCTGCCGATCGCCCTCTCCCGCGAGTATGATTACGACCCCGCCGTGGATGCCGTGCTGACGCTCGACGAACTCGAGGCACTCATCATGTTCGCCATCGCGGTCTATCACACGACCCCGCATGGCGGCCTGAACGAGAAACAGCCTCTGCTCTGTTGGAAACAGGGCACCGCCCAGTACGGGATCGTTCTACCGCGTGATCCTCGCATCTTCGAGAAGGCCCTTCTCCCCAAGATCAATTCGCACCGGCTGACCCACGCTGGCATCGAGTGGAATGGCCTGCGCTTCGGCGATTACAAAGCCGTGCCTGACCTGCTCGCTGATCTTGTCCCCTTGGAAGGCAAGCGTCAGCGCCTGAAGAATGCCACTGCAACGGTGTCGTTCCGCTATGACCCGTACGATCTGCGCAAGATCTGGGTGATCAACCGCAAAACCAATCAGGACGTCGAGCTGTACTGCCAGACGGCCGGCTATACCGACGAGCCGATCAGCCTGTGGATGCACGAGCAGATCCGTGAGAAGGCCAAGGCGGAAGCCGCCGACTTCAACTCACGGGAATGGCGTGACGCCTGCCGCGCCGAGCTTCTCGACGCCATCGACCAGCTGACGCCCGAAGCCAAGGAGCGTGAGCGCAAGCTTCTGGCCAAGCTGCTCGAAAACAAGCGCATCCGCAGCATCACCGGTGAGCTCGCTACCCTGCAGCGGGAGCGCCCTGAACCAGTCGACATCCCGATCATCTATGCAGACGTGATCGAGCACGAGATGCACGATGCCGACACCCTGTCTCGTCGCCCCGCTCCACAGAAAGCGGCCCCTACCGCATCTAAACGGCGGAGCAACCGGCAGAAGGCGAAAGCTGCCAATGCCCGGGAGGCGACGCCAGAGGACATGCCAGAGCGCGACCGGCGTGCTCCTGCGCCGCCACCCACCCCGGACGCGTCGACCACCGACCCCGAACCACGCCGCGAACGCAAAAAGCGCTCGAACGACAGCAGCTATTTCTAACCCCTACCCGAAAGGCAACACATGACTACCACTACATCAAACCCGCCGGTTGTACGGCCGAATGAAGCCGCTGCCCGCTCTCAGCGCGTGGCAGATGCCCGCAGCGCGTTCCGCCAGATCAAGATTGTTCATCCTCGCCAAGAGGCCATCATAGCTGGGCTGGATGAGGTCCGGCGCTCTGGCATCGCCACCCGTGGCGAGCGGCAATATGGCATCACCCTCCTGGCTGAAAGCGGTTCGGGCAAAACGACAGCAGCCGAACATTTCCGGGACGGCATCGAACGCCTGGGCGAACTTCCCGAAGGCAGCCGGCCCGTCCTGATCGTCAAGCTCATGAGCACTGGCACCGCCAGGTCGCTATTCTCTTCCATCCTGCAGGCCCTGGACGCCCCCTTTTATGACCGCGGCACCGAACCCAACCTGCACAAGCGTGCCGTGCAAGCCATCAAACGGGATAACGTGCAGTTGCTCGTCATCGATGAAATCCAGCATCTGTCGCGCCGGTCATCGGCCGCAACCCATGTCACGGATAGCCTGAAGACGTTCCTTGATTCTGGCCTTGTTCCTATCGCCTTTTTCGGCACCCACGACGCGGACAAGCTGTTCCAGTCCAGCCACGAGTTGAACGGCCGGCTCTTCCCTCCCCTCACGCTTCCTCCCCTTGATTGGTGGGCGGATGACGATCGAGACCTATTCCTGGACTTCGTCGAAGACCTCGATACCGCCATGGTCGACAAGCAGATCATGAAGGTCGCCAGCGGCCTGGTCGAAGAGGACATTGCTCGCCCCCTTTGCCTCGCAAGCAGCGGAATCATCGGCCGCACCTGCCGCATCGTGGAAACGGCGGCGATAAATGTCGTGCGTGAAGGTCGGCATGCGATTACCCGCAACGATCTCGCCATGGCAGTGAACAGCTGGGCCATTGCCCATAGCTTCATCGACTATAATCCGTTCGTGGAGATCGAAGCTTGAGCCAAGTGAAATACCCGCTCGCGCCGATCGCTGGCGAAAGTCTCATGGGCCTTGTCGCCCGTGTGACTGCCGAGAACGGATATCCACGGACGGGAACGCTTTTGTCCGAGGCTGGCTGGGTTTACGACAACAAGCCGACGGCGGCCACAACCAACGCCGAACAGCTACCGGCGCTGGCTGACATTCTGGTAGTGCCGTACCTCCAATTACTGCACCATGCCCACGGTCCAGAAGAAGGCAGCGCGATCATACATTGGTTTGGTGGACGCGCGTGGCAGAGCGAACTGCGAACCACCATCCGCCGATATGCACCGGCCAGCCTTGCCCTATCGGCTCATCATCGTGCGATTTGGCAGTTGGCCTCCGTCCCATTCTGCCCGGAAACCTTTCAGATCCTGCGCAGCGAATGTCACGAATGCGGCGTCACCCAACGGTGGCGGTATGCCAACGGCATTGCCACCTGCGACCAAGATGTCTGCAGCGCGGACCTGCGTGAGGGACCGGCCGAGTTCATCCCTCTCGAGATGCGCGACAATCTGGGCATCTATGCTGGCCTCTTCAGCCATGATTCCGATGTACGTGCCGCTTCGCGATCACAGTTTCCTGACCCGATTGCGAGTTTGGAGCCGCACGACATTGCCGACTTGGCTTTGAAGCTCTCCCCCTGGCTAAACGACCAACTGCGCGGAAAATGGCTGACCAATCCTAACCTTACCATGACGGTCATCAGCGCGCTTCATGATGCTGTGACACTGCTGCGCCAATGGCCCATCGTTCCAGCCGACCTATTTCCAGCTCCACGCGAAGGGGACAACTGGTCGAACAAATTGGGGCACGCCGTCAAGCAAGCCCGGATCGGCCGCTCCTCGCCCCGCGTCAAAGCCCTGTTCGCGATGTTTCTACATGGCCTGCAGCAAGAGCAGCCCGATCTCAGTCAAAGCCCTGATCTGACCGACCTCCCGTCGGCCGACGAGGGGAATGACATAGTTGGACTGATCTCCGCCAAATCAGCCGTGCGTGTGCTGCGCGAGACGGATACCATCATTGCAAAGCTTCGCGCCGCCGGCGTCTTCAAGCTCACCGACGTGCGAGTGCATGGCGTAGTTCGACCGTTCCATGATCCTGGGGAAATCGAGGAACTGGCACGCACCAAGCCTGACCGTCTGCCTTTGACCGCTGTGTCTCAGTCAACTCAGTTGCCCCGCTATGCCGTAGCGCAGTTGATGCAATCTGGATTGCTCGCCCCGCTGACCCACCCTTATTGGGAGGCGCGATATGGCGTCCGCAATACCACCACGCAGGCCTGGGCGGCATTCGAGGCAAAGATCCAAGCCAAAGCCGATCCCGCCATGATTGACGGCGTTCCGCTGCAAATCGCAGCACGAGCTATTGGCGGTCGTGCCAAGCCCTGGGCTGGCATCTTCGCCTGGCTTCTGGGGCCGGATGGTCGATTTAGTCTGGCCCCCGAGGCGTCGGACCTGTCCCACCAGATACTAATCCCGGCCGAACTCATCGACACTTTGCGGATGTTGGAAAACCCGTTGTCCGGTGCCCATGTCGAGGATGAGCTATCAGGCGCCGATGCCAGCGAGATACTCAACCTGGCCACCAATCAGTTTCTCAAATTCGTCGCCACCGGCCGCATACGTCGCCACGGTAAAGCATATCTCGCGGTGGATGTTCTTCAGACCGCCGCAGAGATCATAGGATCGGTCGAGATCGGCTACAGGATGGGATTGCCTCCCCAGTCAGCACAAAAATGGGCGCGGAAGGTCGGTTTGCCGACGATACATGATGCGGGCTACTGCCGCATGAGCTTCGCCAATATCATGAAACAAGGCGCTTGGTCAGCCTAGACGACGCCCGCGTCGCGTGAGCGCTCCTCGATCCGGGCCAACATAGCACGCTTGCGCGCTGTTCGGCGCGATCCGCTATTGCGCATGGCATCGGTACGCTCTGGAGTATCGATGATACCCAAGGCAGCCTTGCGCTCTCGGATTCCCGTTAAAAGGTCAGAGAGGGTGATGATCATGCCGCTCCATCCCTTCCGTGGATCCAGGTTCATTTTAGAAATGTGCAGCCCGCCAGCGACATTCCTGCTTCGGTGCCAATAATATCCCATGCAAGATGAATACGCGAGCAAGCGTCGGAGCAACTCCGAACGCCGCTCGATCGCCTTCAGGACATCGCTGTTCACGCCCCGTTAGGCCGGGCTTTTTATTATGCGCGGTTCTAGCGAATAAGAAGAAATCATGAGACCGACGATCTTACTGACCGCCTTGGCCCTCTCCCTGTCCGCCTGTGGGCCGGTCCACCCCAGATGGAAGAATGAAAGCTCCCACGACATCCGTGTGACCTATTTCAAAGGCACATCGCACTATGGGGTGCTCATCAAACAGGGTCGGGAAAACGTCCCTGTTGCGCCATTCGATTTCCAATCGGTCGAACGGATCGAAATCGAAGATAGCGGCCAGACACAGCGGCTGACCAAAGCCGCCGTGTCACAGATGCACGCTGAGTGCGGCCATGGCTATTCCTGCCGCATTCGATACGGAGACGATCATCAGTTAAAGGTCGCGCCTGGCTAACAGCTTCAGCTTGCCACCCATCGCACTGACGACATCAGCCGAGAAGTTGGTCAGTCGTCGGTGCGAATCATTCGTCAGGCTCTTTGCGCGCAGCTTGGACAGGCGCTGTGGCAAGTCCGCCGCAACCTTACGCGCCTCGCCCGGGCGCAGATTGCGCCAACGACGCACTTCCTCACGAGAACGACCACAACCACGGCACCAGCCGGACGAGGCGTCAAAACCACAAAGGTCAATGCAAGGCGAGCGCACAGATCATTCCATTGAATTTGATTGCATACCCTACCCACCTACCCTATAACGCATCGTCCTACCAGCAGCAATTTGCTGCGTGACACTGAGGCTACCGAGGGAAAAATGGCCCACATCAATGAAAACCGAGACGCGTTACTCGGGCGAATCAAGCGCATCGCGGGCCAGGTTGGCGCAGTAGAACGCGCGCTTGGCGGCAACGCGAATTGCACCGAAGTCCTCCATCTGGTCGCAGCCGTTCGCGGAGCCGTGAATGGGCTTCTCGATGAGATCATCGTCGAACATCTGGAGGCCCATGTCGCGCGCGACGGTCTGTCGCCCGAAGAACGCCAGCAAGGCGCAGAGGACCTCGTCACGATCATCCGGAGGTACAGCAAGTGAGCACCAAGACCGCCGTGCTGGCCGACACCGGCCACCTGACGCACGAACATATGTTCCTGGCCGCCAGCCATGACGACAATGCCCGCCGGACACTCTGGGTCGTGGTGCTCACCGCCCTCATGATGGTGGCAGAGATTGTCGCTGGTTACACTACTGGATCGATGGCCCTACTGGCTGACGGCTTCCATATGGCCACCCATGCCGGAGCGCTTGGTGTTGCGGCCGCGGCTTATGCCTATGCGAAACGCCATGCTCATAACGGCGACTTCAGCTTCGGCACCGGGAAGATCGGCGATCTCGCTGGATTCGCATCGGCCCTCGTCCTGGGCATCATAGCCCTCGCTATCGGCGTCGAGTCCGTCATGCGGCTGTTTGAGCCTATCAACGTCGCCTTCGCGGAGGCCACATGGATCGCAATCCTCGGGCTGCTCGTGAACATAGCCTCGGCCTTTTTGCTCTCCGGCGGCCACGGTCACGACCATGGGCATCACCATGGTCACAGCCATGGTGGCGACAACAATCTGCGTTCTGCCTACATGCATGTTCTGGCTGATGCCCTGACATCGGTGCTGGCAATCGCAGCTCTGTTGGCCGGCCGCTATCTGGGCTGGGTGTGGATGGATCCAATCATGGGCATCGTCGGCGCCATCGTGATTGCGCGCTGGTCATGGTCGCTGATGCGCGACACGGCCGCCATTCTCCTGGACCGCACAGATCGCCACGTAGCCGATGAAGTCCGCGAGTTGGTCGAAACGGCAGGCGATGCCCGGATCACGGACCTGCACGTGTGGAAGGTAGGCCCTGAAGCACACTCCGCGATCGTTGGCGTCTCTGCCCAACCGGGCGTAGATGCGACGGAAATCCGCAGACGCCTTGTGCCCGTTCATGAGCTTCAGCACCTCACCGTCGAAGTCGCGACAGTGGCATAACCGACAGGAATATCGTGATTTATCCCACATTTTCTTGAATCGCGAAAATGTGGGATAAATTTCGCGGTCGCATGAACGGTTCACTCACGCTGTTCCAAATAGCTTGGTTCGGCAGGAGAGGAAGAGATAAAAACAATGTAGGAACTTTGTGCGCGCTCCACGGCGACAAAGGAAATTCATCCATTGGACGCCTCGCCACAATAGATCTGTCCATGGTTCAAAATGCTGAAACATCCCTTCGCTCTTGTGAAATCAACCGGCAAGGTCGTTCACATCGATGACGCTTCTAAAACCCAAGCGCCATTTATCTGCGCCGGCTGCCAATCCGAAATGCGCCACGTTGCAGAAACCGTCCCACATACCCGTAAGGGTAGCGACAAAATCATAACGCGGCGCGGTCACTTTGCACATGTTTCGCATGACGAATGCACATCCGGCCTCGAAACAAGCCTTCACCTCTGGTCGAAGATGGTAATCGAAGAGGCCCGAACTGTCGGGCTTCCTCCGCACCATGTCGAATATCGAGACTTAGCCCGCGATTTCGAGACCGACTGGAAATACCATGCCGTGACGCTGGAAGAATGGCAGGACGGCATCAGGCCTGACGTCGTACTCTATCATCCCGATGGTCGCCTAAATGTCGAAATCAAGGTCTACCACGCGGTCGACGAAGTCAAGGCAGAGCTTCTCCGCCAGCGCGTCCAGTCATGTATCGAGATCGACGTCGTCGAATATGATTTCGAGACAATGTCGGGGCACGACCTGCGGCAGGCGATCCTGTTCGATGCGCCCCGCATCTGGATTGCACATCAGCTGGAAAATGAACGCATCGCGCTTCTCAAATCCGAACATGATGAAATGATTAGCGCCAAAGGTCTTCAGTTACGCAACCTACTGAATGATATTCCTCATTTCATTACTAAAAAAGAGCGCAAAAAGCACGAGGCCGAAGTCCTTGAGCTTGGCACCAGACCATTCATTGGTCGAGAAATTCCAGGGACGCATTGGTTCTGCGCGCCAACAGACAATTGGCAACATATAGTCCTGCGCGATTATCTCGATTCTAAGCCGGATCTGGATGGTGATATATCGTATGATCGCCCTCCGAATGTGTATCGTAAGTTTACCCACAAAATGGGCTTTCTTTTATCAGAGAGGGTTTTTGAAACCCAAGAAACTGGCCCTGTTACTCGCTGGCCATTCGAGAATACAACCCTCACCGATCCACGTCAGATCGATCGAGATGTTCTTGACGCTGCCGGCACAAATGCGGTTGAATATGGATCGCCGGATCAAACCGTCGCAACTTACATGCGGATGCTGTGCGACGAGCCCGACAGGCAAGGGGTGCACCCAATTGCTAGGCGGATCATTGCCCATGGATCCAAGCCCAACACCTTTGTCGTCAATCCCGAACGCAAAGCCTATACGAAGCGTCGCGAAGCCCTTCAGCTAAAATTTGAGGCCGCAGGGCGGCGGCGCGGTCTCTATGACGACGATTTTCGTGAGTGGTACATCATACCTCTCTCATCTAACGGCACAACACCGCGTCATATCTGCATGGAAGGAGGAGTCCCCTATGCGCGGCTCCTCGCAGACATAGATGCTATCGAGAACATGATTTCCGGCGGATGGCCCGTCCAACGCCTACTAGGTATCGAAGAGTCGTGGCTCAGAAGGAAACGAGCTCAGCAATACAATAAGCCCGACGCGGAAGGCGGCGGCCCACAGCCCTTCCGCCAAAACACACATCGTCGTTGTGCATCTTACGCTCTGATGCGTCAGCGGGTGTCTTGTTACCAAATTCTCATTGCCATGGCATCCCGCTTGTTTGAATCAAAG
>ERZ1292629.4113-Hain-H43-01um-R1-4113-length-10812-cov-9_pt1 | contig 10812 bp, 10 predicted proteins | sample MGYA00564399_ERZ1292629 | MGnify/ENA primary metagenome ERZ1292629 (study PRJEB36523, sample SAMEA6512636) | groundwater metagenome | collected 2019-01-08 | study: AquaDiva: Metagenomics assemblies of 32 groundwater samples | reverse complement strand
GAATTTCTTGACTGAGCCAGTTACCAAACAACCACGGACCAACTTCTTCTGATGCCTACCAATACCGCAGACGAAACTACTTCAACCGTCTTTAATGTCCCGCCGCCTTCGGCAGAGGAAACCCAACTCTTATTGCAGGAGATCCAACTGGCACAGGCCCGTATTGACCAACTCATTACGTCCGGTCAATTCATGGCGGGGATTTTCGCCAACCTACCCAGTGAGTTAGAGCAGATCAAAGCCAATCCAGACGCCGCCAGAGCAATTCAGGAGGGTAATTACAGTCTGGCAATCTCTTCCCTGCCGCAAGTCCAGGATCTTTTGCAAAGAGAAGCCGCCAACATTGCCAACGGTGGGAAGGTAGATCCGCAAACCGCCGCTTATATTGATGAGGTTTACCAGGGCCAACTGGCATCCGGACAGAGTGATATTAATGAAAATACCCGGCAAATCCTTGAACAATTACGGGAAGAACTAGCCCCTTCCTTGGGCTTGCGTCCCGAGGATACCCCGATCCAAGACCGGGGTGCGCGAGTGGCCGCTGAGAGTGCCCGTCAGCAAGGCCAGCTCACCAGAGATATCGCCTCTAAAAGCGCCGAGGCAAAACTGAATTTCCCTTTGGCTCAAGGGCAATTAAGCTCTGAGCGGACCAGGAACTTTGCTGATATCTCCAAGGCGGCTACTGACTTCCAGGGTCAGTTACAACAACAGGCGTTTCTGAACCGGCAATTATTGACGGAATCCGCCGGTAATTTGGGCGTGAACTTCGTCAATGCCACCGGCTCCTCTCCCGGCACGGTAGCAACCAATCTTGGCGCAAATCGGGCTTCCCTGGCCCCGAGGACGGTAACGGCCAGTTCTTCCAGTTTCGACCTGGGGCAGACCTTAGCCGGGTTGGGTGGATTTCTTGACCCGATACTTGATTATTTTAACCCGGTCCCGGATTAATTTTCCTTATGGAAATCACTTATGCCTATTGATGTCAGTGGAGTAAACCAAGACGCCGCGCAACTCAGCAGCGAGGCCAAAGGCCGCCCCAAGGATAAAAAGTCCTTATTGCGGGCCTTGTCCCTGGCTATTGGCGGTTTCGGGGCCGCCTCACAAGGGCAGGAAACCCCCTTGGATAAGATCCGCCGCCGTTCTCAAGAAGAGGAAGAACTCTCCATCCGCCGGGCCGGGGTGCGCCAGGATGCCTACAATGCCGGAACGAAGGCACTGAACGAACTGTACAGTTCCGGCACGGAAGTCACCCCAGAGGCCGTGGAATCGGTTATGGGGCAGTTTTCCTCTCCGGAGATAGAAAGACTCACGGGCGGGGTACGAGCTTCCCTAGACGCCTATAATGCGCAATTACAGGCCGGGCGTCTGACAGAGTTCAAGTCCTTGCAACCGACCATGAACGCCAATCGAGCGGTGATCGCTACGATGGGGCTGACACCGGAAGAATTTGCTAACCTGTATCGCACCAATGAAACCTTTAAGGCTAAGGCCGATCAGCGCCGGGAGGCTACTTACTTACAGGGGGCTTTATACAAAGTCTCGATGATTAAAGCCGCCCAGATGCGTGGTGAGATCCCAGAGGGGACTATTGATTTAGATACCATCGGTGATCTGAACGCCTCGCTGACTGGAGATAACCAGGAGTTCCAGTTGAGCGATGACGAGGTAGAGACTTTACGCGCCAACGAAGACGCACAGCGCAAGGTTGGGATCATGACTCCTACGGAGCGGGCTTTGATTGAGAAAGAGGAGATAAAGGATCGTTTTGAAGAGAACACCACTGGTGAGTGGACGAAAGTAACCAAGAACGAAGGCGGAAAATTACAAGATTATAAGAAATTTAAGGATGGCTCTATAGAAAAATTCGGAGACCCCTATGATAAGGGGGAAAGTGGCGAAACCACTAAATCAAAGTGGGATATGACTGTAGACGCTGCCCGTGCCTACATCGAATCCCAGGGGTACAAAGTAGGGCAGGCTCTAACTTTATCGGATCGAACGAAAGACCCAAGCCTATCCAAACAAATGGAAATGGCTATGCGCCAGAAATTCTCCGAAGGAGGGAAGGTGCCACAAACGGCTATCGATCTGTTGAAGAGTGACCCCAGTGAAGCAGCAAAACAAGAGTTCCAAGAAGCCTTCGGGGTTAGTGCGGATGATTACTTATAATGGTCAATCGTTTTCTTGAATCAACCGAGGAGAAAACTAATCGGTTCACTGATCCGCTGACAGTTACTAAAGAACTGATTAATAAAACCGGAATCCCCAACGCTCTCAAAAAAACCGGGAATAAGTTTCTCGATATTATCCAGTATGCGGATGCGCCTAGAAACGCTCTCTTCCAGGGCTTCAAGGAAGTTCCCTTCGGGGGACAAGGTGATGTTGTCGGGGAAGCGAAAAAAGGCTTGCTGATGGAAACTCATGGGAGTACCCAAGAATTCATACCAAAATCTTTCCAAGCAGAACATCCTGTCTTATCTGCCATTGGTGGTATGGTCGGTGATATTGCCACCGATCCGCTAACATATGCGCCTTCCTCAATTTTTACGATCCCGGCCAGGGCAATTGGCAGAGCCGCGAAAATTACCAAACTGATTAACCCAGTCTCTAGATTGGCGAATGATTCTACCTTACTGCGCTGGTTGAATGTCTATGTGGGGGATTCAAAAAAAGCCAAAGAGATCGCCGGGCAGTATAAGGATTACAAAAATTCAGTTCGTTATCGTGGTGTAGAAGATGCTAAGTTATTTAACCAGGAAATTGAAGTCTTGGCGGAGCAAATGGGAGTCCCTGTTGCTACCTTAAAGGCAGATATCACCAAAAACGTAGAGCAGGGCGCATCTGGGGTTACTGAAGGGATGCGAAATATTGAAACCAAGTTGGTGCAAAGGAATAAAGAGATGCTCGACTTGGAGCAAGAATTAGGCGTCAAGATAGGTGATCTTGGGCCGACGTATATGGCGCATATCCTGACTCCGGAAGGAGGCCGTGCAGTCGGTGCTAACGAAATAAAGGAATATTTCTCGTTGCGACCATCCACCGCGCATCCTTCCGCTGAGATGCGCAAACTAGAAGGATCGGTCGCGGAGATCAATGCCCAACGCATTTACGGAACATCTGAATTATTCTACGACGATCCGGTAATCATCCAGGGAGTGAGGGAACTCAGACACGCCATGGTAGTGGGCGGGAAAAAGTATTTGGATGATGTGCAGACATTAGGGGTGCCTGTAGAACAGGCGCCAGAAGGTTATCGTTCCATAAAAGGAATCACCGGGGTTTCCTTTGACCCAGACGTAGCTGAGGTTATTGAACACCAGTTCGATATCATCTCCGATCCTGGAGAGTTAGATAAGGCATTGCAAGCTTTCGATGGCGCACAACGATGGTGGAAAATGTGGTCATTGGGGGCGCGACCAGCCTATCATTTCAGGAATCTGGTAGGGAACTTCTGGAACTCTTACTTGGGTGGTTTGAAAAACCCGCAACGCTACCAAGACGCCGCACAGCTTCAATACATGGCGGAAACAGGGAAAATAGAAGGGCAATTAGTGGGGAAAGATGCGCAGGAGTTATTTGCAGCGGCCAGAGATCATGGTGTTTTGGGCAAAGGCCAATATCATGCGGATATCCCGACTGAGATAGCGAAGGATTTACCTGGCGGTAAAGATGCAAAGTCATTCCTTGCTAAAGCATGGAAATATACTGGCTCCACAGACAACCCATTATTGCAAGCCGGGTTCAAATTTGGTGGCGGGGTGGAGAGCAACGCCAGATTAGCCTTGTTTCTGGACCAAGTAAAAAAGGGGGCCAGTTACGAAGACGCAGCCAAGCATGTTAAGAAATACCTCTTCGATTACGAGGATCTAAGTCCTGTTGAACGCGATGTTTTTAAGCGGGTAGTCCCTTTCTACACCTGGAGCCGTAAAAATATCCCATTACAAGTAGAAGCCTTGGCTACGCAGCCAGATAGGATACAGAAAATAAATATTGTCAGAAACAATATTGAGCGTGGCAGTGACAAGCCAGATCAGGAAAATGTGCCTGAGTACATAAAGCAAACTGGCCCCGTCTACATCGGCAAGTCAAAAGAAGAAGATGTCTCTAGGGTTTTCACCCTGATGAATTATTTGCCGCTCATGGATGTCGGGAGGATTGTAGCGCCGTCTGAATTTGTTAATATGATGTCGCCGTTTATGAAGGCACCACTGGAATATTTTACCAACTATGACCGTTTCAGGGACCAGGAGATAGAGCAATACAAAGGACAGACCACGGATTTCCTTGGGGTACGGATGCCGGTGCATCTGGCGCATGTCGCCAGAAACTTGATTATGCTGAATGAAATTGATAGAGCGAATCCAGGGAATGTCTTTGGCAAAAGCACCTATGATGCCGAAACCGAAACCAGAACGAGAACCAACAGTTTCGGGATGGGGGCGGAGCAAACGCTAACCGTTCCTGGGATTGGGCTACGCAAAGGATCGGAAGAAGATAAGTACCTCCAGATAGGGGATATGAAATTCGGCGTGGGTACGCCGCGTGAGGAAAGAACTGACTTGTCCGGATCCTCACGCTTGTTGCAATACCTATTCGGTTTCAGATTATACAATGTTAACGAGGGGAGTAATGAGATTCGCAATATCCGTGCTTTCGAGGGCGATATACGGAAGCTAAAAACCCTACTATCTTCCGCCGCCAGACAAAACAAAACCAGGGAAATGGAGGAATTATCAGTGGCCCTGGATCAAGCCGCCAATGCCTTTGAGAGAAAAACAACTCTTATTGAGCATCAGGAGAAAAAGCAACCCAACAACTCCTTCAAGATCCTCGGCCAAGTTGACGGTGGGTAGCATCAACTATGAGTATAGCAGCCAGACTTAAAACGTGGATTGGCGGGGAAACAATAACAGCCGGCGACTTGAATGCTGAATTCGATAGTTTGATCGATTCTGAATTAGCAGCCCTCGCTACATTAACCTCAGCCGCCGATAAGTTACCTTACTTTACTGGTTCGGGAACGGCGGCACTGACGGATTTTGCCTCATGGGGGAGGGCACTGGTTGCTATCTCTCTCGGATCACAAGCTGCCGCCGCCTCACATACTGGAATTGCTACCGGCTATATCATTCATACCAGTTATCACGACACTAACCTAACGTCAGGCAGTGGAGGCCAATTCCGCTTCACCGGCACAACAACGGTAGGTAAGGCTGGCAACTGGCCGAACGCAGACGGGTATTTTTACGATGCCGAGGGGAAGCAGTTTGCGATTGTTGGGAACGCTAGAATAAAACCATTTGGCGGAGTCGGGGATGACTCAACTAATGATTCGGTTGCGAGTGCGGCGGCGTTTACCTATGGATTGGCGGCTGGTGTTCCCGTTGAAGTGGAAGGTGGGGCTGTCTACCGTATTAGCACCGGCATATCTGTTGGCGGCATGGTGAGTATGATTGGTAAAGGAACATTAAAAACAACTTTGACCACTATATCCATGATAACGATGGATATCAACACTACCGGAGTTTATGGATGGCGATGGGATGGACCTACTTTTGACGGCCCGAAAACCACAAGTAACACCTGTATTGCGATTAAATTTACCGGAGACTCCACCGCTAGCATCAGTAATGGCTATATCAATGTTCATTGCCAGGGGTTTTATTGTTTTCTCAAGAACGAGAAATTAGCATCAGGAACTTCTCCGAATAAGAACGGCAGAATGAACTGGACGACCTGCGATGTCAGGCTGTTAAATATATCTGGATATGGATTTTGGTTTGTCGAAGGGAGTGGCACAGGTAATGTTTACCGTGGGCAGATATTGACCTATTACGCTGGTAATGCTGGTTTCTTTTTTGATGGGAACGGCTGCAATGTTGGCGACGTTATTTTTTCAGGTATGCAATTCGGTTGTAATGAAGCTGGCGGTATCGGTATCAAGATAGGCGATTCCACTTCATACAGAGAAAGATTTGACTTATCCGGGGCACAGTTTGACGCCAACTGTGATATCCCGGTAAGCATGTCAGGGACCGGATCAGTAAACTACGCCAACTGGAAAATGTCAGAAGTTAATTGGGGCGGGGCGGCTTTACTTGGGGACACTTTACAACCGCTTATTTCATCGGTTATCACAGATGCTTGTGTCTCCTTATGGAGAGCTGGTAAAAATGTATCAAACGCAACGAATGGGGCGTTGACAAATGATGTATTTGAAGTTGATTTCGGCACAAGCGGGGCTTGTATATTCCAAGTATTTGTCAACGGATTATTGGGTGGAGTTCGCGCTACAACATCATATGGGATCTTTGAAATATACGAGGCATCCGGGGCGTTGACTATTACGGAAATAGAACGATATCTTGGTGTCACGAATGGCTTCCTCGTCTCCGTTACCAGCAGTGGGACCACGGCGACAGTCACGATCACAGCCACATCTAGCAGTACAACGACTTCATACAACACAACGATTGTTGCCAGTGGTAATAAATTCAAGATAACTAGGGTCTAAAATGGCAACGAGAGAAATTTATCAGCTAACGAAGAGCGTATGGACGCCAACTATATCTTTTGTCACGCCTGGTGATTTGTCGGTTGTTTATTCGTCTCGATATGGATTTTACAGGGTAATAGATAATGTTGTTGATCTCTGGTTTAACATCATTACAAGCACATTTACACACACTACGGCATCTGGAACATTAACTGTTTCTGGGGCACCTTACTCGGCGACTAGTGAAACTGGTAATCATAACCACGGGCCTTTGACTTGGCAAGGCATTACTAAAGCCGGGTATACGCAAATTAACGCAAGAATAGCGTCAACAGCAGTCGTCTCATTCCCGGCATCCGGATCTGGGGTATCTTATTCTGATGTTTCCGCTGCCGATACTACTACTGGAGTAAATCTGGTGTTGCAAGGTTATCTTTCTTATCGGAAATAATCTGGAACAGGGTTGTTGCGTCTACGTTCATAATGTCTCCTAAACAGGGTGATGTGCTATCGGTTCTACGGTTGCGCCTTTATCCATAATCCCGGTTTCTTCGTAGAAGGTAATCTTCGTTGGAGGTTTCGGTCGCGCCGGTTTCCGTCCCTCGATGGACTGAATCAGGGTGTTGAGTTCATTTATCTTATCCTTGGCATTACCGAACAGAAAGCGCCAGTGCGATATCGCTACCGTTCCTACCACTTCCGCGCTCAATTTCTTCAACTGCATTATGTCTTTGGATTTCATTACTCACCTCTGTATTGAGTTGATAATCCTCTGTATGCCTGCTATATTTTGCTTATGCCTGCCGTACAGAGAAGTTATCGTATTCGAGCCTACCCGAATGGGGCGCAAATCCGTATGCTGAACCATTGGTTCGGTGCTTCTCGGTGGCTCTGGAATTGGTCGTTGTCCTCCCGCACCAAAGCCTACAAAAGACGTAAAGAATCTGTCTCTGGTATTGATATTTCCCGCCGTCTTACCAAGTTGAAAAAGCTCTCGCGCTTCGCTTGGCTGCAAGATCCGCCCGCAACGTGTCTGGCGCAGTCCCTCAGAGACCAAGATACCGCTTTTTCCAACTTCTTCCGAAGGGTTAAGTCCGGCGAGACCCCGGGATACCCAAGGTTTCGTAAACGGCAGATATCTGGAAGTCTTAGATTCCAAGGCGTGAGTATACCTAAATGGGAAAATGGAATTGTTAGCCTCCCTAAGCTCGGTGCTATCAGGCTTGCGGAAGCCATCCCTGCCGTTGCTGTGCCGGATATGGTTACTCTTAAACGAGAGGCTGATGATCGGTATTACATCACTTTCTCTGCCCAAGTCGAGATTGCTTTGCTGCCGGTTACTGGCAAGGTCATTGGTGTTGATCTTGGCCTTAAATATCTTGCTACCTTGAGCAACGGCGAGAAAATTGAGAACCCGCGTAAACATCATGCTCGTTTGCGCTATCTTCGCCAGCAACAACGCTGTTTGTCGAGGCGAGTTAAAGGTTCTAAGCGATACCAGAAACAACGCCTTAGAATTGCTCGCGTTCATTCTTCTATAACTAATCAACGCAATTATTCCCTTCACGCCATTACCACTCGATTGGTGCGTGAATTTGATGTTATCTGTATTGAGGATTTGCAAGTAAAAAACATGATTAAACACCCCCATTTGGCTCGCTCGATCGCGGATGCCGGGTGGGGCGAGTTCCGCCGTCAACTTGAATACAAGGCCGCCTGGTATGGCCGTACTGTTGTGACGGTGGATAAGTGGTTCCCGAGTTCCAAGACCTGCCATTGTTGCGGTCATAAACTGGATAAGTTGTCTCTTTCTACTCGTGGCTGGACATGCCCTGAATGTGGGGCAAACCATGACCGCGATGTGAATGCGGCACAAAACATCCTTGTTGCGGCAGGCATGCAGCAACTTGACCCGCGTGAAGCGGGTAACCTGCTCGTGAAGGCGGTTGTCGTAAATACCGCCGATGAAGCGAGAACCTGGCAAATAATGAGTAAGTGCGTTTAGCATGAGCATATTATTTAGCAGAGGATTTAAGCGCGCTCAGTTCTTTCAATCGTTTTATCTCTTTCGCTCTCATTATGCTGCCCTCTATATGTCGATACTTATACTTTGCACTTCCTCTAGCTTCCTTTCCCAATAATCTTCTTCTTTTTCATCGTCCTCTTTATCGTCAAACTGTATGGACTCAAATTCTTGAGATGCTGACGAACATCCGTCTATGCGCTCCTGTAGTAGTTGACCTGTATCGCCTTGCTGTAATCCTTCCGGCATGTTATCCAGACTCGATTGACACTCATCAGCCATGTCCTGCAAAGTGGAAGATATTTCTTGCATGGCCTCCTCTAAGAATTCATCTGCCGATAATTTAGCGATAAAATCATCTTCCAAGTCATATAAAGAACCAAGGAATCCTGACATGGTGAGTTGTGATCGTTTTGGAGGTGTCTTACTGACTCGCTTCCCGCCTCGTCTAAATTTCCACCAATAATAAGAATCTCCAGCGTGAATTTCCTCACTAACGTCTTTCCTGGCCTTTTTAACGAAATGTACTCTCATCATACTCCCCTCAGTGCTTGTAATTTCTTCACAGAAAAGCCCCTAATTGCCCTATTCTGGTAACATTTACTACTTACCCATGTATACCCCTACCGGGTAGGCTGGTTTTGTGTCTCCTGGGCGTTATTTTGCCCTAAAATATCGGTCATGCGTCCTCCTTTAATCGGTTTAACTTCTCGGTTCTTTCTTTATTGAACCTGGCGAGATACATTTCCAGCTTCGATAGGTATTCCTTGTCACGTTCTACGGTGATAAGGATTGGCTTGAAATCTGGATGGTAGACAAGAAAATCCCAACGCAATAAGCCAGTGACATACATGCTACCCTGTACCTGCGGGATGTATTCTCTGACCATGCCACCATCCAGCATGTAGCCGACCATGATACCGGGGGATACACACTTTATTTCAAGTCCTCGGTCCTCCATAAGCCCATCCGGGGAACAGCCAGTATCCTTCCGTTCATCCCGGTAGACGAACCCGACTTGCCGAACGTCGCCATGGTCGATTTCATACCAGTTACGCGCCTCGGCTTCCATCTCCTTCCCTCGCTCCATCCATTCCGACATAAAGCCGGTTGCTTCCTTGCCAGTTAGAGACTCAGCGATCAGCTTGTGCATGTAGCCCGTGGCTTGGCTGGAATACTCGCCTTTGGCCGGGGTGATGATTTTAGAGAACTCGGAAGAAGTCGGTATCCCGAGACGGCACTGTGCCCATTCTTCCGTTCCCTGGATACAATCCACGATAATCATTTCCCCTCCCGTTTCTTTCTGGTGTCCTCACATTTGTCCAGTGCCGCCTGATATTTGCTTTGAGGTATTTCCTCAAGGGATTCAACTCCTAACCATTTCAGGAAGGCAGGCTTGTTCTTGATGTTATCCACCATGAGGGTATTCAGATCGGCTACCTGCCCCTCAGTGATACATTCTTCCGGCTTCTGGCTGTCATCATCGTCAACGTCCTCCGCTGTGGCCAGTCCGAGAGCCATTGCGAGAGTCTGCCGCTTGGCATAGGTGATTGCCATTTGCAGGAGTTGGGAAGGAGAGACTTTCCCGCTTAACCGATTATCTGGCATGGCCGGAAAGGAATTGCTCTCAGAATGGCCTTCCCGATGCTTCACCGTGCAAGTCACAGATACCCACATAACCCCGGTTTCTCCCATGACCGGGGGTTCTTGTGAGTGGGAAAATGAAAGGCCACACTGTTCCAGCCACGGAGCAACCGCAGCTACCATTGTCGGGAAGTCGGCATACCCAAACTTAGCACTCCCCGCCGTGGTCCCGGTACGGTTGTGCTGGATGTTCTTTTTCAACCCGCCGAACTTTGCCATTGCTTCGTTGAAAGAGGCTTTTGCTTTGTCTGCCCGCCACTCCCTTTCCAAAGCCATGAACTCCCGTAACTGTTCAGGCGTCATGTTCTTGTCGATAGCCTGCTTTAACAGGGTTATCGGCGTATCGTTCTGTACCTGTAATTCGTTACTCATTTCCTTCCTCCTGTTACCAAAAGTCACTCACCCTTGTTCCCCTTCACGATAGCCCACGCTTTCCGCTCAGCGACGATATCGGCGTATCCGTCAATCAATCCTTCGATACCGCAGGCATATTCATCCGCCTGGAATTTACCTTCCATGAACGCATTCGTCTCATCAGCAAAGGTGTCTATGAATAATATCTGTTCCTCCACTGACATTTCACTCCACAGTGAAAGAAAGTCCGTCCGGTACGTTTTGGCGATATCCGGAATGAGGTTATCAACTATCG
>ERZ1292629.4112-Hain-H43-01um-R1-4112-length-10815-cov-14_pt1 | contig 10815 bp, 2 predicted proteins | sample MGYA00564399_ERZ1292629 | MGnify/ENA primary metagenome ERZ1292629 (study PRJEB36523, sample SAMEA6512636) | groundwater metagenome | collected 2019-01-08 | study: AquaDiva: Metagenomics assemblies of 32 groundwater samples | reverse complement strand
GTGATGTGATTGAAGCTCTCGACTTCGACGAAAACGGCGCTAAGTGGCTTCCATTTGCCCAGCATAAGCTGCGCGCGCTGAAAATATTTCTTGACGGCTGTGGTCTTGCGTTTGGCCGCAAGAACTACGTTACTCCCGATGGCGAGGGGCGAATTTATATTCGCACTCGTCGCGGGCACAGCTTGATCGAGAAAATAACTGCACAGCAAGGGCGGCATGTTAATGTCCCGCCTTCAATTTACGCCCCTGATGATTGGGTGGATGAATGGTACGACTACATTCGGATTGAGACCTGCAAGGATCGCCAGGGCTTCCTTCTTTATCGCGACTATGCGTTTGCTACGGCACCTTATAGCGCATATTACGTTGATGGTGCGGTAGAGAGGATACATCCTTGGGATGGAACGCCGAGCTCAGATCCGACTATCCCAGCGACGTTTCGCACGGTGGGATATAAAGTTCCCGACGATTTGACGAACGAAACATTCGAGACCAGAAACACGGCCAGCCGTTATTCTGGATTAATGAGGGGAGTGGTGGGATGCTATCACTCGGGGGGTAAAGATGCGCCATTCAGTTATTCATGGGCAAAGACGCACGGCATTGTCAAGTTTGCTACCTCGATTGGAGAGCCAACAGATCGATACTGGATTGTTGAGGTGTCCGTGGCGGGTGTGTACGCTGCTCCGATCAGGTATACTGGAGATTGCTGCGGGTCATGGGGCGTGGTTAAGTATATGCCGACCGCAGATCAGCTTGCGGAAAATCCATCTTTGGCGCAATACAAAACAACACTAAGCTTGGCGTGGGCGTTTACTGGCAGACCGGATAGCGGGGTCACACAGTTGCTCGCAGCTTCTGATATGGTAACAGCGTATGCCAAATCACCGTTTTTTGATGGCCATGGGTGGGCGTTTAACTACTCTGGAACAGAAGCACAGGCGGTGACGCAAGAGTTTTTGTTGACTCCGGCGAAACACTATAATTGTAGCCGATTCAAGTTGAGTTTTTCTTTTTCGCAGGAAGCGGACGGCGGACTTCTTTCATGCGCCATAGCTACGGTTGAGGCTGACAAACCGGCGAGTTTCCAAAAGGGAAGGGTGTGGTATCCAGATGCTGTGGCGCATTGGGCTGGGACTAGAATGGGAAACGCGACATCGCTTACGACTTACCCAAATCAGGACGCGCCAATCCACGTTTTCTATCGTGGCGATACGGAGATGGTTACTCGATTTCAACTAACCAATCATCCTGGTGTTGAGGATACGGTCAACGCTCCCCAATACGGACAGGGAAATGGTGGTACTTTTGGGCAATATAATATGCTAGCTGTTGAGAACGGCACAGTACTTATTTTTAGCAACCCGGGTTCCGTTCAAATACAGCATGAGCTTGTGCAAACTGGTCCTACTTTTCACTACATTTATCAGCCGGGATTGGTCTCTGGTTTTGTGAATCCTGATTTTGATTCTGTGTACGATACCCGCGCTTATGTGCTGGTGGATGATGTTCTGATGCAAGAGGGCACCGAGACGCGAACAGTCACGCTACAAGTCTTTCCGCCAAACTGTAGATTTGACTATACGAAAGCTACCACGGCGTTTTTAGGCACACAAACCAGAGTGACGAATACTGGGCAACATGCTAGCCTTGGTAGCGTGGTGCTATTTATGGGAGAGAGGGAGGCGGTGTTAAGCGTGAAGGAAGACATCACGGCAGACAGTCTCCATACGCAGTACGGCAACGCCTTTTCTGGGTATCAGACACTAGCGGTAGTAGAGGTGCTATACACAGAACTTCCTGATCCACCTCCATCAGCGCCATGTACATGGAGTCCGTTTGTTTGGAACCCGGCGTTTGATGGCTATCCGATGGGATTTCACGAACCACTAGTAGAGGGTGGCACGGTGCCTAGCACCCCAATCGTTGCTGTAGGGGAATTGTCTGTGGGGGCAAACTTGGTGTCTGCTGACATTGCCTCTAATCCAGATTTGAGCAATTTTCTTTTTGCCGGTACTTCACCAGAAGAACCAACCGTTGCGTCCGCCGTTTTTGCTATGCACGGCAATCTATATGCACCAGACGATACTCTGACTCCCGCAGATCAGAAGGCTAATCGTGCAGTTTGGCTAGATCCAAGCGGGGTGACTGTTTTTGGCGGGTTTGCTCCATTACTCGCTAGCGACCCATATGCAGCAATTGCCTTCGTAGGGAAGGCGTAGGAGATATCATGGCTACAGATCCGGCAAGCATTATTGCGGCACAACAGGCGTATGCAAATGGATGGGCAAGCGACGCTGGCGTTTTCCTTAGCAAACTTGATGACTTATCAGATTCGTTTTTTTCTGCCCAATCTAACGCGCGCGTCGATGCGCCGCCGTTTGAGTTCACCGAAGCAGAGCTGCAAAGTTTGTTGCTGAGTCTTTTTCCTGATGAACTTGTTGTAGCGGATATCTCTGGTGTGCAGCCAAGTTTTACACCTGACACAGTTGCTCCACTGGAAGCGGTGCCTGTTCCGGATTTTGGCAAGGTCGCTCCGGTTCTTAGTATGCCTGCGGCTCCTTCTGCCGCGCTGCCGACTGCGCCTGCTGCGCCGGCGATCAATGATCCTGTTCTGCCGTCGGCGCCGATAATTACTTTGCCGACACCGGTAGTTGTGACAGGTATTGCGCTTCCTGAGCCGCCGAGCGTGGAAATTCCTGCATTTACGACAACGCTCCCAGTCGATGATCTTGTAGTGCCGACGAACAGTTTTACATTCTTCGAGGAGCTTTACTCTTCAGCGTTGCTGGATGAGCTAAAAGAGAAGCTGCTGGACAACTTGCAGAACGGTGGCTACGGTATCGAGCTGTCTGATGAGGCGGGGTTGTGGGATCGTGCGCGGTCGCGCGAGCTCGAAGCGGCGATGGTGGAGGCGGAAGCGCTAATCACCGAAGCCGCCGGCCGCGGGTTCCCGCTGCCGCCCGGCGATCTGAATGTGGCGCTCCAGCGTGCGAACCAGAACCTGCAAGCAAAGATGTCTGGTATTAACCGCGATATCGCGCTCAAGCGCGCGGACATGTATGTAGATAACCGCAAGTTCACAATCGAGCAAACGAAGCAGCTCGAGCAGATTTTGATCGGGTATCATAATAGCGTCATGGAACGTGCGCTGAATGCTGCCAAGGCAGTGCTCGATGCGGCGATCAAAATATATGATGCGCAGGTTGCGCGGTTCAATGCGCGCCTAGAGGCGTATAAATCTGAAGCGGCGGTGTTTGAAGCGCGAGTGCGTGCTGCGATGGCGCAAGTCGAAATCTATCGCGCGCAGATGCAAGGCAAGCAGATTGAGGCAGAGATCCAACGCATTCAGGTCGAGGTTTATAACGCGCAGCTTAACGGGCTGAATACAGTTGTTAATCTGTACAAGACCCAGATGGAAGCTGCGCAAGTGCAGGCCGGGATTGAGCGGCTTCGCATCGAGGCGTTCAAAGCGCTGATCGAGGCGTATACTTCGCAAGTGCAGGCAAAAGTTGCGGAGTTCAATATGTTTGAGTCCCAGATTAAAGGCGAAGTGGCAAAAATGAATGCCTACGAGTCTGAGGTTAAAGCATATGTCGCAACTGTGGATGGCGCTAAGGCGAAAGCGGATATTCTGATTGCACGACTGCGCGGAGATATCGATCTGGCGGATCAGAAGATCAAGGTGTACCAAACGCAAGCGGAGGTCTACAAAACAGATATTGGCGCGCAGGCCCAAACAATCGACGCGAAAGTGCGAGTTTATGGTGGAAAAGTGCAGGGTGCGGCTGCAAAGGCGCAGGCTGTTTCTGAGATTCATCGCCTCGGAATGACGAAGAGCGAGATCGAATTGAAAGCGCGCGTCGAAAATGCCCGAGTCGCGATCGAGGACGCTAAGACGTTCTTGCAGGGCATGATAGCTTCCGCAGAGGTCCGAACACGCTCCGGTGTAGCTGCCGCTGGATATTATCAAGCGTTGATTGGCGCCGCGGTAAACTCGATTAACACACTGTCTGCCCTTGTGGCGCAGTCGTAAGGAGAAATGATATGGCAACTCTCGATGAAATCGGTGCCCAATTAGACGCCGCTAAAAAAATACTCGGCGGCATGCGTACCGGGACTAGGCAGCTCTTGACTGATCCTGATGCATTGGCAAAGCGCCAAGCGCAACAGGCTATCATAGCCGGCTTGCAAACAGAGTACACAACTGCGCTTGGCGAATCTGCTAAGCCTGTGCTCGGGGTTGGGGGGCTTAATCGCGCTGATATGCTTCAGAAGATGAAGCTTGGCCCGGAGCCGATAGTTACCGGGCTTCCTACTTCTGTTGGCGCTATTCCTGCTACTGCGCCAGTCCCCCTGCCAACTTTCGAGGGGGCAATGGCACCCTCGGCGCCGTCAGTTTTTGGTAAATCAGCGAAAATGGGAAACTACCCTACATCACCGCTTCTTGCTGCTGATGTGTTTAGTGGCGCTGGCTATATTCCAGAGGCGCCCAAAGCGCCTATCTACCGGATTGGGGGCAACTCATTTACTAATGTGCCGGGAGATGTAGATGCTGCTCGAGGTCGCGGGGCTACTGTTACTGAGCTCCCTGCCGAGGGCACTGGTCGGGGCACTGTCAATACGATGTCTGCTGGAAACTTCGGAGCGATCTCCCCTTCGCAGTCCGCAGAGCTTGCTGCCGCTCGCGCTGCGCTGCCTCAGACAGATGCTGCGTTCGTCGCTGCTTCTAATGCAGTGCGGCGTTCTGACGGTGGCTCATTTCCATACCGCGGCCCGCAGTTTATGAACGCGGGGGCTCCTGGAGCGCGAGCAGAACCAACTCCTATGGGGGCTGCTCTTGCTCGGATCAGTAGTGCGAAGACAATCCCGCAACAGAAAGCCGCAACAGATTTATATGCTGCATTGCTAACTGCTGAGACGCAGCGGGCGACGAATGCTGCGACTATAGGGGTTGCAACAGCGGAGAGTCAGCGTAAAGCTACGCTAGATGAGGGGAATCTATTTATAAACGGGCTCAAAGCGCAGGCTGCGGCAACTAAGGATGCGGCGGAAGCTAAGGTGCTAGCCCAACGCGCCAGCGCAGTAGAAGAGGCAGCTAAGAGTGGCAAATATTCCCTGGCAGATCTTGCGGCGATGGCTGCCGGGCGGGCTATCACTCCTAATACTGCTTCTGTTCCGGTAGGATATATGGGGGATTTTACTAAGAATGTGCCTGTGCTTACAAACCGCGGTCCAAATGCCGGGGCAATTACGCTGACGACACCGCAACGAACAGCAACCCGCGCTCAAGTTCTTTTTGAGGGTAAGTCAAAAGGCAAGACGCCGGAAGAAAGCTTGGCGGAGGCGGCCCGGCTGAATATCCGCATAATTGACTAGCTGCAATGGCTTTAGGTCTCTTTGAGAAAGACGTAGGCTTAGATTCGGCCGAACCTGTAGCTGGGTTGGGCCTCTTCGCGCCCGACCCGAACGCGCCCGGGCCGTTTAAACGCGGTCTCCGCTCGGGTATCGCTGATCTCAAGTCTATTGGTGGCGGGCTTACGATGTATGCTGGCCGCGGGCTTGGCGCGATCGGGCTCGACACGCTAGGCAGAGCCACTGAAGCTAAAGGTTTGGAGATCTACCAAGCGGCCCAAGAGGCTTCCGCTCCCGACCGCATGCGGGTTGAGGATGTCGGTAAAGCATTTGACACGGGCATCCTCCCCGGTCTCAGTGCCGTTTCAGATCTCGTAAAGTATACCGCCGGCAACCAACTCCCCATGTTGGCGACAATGGTCGCTGGTGGCGCGGTTGGGCGGGGGCTAGGCGCCGTTGCAGGCCGTGGGGCTACGGCGGCAGCCAAAGCCGCAGCAGAGCGCGCGGTAGCGACTGGGACGGCTGAAGACGTGGCTGCCGCGACTCTAGCAGCCCGGGAGGCTACCCGAGCGACTACTTTAGGCGCGGATCTCGGTATCGGGGCAAGTGCTGTAGGCATGGAGGCTGGGCAGATATTCCCCGAGGCGGCGGCAACCGGGGTTGAGAACCCGATGGCGCGCACCGCGGCTGGTGCCCTAGTGGCGGGCGCTTTGGATACGGTGCTGCCGGCCATACTGGCTCGCCGAATGGGTTTAATTGGCCCAAACAAGGGTATCCTTGCTGCCCGTAAGGCTGGTCTCGGGGCGATCGCTAAGGAGATCGGGACGACCGCCGGCGCCGCAGGTTTGTTTGAAACCGCTACGGAAGGCGCGCAGACGGTGATCGAGCGCCTAGCTGCGGGCCAACCCCTCTCCGGAGACGAAGCGAGCAGTGACTATCTGAACTCGGCGGTCATGGGTGGCATTATGGGCTTGCTGACCGGCGGCCTTGCGGGTGGCATTCGCGCGGCTCGGCAGCCTATTCAGGCGCCGCAGGAAGCTGCCCCGCCTGTTATTTCACCGCCTGCTGAAACTCCGCCAATCATTGAAACTCTTGGCCCAGGGTTCGCTCCGTTAACTGAACCTACGCCGAAGGGTATTGTTACTCCAACAGGCGAGGTTGTGCCAAGAGTAGTAGCGCCCGTGCCAGTGTCGGATGTGATCGAGACAGGGGCGCCAAAGCCTGTGGACACGACCTCGGCTGAGTCCATGATTGCACAGATGAAGCAGCAACTTGGAGATTTGGATCGCACTACCGCTCAGCGAGCAGATATACAAGCGATACGTGCTAAGAAGGCAAGTGGTGAGCTTCTTGACGCTACGGAGATGATCCGGCTGCGCGAAGCTGCTAAAGTACCAAAAGTTACCAAGGCTAGCTCCTCATTGGCTATTGTCAACCTTAAGAAACCGCGTGAGGTTGTCAAAGCCCCCGACGTAAAGGCTGCCGAAGACAGAGCGGCTAATGTCGCGCAAGCTTGGGTGAGGGATGCTGTTGCAGCAAAGGTGCAAGGCGATAAAAAGACTTACACCCCGGCGGAGCAAGCGAAGCTGACGAAGCGCTATACCGACGCTGTGAACTCGGTAGTGCGGGAAGCTGCGGCGCTTCCGAGTATGGATGCTGGCAAGGCGCTTATCTTAGAGAAAGTAGCCAAGATCAAGGGGCTTCCGGAGCGCGAAGCGGTTGCTGAGGAAGTGGCGAAGACGTGGTATTCGAGGGGAGCATTCCATGCGTCTCCATACGCTTTTACCAGTTTTGATGCCTCTAATATTGGAGCTGGTGAGGGGGCGCAGTCTTTTGGCTACGGAATTTATCTCGCCGAAAATAAAAAGACAGGATTAACATATAAGCGCAGTGTTGGCGAAGCAGCATATGCTAAGCAGATATTTGATCTCGAAGCTACTCGTAGCGCTTTAAAAGCGCAGCTCAGAAATGACATTCCTCGTCGCGGAGTAGTAGGGCTATCTACGGAGAAGAGGGGGGAGATCCAGCAACAAATTTCTAACTTGGGCAAGCAGATAAGTGAAAAGTCCGCTGTTATAAATCGAGCAGGGAATTTATATTCCGTCGAGATTCCTGATGAATGGCTTCCAAATATGTTGGATTGGGATAAGCCTCTTAGCGGGCAGAGTCAGCATGTAAAAGAGGCTCTTCAAGTTGCGGTGCGTAATAGTGGCTCTGCATTGACGCTAGCAGAGTTAGAGAAAAACGGGCAAACTACTTCTGGGATAGCCGATTTTCTTGGCTTTGGCTCGGCGGAAAAGGGGGCGGCGGCGCTTGTCGCGGTAGGCATCCCTGGGGTGAAATATCTTGACCAAGGCTCTCGCGGCGCTGGCGCCGGGTCATATAACTATGTGGTTCACCCTGGGTTTGAGCAGCATATTAAGGTTAAAAATATTCAGCAATCTGCTGCTGCCGCAGTTACAACCCCGGCGACTGTGAATATCGGGCTTGATACTAATGACGGTAAGGGTATTACCGAAGCTCAGGTTCTTGACAAGCTAAAAGCTATCGGCGTTCCTGCTGCAAGCCACGTTGTCCTGCGCTCCGACACCGAGAATACGGTAGTGGCAAACCTGCCGCGAGAACTCACTGACGATGAGGCTGCGGGTGTAAGCGCAGATTTGGGCCAGGAAGCTATCTCGCAGTACGCGAACGGTATTGGCAAGTCGCACGGCCCGAGAGCGGACAAGTGGGTGTTTGATCCCGGTTATTTCTTTCTGCCCGATGGGCGACGGCTCTCTGAAGCGTTAGTGGAGGCGAGTAACGCCGCAGTCGACTATCGCGATGGCGTGCTTACTTCGAAAGGGCAGCCGATGATTGCTGAGCTTACGCGCATGCTCGGCAACGACCCGAACCTTGAAGTGCAGATGTTTCGCGCCGAGCCGGGCGAAGGTATTGGCTCTTATACCCGCACTAATGCGCTGAAATCCGTGATCTCGATGGCGCTGAATGCCGCGGATTGGCTCGGAGTGGCCCACCACGAGGGGTTCCACTACGCTGAGGATCGAATCCTCAAGGACAACGAGCGCGCGATTATTGCCCGCCGGCTGAAGCCAGATTCAGAAATGTTCCGCCGGCTGCTCGTACGTGTGCGCCAGTATGACCTCGAGAACAGGACTAACCTTGCAGATGAGATTCTGTCGATCCCCGCTGAGGCTCGGGCGTACGGGTACCAGTTCTGGAAGCGCGGCGAGTTGCAAGTGGATAGTGCGCTTGCGAAGATTTTTGACAAGCTCCGACAGTTTTTTGATCGGATCACCAACTTTATCCGCGGCGAAGGGTTCCAATCGATCGAGGATATTTTCGACGCGCTCGACCGCGGGCAGTACGCACAACGCGCAAGGCAGACGGACTCGGGGCTGATGGGGCTAACGCTAGCATCTGAGGCGGCTAATACAGCGCTCCAATCAATAAAGGCAAAACCTGGGGTTAATTTCGGGCGGCTAAATGCCTTACTCGGCGCTAAACTTTACGGTAATCCAAGCGATCTCGCTACCGTTTCAATTAAGGAGATGGTACAAAATTCGTTCGACGCCGTAAAAGCAGCATTAGAACGCGGGGAGATTGAGCAGGGGCGTATAGCAATAACGGTGGACAAGAAAGAACGCACAATCACATTAGAAGATAATGGCCGCGGTATGACCGCAGATGTTTTGGCAAATCAATTTTTACAACTCGCTGGTACAAGTAAAGAGTCTTCGCAGAGCTCTGGCGGACTCGGGATTGCTAAGGGGCTTTTTCTTTACGGCAACGCACATATTACTGTTGAAACCACGAGAGATGGGGTTGCATCCAAATTAGATAGCGACGGCGCAATATTGATGCAAGCGGCAAACGATCTTTCGCTCGCTCCGGAAATTACCTCAAGCCGAGTATTAGGAGCGAAAAACGGAACTTCAGTCACGGTTAAAATCCCTGAAAATTATGTTGACCCGGCTACTGGAGAAATAAAAGCTATTGAGATCTCTGAATGGTCTTCAGATTATCCAGTGCTTAGAAATAGCCCGCTTTTTGCTAATATAGTTGTGTCGCTTAATGGATACAAAGTAAGCGACATGGGAACAGAATTTAATAAAAGTGATTACGGCGTGTTCGCGCAAGTGAAGTTCAATTGGGGCCGGGCGCATATCTATGTTTCTAAGCAGGAGAAAGAGCGCTACGGAAGTAATCTCCACGTATTGTCAAATGGTTTGTGGCAGTTTAGCCAAAGTTTAAAGAAGAACCCTTTGGATATGTACGGGGGCAACTTACTCAGAAACATTTATGTAGATTTGGCACCAGAAGTAAAGCCGGAAGATCCGGGGTATCCGTTTGACCTCAATCGGCAGCGGTTTACTAAACAGGTTGAAGATGATTTTTCTTCTGTTTTGACCTATCTATCACTAGCCTATAATAAAGGGGAAGTGGCGAAACAAGGAAAGAGTTTTGGCGCTATAAGCTACATTCGTCCTGACGGAACACCGATAGCGACGGAATTACTTGCCCCGCCAATTCGTCCGGAAACAGCACAGCAGTTGATGAACATTGTGGAGGGAGATAATGTCGAGGTAGTGGAAGGCAGGCTTATTGTGAATGGCCGAGAAGTGCCAATTTTGTCCAAAGAAGATATTAAAAAGGCACAAATTGATTTGGCAGATTTTGTTGTTGACCAGAGCCGAATTGACCCGCTACAGGTTATGCTGCATGACAATGTGATGCTGGGGGAAAAGGGCTTGCTATCTGCGGCTGCGCAAGAAACATTTGGCCCCAAGTTTGGGCGTTTTATGCGAACTATCACTTTTGCTTTACAGGAACTTCGCGACGGACTTGGGAGTATTAAGGGTGAAGAATTGTATGCTAAGTTAAAAGAATTTGGTATAGGAATTAGTTTTGATAAAGAGTACCGCGGGGTGCATATTCGCGCGCCATTTAGCGGGGTTTTTATTAACCCCGCAGGGACAGTTTCCTCTGAGGCAGACAAGGCGGCTTATGGGATGTACCTGACAATGGTGCATGAATTAGTTCATCTTCATCAGCGGGGGCACGACGCCGATTTTGTCGGCGAACTTCAGCGGGTTCTAAGTGTCATAGAAGTTTCAGGGCTTGGGGATTCTATTCGCGCCCGGCTCCGCGCTGGGGCAAAGGCGAATCAGGATATTCTTACTTTTTTACATGGGGCGCTAAATGGATCAGACGCAAAAGCTCGTGGCGAGTCTTTACCGCACAGCGGCTACGAAACCCGAGGCACTAGCCGGACTTCAGACTTTGTACCAGTTGGGGATCGAACAGAACGCGTCAATAGCATACTTGGAAGCGCTGAAAGCCGAAATACAGGCGCTCAACAAGGCGGCCAATCTTCCGCAACGGCTCGCGCAACTGCGGTAACGCTCTTCTCCAAAGCCGCTACGGATATCGACCGCCAGATGGCCCACGGTGAGCTGA
>ERZ1292629.4108-Hain-H43-01um-R1-4108-length-10818-cov-6_pt1 | contig 10818 bp, 14 predicted proteins | sample MGYA00564399_ERZ1292629 | MGnify/ENA primary metagenome ERZ1292629 (study PRJEB36523, sample SAMEA6512636) | groundwater metagenome | collected 2019-01-08 | study: AquaDiva: Metagenomics assemblies of 32 groundwater samples | reverse complement strand
GAAATAGAAAAATTAAAAGAATTATTTGATGTCTATATTAAAACAGTAATTGATATTGAAAATAAAGTTTGCTCTGCAGGGGCAGATAGACATTTCGATTCTGAAAAAATTTTACTTGAGCAAGGCTTTAAGCAATCTAATCTTTGGGGTGGTGGAATTGACCTAGGAACAAAAACTATAGATTGTAATTCTTTTATTAACGTTCGGCCTTTGGATAATAATACGAGTAATGAAATTCAAGACCCTAACTTAAGAAAAAAATTTGAAGATTTAACTAAGTATTTTTTTGAATCATTATATGAATAACAAGCAGATTTTAGGAGCATTAGCAATGGATTTAAAAAGAGTAGCTATTGGATACTTTAGGGGTTCAGATGCTATGGCAGAAAGGTTTTATTTAGAAGCCTTGAAAAGACGAGATGAACTAGATAGTAAAGATTTAAAACCATATTTAAATATTTATTTAAATAAGTTAGATAGTCTTAACAAGGAAGAAAAGAAAAAGGCTGCTGATAATGCACTACTATATAGTACGATTTTTCAGAATGCCTCTATGGTAATGTCCTAAGGTTGTGTTTAAGTATATTTCTTAAGTGATTTTAATTAATTATTGTTGGTCTTCAAAAACATACGAAGGTAACTAATCAATTACGTTTTCAGCAAGTATTTACTCTCTGTGATACAATATTTATATGAATAAGTTACAAATTAGGGGACTTATTAATGCCACTCTTACCACTCTTTATATAATGGCAGTTGGGAGTTTTATGTTTTATGGCTCAACTGTAAAAATAGGCAGATCAAATAGTTTTCTTGTACCAATTACTCTTTTACTTCTTTTTGTATTTTCAGCAGCCCTAACAAGCTTTTTAATTTTTGGTAAACCTGCTCAGCTTTACACCGATGGAAAGAAAAAAGAAGCCTTATCTTTACTTACTTATACTCTTATCTTTTTCTTTGCAATTACCTTTACATTTCTTCTGCTCCTATTAATCTTTACTCGCTAAGACTAGAATATTTGCTCAACCTTTATCTACTTAATAAGACTATAATAGGGTCATGGATAAACCCCAAGGCTTAATCCTCTTAACATATAAAGGGAAAGTGCTACTTATGCATAAACAAGACGGTGTGCTTGATAATAAAAGACATCCTTGGTGTCTTATTGAAGGAGCAAGGAGTAAAACAGAACCATTTGAAAAAACCCTAATAAAACATGTACAAAAAGAGATGGGAATAAAGATTAATAACATTGAAACAGTAACTGATTCATATTTTCATGCAAGACTAACGGATGATAATGTTAACAGTATTAAAAGATCAGAGAATCAACTCCTTGATTTCTTTAGCCCTAAAGAAGTTAAAAAACTATTCCTTTCAGTAAAAACAGCTGATTTTATATCTAACCACGAATCCCTTATAACCCTATAGTTTCATTGACTTATTGGTTATTTACTGATATAATACTAATTATAGTAAAGGCAGATTGAAATAATACATCTGCTTTCAATATTTTTCGATTAGTACTAAGATAAGTAACATTACAAATTTTTAGAAATCAGTATCTTTACCTCTAATCCGCATTTATTTAAGCAGCTTTATTCTTTCAATCCAAAATTAAATGTATAATAATTTTCGCCCTAAGAGAAACCATAACAATCGTTTTATACCTAAAAAGCTTCCAAATAGGGAACTATTAGAGGCTATTCGTGCTGTTGAAATATTAAATAGTAATAGACCAGCTGAAACTGGGGAAGTTAAGACATCAAACGGCTTTGATGACTTTGAAATAGTTCAACAACTAAAAGATAATATTAAAGCTAAAAACTACTTAAATCCTACCCCAATTCAAGATCAATCAATAAGTCACATTTTAAATGACAGAGATATTATTGGAATTGCAAATACAGGCACTGGTAAAACTGCTGCATTTTTGATCCCACTTATTAATAAAGTTTTTCTAAATAAATCCCAAAAAGTTTTAATTGTTACTCCAACCAGAGAACTAGCTTTGCAAATAAATGATGAGCTTAGAGATTTTGCAAAAGGACTTGGAGTTAGATCAGTTCTTTGCATCGGTGGAATGAGTCTTTGGAGACAAAAAAATGAACTAAAACAAAATATTAACTTTGTAATAGGCACTCCAGGAAGAATAAAAGAATTAGTTAGAGAAAGAAGTATTAATTTATCTATGTTTGAAAATGTTGTATTAGATGAAGCTGATAGAATGGTTGATATTGGCTTTATTGAAGATATCAAATACTTTATTTCACTTTTATCGCCAAATAGGCAATCATTATTTTTCTCAGCAACTATTTCTCCAAAAGTAAAAGAAGTTTTAAATAGATTTGTCACAAACCCAGTTACTGTTTCAGTTGAAAAACAAAAAACAGCACAAAACATTGATCAAAAAGTATTACAAATTCAAAAACACCAAAAAATAGATAAACTCCATGATTTGCTTTCTCAACAAGACTATGAAAAAGTATTAGTTTTTGGAAGAACAAAATGGGGAATGCAAAAATTAACAGACGAGTTAGTAAGAAGGGGAATAAAAGCAGCTGTAATTCATGGAAATAAATCACAGGGACAAAGACAAAGAGCACTAGAACAATTTAAAAATAATGAAATTTCAGTCTTACTTGCAACTGATGTTGCATCCCGTGGACTTGATATTCCAGACGTAAGTCATGTTATAAACTTTGATATGCCAGCATCATATGATGATTATGTCCATAGAATTGGAAGAACTGGAAGAGCAAATAAAAAAGGTACTGCCTTAACATTTTTAGAATAATTATGAATGTACTTTTTGTCGTCTGGGAAAATGATCCATTTTTTAAACTAGGTGGGCTTGGTGATATAGCAAGATCACTTCCCGGTGCACTAAAAGAAATTGGTGTTGATATCCGCGTTATTATTCCTTACTACAAAGTTGCAAAATTCGGAAGAAATAAAAAAACAAAAATTGGTAATTACAGTTTTATATATGCGGGAAAAAGTGTAAAAGTTGAAGTCTGGCAATCATTAAATCCTTATACAAAAGTTATTGGATATTTTTTGAAAAACAAAAAGTATCTTGACGTAGTCATTCCTGTAGAAACTTGGGCTTTTTTTGATAAAGCAGTCGTTGAACTTCTTAAAACCAAGATTTTGGACTGGAACATAGACATCGCTCATGTAAATGACTATCATGGTGGCCTTATTCCTCTTTTAATAAAACAAGAATTACTTCCTATTAAAACTATGCTAACAATTCATAATCTGGCACACCAAGGAAAAGGCTCGGTTAATCTTATTAGAAAAATGGGTATAGATCCACACTCTTGTAGAGTGTTGGAGTGGGAAATTAAAAGTAGACAAATTAATTTTCTACAGGAGGCAATTATTCATTCAGATATTATTACTACAGTAAGTCCTACGTATGCAAAAGAAATATTAACAGAAGAATTTGGCTCAGGTCTTCATGATATATTAAGAGGAAGAGAAGGACTTATCTATGGAATTTTAAATGGAATAGATACAGACTGGCGTCATACAACAAGAGATAAAGCAGTTAGATTTCCTTATGGAAAAGATGAAAAAATAAGCGATGGAAAAATTGAATACTACAACTGGAAAGAAGGAAAAGCATTAGATAAAGAATTTTTACAAAAAAAACTTGGATTAAAAGTAAATAAAAATATTCCCATGTTTTGTTTTGTAGGAAGACTATCTGCAGAACAAAAGGGTTTAGATATACTACATAGATTTTTAAGAAGAGTTGATCAAACAAAATTTCAATTTGTTGTACTTGGAACAGGACAAAAAGAATGGGAGGAAAGATTCCAATGGCTTTCAACTTTTTATCCAAAATACATTTCCTGTAATTTTAAATTTGACGATACACTGGCGCATCAAATATATGCTGCATCTGATTTTATTGTTATTCCTTCAAAATATGAACCATGTGGACTTATTCAAATGATAGCTATGCTTTTTGGAACAATTCCAATTGCTCATAAAACTGGTGGACTAAAAGACTCTATTAAAGATGGAATTAATGGATTCTTATTTTCTGCATATACCTCAGAGGCTTTAGAAGATAAAGTAAATAAAGCGCTTACTATGTGGAAAAATGATAAACCATCATATGAAAAAATGGTAGAGCAAGCTATTTCTACTGATTTCTCTTGGAAGAAAAACGCAAGAGAATATTTAAAACTTTACAATAAACTTCTAGAAAATTAATAGGGGAATCTACTCTAGCCAATTGTTCGAAGACCTAAACTTTTTCTTACTGAAGAATCTATAACCCTTTGACCAATAATAATATCTTGTTTTGTTTGTTCTGAAATATTAAGTTTTTGAATTTTCTTAAGAGTAAACCAAGAATATGTTATATCGTCTGATGAAGAAGTCTTATATAGCTTTGAAACCTCTGCGTAATATACATTATTTTCTGCATTAAGTTCTTTTGAGAAATATGAATAAATAATTTTAATACTGGTTAATTTTATTTTTAATTTTATAGCTTCAAGTAATAATTCTTTAAAAGTTTCCTCGCCTGTTAAATCCTTCTCTACTTTTTTACCCAATAAAGTCCAGACTGGATTTGTACTGGCAGAAATATGTTGTTGCAAGAGAATTTGTTGAGACTTGGGGTGATAAATAAATCCGCTTGCATAATAATCTTTATGCATTGACTACTCTGATTATACTACATTTTAACAGTCTTTGCTAAACGAAAATGAAAGAAAAACTTATTTGTATTTGTAGTATACGTACAAAGGAGGTGAAAAAATATGAATAAAAAACTTTTAATAGTAACTAGTATCGCAATACTATTTGGAACAGTTGCAATACTTCCTAAAACAACAGAGGCATATCAGGGAAATCCTAACATACAGGGTCCTAATTACTCTATCCAAAGGCATGAGGCAATGGAAAAAGCGTTTGAAAATAAAGATTACAACGCTTGGAAAAATCTTATGCAAGGAAGAGGAAGAGTTACGCAAGTTGTTAATGAGAAAAATTTTGCTAAATTTGCATATGCTCACGAATTAGCAGAACAAGGAAAACTTCAAGAAGCGCAAAAAATCCGTCTTGAACTAGGCCTTGGACAACACAATGGTTTAGGTGTAAACAGAGCAGGTTGGAATAAATAGAAAATAAAATAATTTCCAAAGCCATCCCCGCCGTCTTGGCGGGATTTGGCTTTAGTAAAATGAAAGAAAAATCAGTTAGTTTTTGTATTACAATTGTGATATGCCAGATTATCAATCAATGTCAGATGAATTACTCGTTGAAAAGATACGCTCTAAAGATAAAAACCTTTATGCGTTTATTGTTGAAAGATATGAAAAAAAACTTATGAAATACGCATCTTACTTAATTAATGATCAACATAAAGCAGCTGACGCAGTACAAGAATCATTTATTAAAGCCTATGTTAATCTTAACAGCTTTAATACTAAAAAAAAGTTTTCAAGCTGGATGTACAGAATAGTTCATAACGAAGCAATAAATATAATTAAAAAATATAAGAAAGAGGTTTCCTTAAGCTCTAATTTTGATTTACCAAGTAAAACAAATATTGAGGATGAGATGAATAAAAAAGAAATTATAGAAAAAGCAAAGAATTGCCTTTCTCAGATGCCAATTATTTATTCTGAGCCATTAGCTCTTTATTATTTAGAAGATAAATCCTATGAAGAAATTAGTGATATTTTAAGAATTCCAATGGGAACGGTTGCAACAAGAATTAACAGATCAAAAATTATAATGAAAAATATATGTCAAAAAAAGAATTAACAATTAAAGAAAAGGTAATGGATCAGATTAAAGAAGATAGAGTAACCATGCGGCCCAGGTGGTATTTCCTTTTTGGATCTATATTAATGTTTTTAGGACTATTATCATCCGTTATTGTTTCCGTGTTTCTATTAAGCATTACAAAATTTGCACTAAGAACGCATGGACCAATGGGTCAATACAGACTAGAACAACTTTTAGACAGTTTTCCATGGTGGGCACCAATACTTACCTTAGTTTTACTTATTATTGGAATTTACTTATTAAAAAAATATGACTTTTCTTATAGAAAAAACTTCGTTTTTATAATTATAAGTTTAATAATTACTCTAATTATCGCTGTTTTCCTAATCGATGGATTAGGCTTAAATGATTTTTGGTTTCGTAATGGGCCAATGAGGGATGTAATGAGACAGTATATACAAGAATCAAATCAGTATCCAAACACAAACCTATACCAAGGAGTAAAGCAAAGAAAAGGCTCTAGATGGAATAACCCCGATTAACACCCTATAGTTTGATTTAGTAGTTAAAGGTTGGTATACTGCCCAGTATGGAAATTCAAAGATTTCTTGCTAGCCCTGATGGAGGATCAAATGGCAAGACTAAACCTAGATTAAACCCAAATTTATCAACTTACACTGAATACTGGCAAAGCATTGATCCTGTTGAGCAACATGCAATAGGCCAATATCATGCTATTGCTGGAGCGCACAATAGCCTTTGGGATGAAATATATAAAAGAACATTAACTAAAGCATGGCAAGAAGACCCAAGAGGACTTGGTAGCTGTGCTATTCCCGATTCTTATGCCATTGATGGGTTAGACGCTGTTTTTACTTTTGACCTAATACAGCTTAGAAATAGAAGGAGTAATGAAACACAAGTAGCAAATCATTTAAATGGCTGTCCGCATCACAGAGAGGGAGTTGGCTGTGCTCTAAAAGAGCTAAAAGGACCTAAATGCTTAGACTATGTTGATATGTACATAGATGATGAGATTGAACAAAGATTTGGAATTTGTCTAATGCCAGTTAAACCATACTTAGATCACATTGGACTTGCCGGTGCCGATCAAAGCACTGTACCAATGGTTCTTCATCCAGAAGTAAACAATGAATTTACCCAAAAAACCGTAGCTGCGATTAACCAAATTACCGAGTATATTAAAACATTCCCCATCTTAACTACTTAACTTGATCCTTAATCAAGAATATCCTATAATACACAACCATGAACATATTTGAAAGAAGACCTAATCAATTACCAATTGTTGGAAATCCATGTCTTGATCACTGTAAGGCAGGATGCTGCAGAGATATTTTCTTTATTGGTTTATCTACACCTGACCTTAAAAAACTTACACCAGACAGTACAAAAGTAGTTAGGGTACCAAGAGATGAGCTTTCTACTGTTTATGATGAGGCAAGAGATAGAGATAGGGGAGTTTATATAAGCGAATTTCCAGATCAAAGTTTTGATGCAGTTTTAGTTGGAAAATGCCCAAATCTTAGACCAGATAATAAATGTGGTATTTACGAAACTAGACCAGCACCTTGTGCAGATTTTGACGCTGGTGGGGTAACCTGTATTTTACTTAGAAGCGCAAGAGGATTAAAGCCTTTTCCAAGAGCAAAAATGCTTAAAGTTATTTAATCTTATCTGATGGAGCTTTTTGTTTCTTAGCAAGATAAATAAAAGGCAGAGCTCCCATTTGAATAAGTGCTGCAACAAGATATGAAGTAGAATAGCTATACATGTCTGCAACTTTTCCCAATAACGGTTGAGTAACAATTCCTCCACTTGAACCAATTAATGAGTCAAATGATAAAACTGTTGCTCTTTGAGCAGAAGGAATAAGTCCGTTTAAATAAGCTTGCCTTATTGGTGAAAGTGCTGCAAAAATAAGTCCCCAAATAAATATTAAAATTAAAGCTATCCAGAAATTATTAGTTTGGGAAACAAGAATTAAAATAACCCCAGTTAATATTCCTCCAGCAATTAAAGCTGTAGTTCTTGTAGTAAATACCTTTCTAATATATGGAGCACTAAATCCTCCTGCAACCTGGGCAAAAGCAGAAATAGCAGCAACTAGACCTGCAACAGTATATGCTTTTTCATCACCATAGAGCTTAAGAAGAAATGGTTGCAGAGCATAAAAAATATAAAAACTTACTCCTGTAATAAAAATGCTTGAAATCATAAGCCATTTAACTGGGGTAACTTTTACACCATTATCAATTGATGCCTTTAAAATACCCTTCATTTCTTTTAGATAATTGACACTTTTTCTTGGTGAAAATCCTAAGTCTTTCATAAGTAAAAATGCTGTTGCAAAATTAATCAGCAAAACTAATGATCTTAAAATATATGGTATGCCAAGATTTGTAAATTGAGCAATAACACCACCCAAAACAGAACCAATAAGCATTGCAACTCCACCTATAATTTGTCCTTTTGCAAATACACCATCTAAGTTTCCTTTAAAATTTGTAGCATGCAATGCATCTACAAGCCATGCTTCCAAAGCTCCCGAGAAAAACGTATAGCCAAGTCCAAGTAATAAAGAAGATAGTGCCCATCCAATAAATGGTCCATGAATTTGCCACATTAAAAGATATAAAAGTGTTGAAACAGCCAAAGTTAAAGAACCTAACAAGTAGGAAACTCGTCTTCCTAGGGTATCTGCAATAACTCCTGTTGGAACCTCAAAAATAACAAAACCAATTGTGTAAAAAGCATTGGCTAGAAATGCTTCAAAATTAGAAAGACCTGCATCAAGTAAAAAAATTGTATTTATACCCCAGATAAAAGAGGTTGCTAATGTATTACCTAAAACAAGATAGAGATAAATTGTTTGAATACTTTGTGGTTTTTTAAGTAACTTTTTAAACATGTATTAATAATAAATAGATTTTTTGGCTATAGTCAACTGTTATTTTACTTATTAATTATCTTAAGAAGTATTTCCTGACAGACTTTTTTTGACTTATTATCCTTATCTTTATAAGGATTAAACTCTGAAATATCAAATGAAAGGTTAGTGTGTTTTGATAGTAAATCAATAAACTGCATTATTTCTTGAAGCATAAACCCCTTATCAGCTGGTATTCCAGTTGCCATAAATTCATTCTTATCTAAAACATCTCCATCAAAACTTACGTGTAAATATTGAAAATTATTAATAAAATTTTTAAATATTTTTAAGGTTTTTTTATTATCAGAGATAAAATTTTCTCTTGAAATAGTTTTAATATTCTTATCATTTAAAAACTTAAATTCTCCCTGGTCTAAATCAAGATTTCCAACCATAAGTAGATTTTCAGTCGGTATTTTATCTACCAATAAACTATCAATTAGTGAGATATCGAAATCATCAAACAAAGTTCTTAAATACATTCCATGAAAATTATTGGATGGACTTTCATTGTTTAAATTAATATCACCATGTGAATCAAAGTGAACATAACCAATTTTCTTTGAACTTCCAACTCTATCTATTACAGCAAGAACTGAAGGCAAAGAAATACTATGATCTCCACCTATAACAAATTGTGTTTCTTCTTTTTCAATTTCTGCATTTATTTTATTTTGTAAATCAAGAATATATTTATTTATAATTTTATAAAGGTTTTCTTTTGATAAGTCTGTGGGATCAGGGAAACTAAAGTCTGAAATCAAATAACTTTTTATCTTCTTTAAAAAAGACTTTTCTAAGATATACCTGGATCCATCTTCTACTCCAATATTGTTTTCTTTTTGTTTATTAGGATTATTAATTATTCCAATTCTTGATTTAACTTTAAAAAAATGTGGCTTAATCATTAACGTTATAACTTACTTACGTTTACCTTGATAATCTTGTCATCTCCATCAGTTGGCTTTCCTCGTCCATCTAGATTACTTGTTGTAATATATAGTAATCCATCTGGCCCTAAAACTACATCCCTAATTCTTCCAAAGTTATTTTTAAAATGTTCTTTTAATTCTATAACTTTTCCGTTTTCAATTACAGCTTGGTATAAAGCTTGTCCTCTTAGGCCTGCAAAAAATACAGAATTACCTAAAAATGCTGCACCACTTGGTGCCCAAGTTGTTGACCCAGAATTACTCTTTGCAGTTTCCATTCCGTCTTTTATTTCATTTCCCTCAATATCAGGCCAACCATAATTCTTGCCTATTTCTATTAAGTTTAATTCATCAAGACCTGATAAAACCCCAGATCTTCCATGTTCAGTTGTCCAAAGATTTCCATTAGCATTCCAGGTTAATCCTTGAACATTTCTGTGACCAAACGAATAGATTAAATTATTAAATGGATTGCCCAATACTACTTTACCCTCATTTGTAACTCTTAAAATTTTACCTGCAAGTAAATTTTTATTTTGTGCTTGTGATGGGTTCTGGGCATCATCAGTTCCAATATAAAGATACCCATCTGGCCCAAATTTTATTCTTCCACCATTATGATTTGCTGCACCAGGAATATTATCAACAATTATTGTTTCACCTGACAATTTATTATCTTTAAATACCATTCTAACAACTCTGTTTAAAGTATCGTCTCCATTTTGTTGATAGGTATAATAAAGATATATAAAATTATTTTGAGAAAACTTTGGATCAAGAGCAATACCTAAAAGTCCACCTTCACCAATTTCTCTAGCATTATTTATATTACCAACTAATAATGCATTTTTATTTTTACCTTGATCGATTAACCAAATATCTCCTTTTCTCTCAGTTACTAAAAAGCTTCCATTTGGTAAAAAGGCAATTGACCAAGGAGTATCAAGATTTGTTGCAACTATAGTTTGCAGAGGTATTTCATTTTTTGTATTATCTAAAGGTTCTTTTGTTATAGAAACACTTGAAGGACTAGTGGTTTTATTTATTAAATTTTTATTTAAAAAAATTAGTAAGCCAATAAATAAAGCAATTAGTGTAATTAATATAATCTTTTTCATTTCAAAAAACGTCTTTTAAAATATAACACATTTCTACTTGTTTTAGTATTTTTCATTT
>ERZ1292629.3756-Hain-H43-01um-R1-3756-length-11527-cov-7_pt2 | contig 10818 bp, 12 predicted proteins | sample MGYA00564399_ERZ1292629 | MGnify/ENA primary metagenome ERZ1292629 (study PRJEB36523, sample SAMEA6512636) | groundwater metagenome | collected 2019-01-08 | study: AquaDiva: Metagenomics assemblies of 32 groundwater samples | reverse complement strand
AGGCGTCGTGCGTGCCCTGTAGAGAGTCGCGAATCTCAAACAGTCTCGCTCGCACACCATTCACCACCCCGAAGGAGGCGGCCCCGGAGGCAGCGAGGCGCTCTTGCAGCGCCAGCACCTTCCCCTCGTTCTCCCAGGCAATCTGGCGCGCTCGCCCCCATTTCGCGGCGAGCTTCTCGGCCTCGGTGAGCCTGGCCTTGAGGGCGTCGCGCTCCTCCGTTGCCTTAGCAAGCAGAGCGAGGGCCTCTTCGGCTGACGCTCCGATCGCCTCGTCGGGCGTGCTGCGGTCGTACAACTCAGCCCAGCTCCGATAGAGCGCGTGGGGCCGCTCGCTCACCATCGCCACCTGCTCGGCCGTCAACACCGCTCCGCGGCCGGCGCGTAGTCTCTCCTCGGCTTCAGCGAGCCGGGCCCTGAGCGCGTCGCATTCCCGCGCACGCTCCTCGGTCGCGATGGCGAACAGCCTCGCCTGGACGGTCATCTCGGTCGTCATCGCGGCGAGCTGGGCGCGGAGGGACTCGACTTCTTGTGGCGGCAGCCACCCCGCCAGTTCCCTCAGCCGCGACAGAGCCTCGGCTTTGTCCATTAGGCGCCACTCCCGGTCATCAAGTACCGCAACGGCCTCACAGGGCGCGAGGCCCCCGCGCGAGGCTAGTGCTGCCAAGTATTGGCCATGGTTGCGCTGTGCTTGGCGCTCGTGCGGCGCAATGACTGCCCATGGAATCGCCGGCCCGCCCTGAATCGGGAACAGCCGACCTGGCTCCCCCGCCCCCGTCTCCTTGGCCGGCGTCCTCTCTGTCTCGGCGAGCTTGGCCTCCATGTTTGCCCCGGTTTGCCCACGCGACCCGTTGCGCCTGCGGGCGGGATGAGGAGTACCGCATTCATCCGAATAATTGCAAGTAAATTGTTCGGATTCGGCCAGCATTGCCATGCTTGCGATTTCGGGCACTTATCAATCCGGCCAGCGATTCCGGCTCCTTGGCCCGGGCGACTTTCGCGGCCGGAGTTCGGCTCAATCGCGATTCCATGCGACCATGCGTGAAGCGACCCGCGCCTTGACATGTGGCCGGTGGCTACCATCTTACATGCCCATGCGCGTGAACCCCATTACGGCCGTGCGAGACTGGTCGAAAAAGAAACATATGAAGGAAGTTCTCAGCAACGAACTACGCAAACACGGCGGCCCGGGGGAGGGTGTCGAGGTCCCAAGCGACGACCCCCTATGGGCCGTCGCCGTGATGGAGTTACTCAGGGAACAGCCCATGCTCAAGGCGGTGCGAATGCACGATGGCATCGTGCTCTGCCGCCGGGCTCACTTCGAGGGCGGTACGAGCGCGGGGCTCAAGCAGGCGATGGAATCCGCTGGCTTCGCTGTCGGTCCGGGAGACAAACCATGAGCAATGAAAGCGCGGTAGAGGCATCCGAGGCAGTAGTTGGCGCGGAGGAAGACGCGGAACTAATCGAGGAGAACGATGGCGACGAGGGGAAGGAAGAAGAAGTCGCAGAGGACGCAACCGCGGATGCCTCCCCCGCCACCAACGTTCTCCGCCACCCCGCGGGTCGCCCGTGGGGCGTGGATGGGCTCGCGGGGGACAACCGCTTGGTCTACGACGAACTACTGAAACGGAACTTCACGCAGCACGCAGCCACCCGCGCCGCCTGCTCCTTCAGGAAGTACGCGGCTTGGTGCAAGAGCAGGGGCCTCGATACCGCAACGGCTCCAAGTGACGCGCTGACCCGATTTGCGCGGGACACGTGGAGACCCCAAGGACAGAACAATTCGGCCGGCGCACTCATGCAGGCGCTCGATGCCGCAAGAACTGCCGGCCTTGCCGTTTCGCCACAGAACTACACCCCCACTTCCAGGAAGTCGAGGATGCAGATGCAGACCAACGGCAACGCCAATGCGGCCTGGATACTCGGGGCCGAGTACGAGTTCCCGCACGAGCCCCCGCCGCCGCCCGCGGGGATGGCCTGGGCTTCACTCGCCGGGTCGAAGAAGGTTCGGCTGGTTCAGCAAAGAAACGATGACGCCGCAGCCCAGCTCTTGAGCTTCGCCGTGGCCCCGGAACAGGTGGCTTCTCCGACCCAGGCTCCGGTTCAGCCGGTTCCGGCCACCCAGTACGCACCTGCCCCGGCGCAGCAGCCTCCACCCCGACCCGTACCCTCTGCGCTGCGCCAACCAGCCAACCAAACCTTCCCCGTGGGGGGCCGCGTAAGGATTCACAAGCTGGCCACGGGGTACGAGCCCGGCATCCCGCCCGGTCAACGCATCGGCGTTGGGGAGTACATGGCCAACGACGTGAGCACCGAGGGCTCCATCCGGGACTTCATTCAGAAGTTCATCGTGCCCAACTACGGGCCGAAGCCGGGGGCTCCCGACACAATCTACGTGGTCGAGCGGCTCGACGATCGCAAGAACGTAACCGCGACCTATGACTTTCCCTTCGCGGCCCAGATGGGCGGAGCGCCGGGGGTTTCAGGAATGCCGATTGGCGGTTTTCCCGGCGGGTACGGACCACCGCCCCAGGTCTCTCCGCCGCAGTGGGGAGGCAGTCCTCAACAGGCAAGTGCGCCCTCTTCTGCGCAGGACAAGTTCCTCGACTATCTCATGGACAAGGAAAAGGAACAGCAGCGCCAGTTTGAAGAAATGCGCAAGCAGTTCTCCGAGCAGAAGGGGATGGACCCCACAACGCTCATGCTCCTCACCGAGCGGGTACGCCCCCCGGCCGTAAACTGGGCCGAGGTTGCCGCTGAATTCAGGCACGAAGGGGGCGGACTAGGCGGACTGCCCGCCGGGGCGTCGGCCGATCTCGCCACGTCCGCTGCGCCGGTTGCTGACCCACAGCGCCCGCTGGTTGATGCGCTGACCGGGATGGCCAACCGAGTGATGGACATGGCTGAGCGCGAACCGGCGGCGGCTCCGGCGGCGGCTACTCCCGTGGCTGCCCCGGGCTTCATGGAGTTCATGAACACGCCGTTCGGGCTCAAGCTCTCGGAGAGGTTTCTCGGTGACGGCGGCGGCAGCAAAATCGTCGAAATGCTCATGGGGGAGGTGCGCGAACTGAAGGCCCGGCTGGACCGACCCGCGGAGAAGACCAAGGGGGTCGCTGAGCTGCTTGGCGACTTGAAGGCCGTGAACGACCTCTACCAAGATATTCACGGCAAGGACGATCGACCAGGCGGCCTGGTCGAGGTCGCCTCGATGCTTCTCGAGAACGCCGACAAGGTTGCCGACCTCGTCAACTCCATCATGTCGGGATTGGGCAATGCACCCGTCTTGCCCAAAAAAGAGCAGAAGGCCCTTACCAGCGGGACGAAGGCCGCGGAAGAAGCCACCCCGCAACAACCAACAAAACTGCCCGAAGAAGCCATGAAGGCCATCGCCGATATGGCTTCGGCCCCGGCGGGGGAAGACGGGGAACAGATGATCGCCAACGCGCTGTTTTCCATGCTCGTCGCGTTGCGCAACAGCCCCGAGCCCTTTCCTCGGCTCGGGCAGGCCATTGTTTCTGGGTTCCTGAGCGCCGAGTCGAAGCCGGAGCTTCGCGCTCTTGTAACCAGTGTGCTGATTCGGTGCGGAGCCCGGGCGCTCATCACCGAAGCAGTCATAGAGAAGATTGCCACGGTGCTACACAAGCACTACGCCCTCATTTACTCCAGCCTGAGCAACGGCCAGGTGAAGGTGCTGCGCGACGCAGAAGAAAACCACGCTGGCGCCACGGCGACGCCTGCGCTGCCGATGCAGACCCAACCGACCGTGGCCGAACCCCCCGCCATTCCCCCGGCAATCGTCATCGTTTCGACCGAGGCAAAGGCATCGTAACCCTGCACTCAACGTGGACGCCTTTCTCGGGCGCGTGGTAGCGCAGCGGGAACGGAACGGGGCGAGGCGCTCGGCCCGACTCCTGCCGCATGACTGGAGCCTCCCGCCTCCCGACGTGACGCCTACTCGTAGTGCCGGCGCTAGACACGGCAACCACGCGCATTTACCCTATGCGCGTGGCGAACGACAAGGACGGCAACGGTATCAGGAAGCTGGTGGGGTTGGGGCAGATCGCCCTCGGCGTCGGCTTTATCCTGAAGGGCATCGTCAACGCTCGCGGGGGCGTTCCGGCCCGAGTGGACGCCCTTGGCCAGTCGAGCCGGCCCGCACAAGCGCCCGGAAGGATTCTCAAGACCAGCCGACTCGAAAAGGTGCGCAACATCGACGAGCGGGTGCAGAAGATTCAGGAGTTGATTCACAAGGGCTCGCTCAACCCCGAGGTGCGCGAAAAAGCGGTCGAGATTGTAACAAAGAAGTGTGGCGACCGCTGGTGTGTTGCTGAGAAGAATTTTCTGGGTGAGGTGTCTGCGGTCTTCTGGGCGCTACGCGACCCCCGCTCCCCCGATGCCATCCGCTACGTGCGCGACCACGTGAAGGTCGACCAGTTCCACGGAGCCGACAAGATTCTCAAGATGCACGCGGGTGACTGCTTCGTAAAGGGCACGTTGGTTCTGCGCGACGATCATCAACTCGTGCCGGTTGAGGCGTTGCGCGCCGGGGATCGCATTTGGGGCCTTAACTGTTGGTCAACCGTGACGCAGACCTGGGTGCGGGGCTATCGGAAGACCTCGCTTATTCGGCTCAACAATGGATCGACGATGCGGCTGACGCCGGAGCATAAAGTGTGGGTGCGATCGTGCTCAAAGCATGGCAGGGCTTCGACCGGGAGCGATCACTGCTTGGAGCGCACCTGTCCCATGGCTGAGCGTGAGTTGCTCCGCGTGCCTGTATCGGATTTGCGTCCCGGAGACATCGTCGTTCGCCCGTCGCGCATTCCGTTTGGTCGAGGGGAACAGGACGGCAGGCGGGCCTACGTCGAGGGCCTTTTCCTTTCCGATGGTTGGTGCGAGGATTACCGCTTCGCTATCTCAGGGAAAGATGGACACCCGAAGGAAGCACAGAAGCGCGCCGTGGCTGAAATCTGTACGCAGCTTGGAGTCGATACCTCGTGGCAGGCTCGCTTCATCCGCGTAAACGATCCCGAGTGGACGCGCCGAATGGCCCTGATGGGGGGCCGCGCGCCGGAAAAGCACGCGCTGTCAATCGACTTGGCCGAGGGTCCAGCACTAAAGCTGCTCGAAGGTATTCTCGCCGACTCGGGCGAGAACACCCTTGGTGGCGGACGGACCTTCACGACGACTTCTCGGCAGCTCTTTGTGCAGGCCCGAGTTCTTCTCAAGATGGCGGGGGCAACGTGTGGGGAGCGCTACATCGTCGATCACGGTGGCCTCGGCACGCATCCGATCTGGCGCTTACAGATCTGGGGTGGGCGGAAAGATGGGCGGGCGGAGAAGGCGCTTCGCGTCGTTGAGGTGCTTGACGACGAGCGTGAGATGGACACGATCGATTTCGAGACGGACGACCACTTCGCGTGGCTGCCCGAAGCAGACTGGACGACTTCACAGTGCGACGATGGCAACGCCATTCTGGCTGGCGCATTGCTCCAGGCGATTGGCTACCCAGTGAAGCTCCGCGTCATTCAGACCACTGACTCCTCCACATGGAGTCACATCTACGCGCTCGCCGGGTTGCCCCCCACCAAACCAACTCGATGGCTGCCCTTCGACTGGAGCGTGACCGACTCCGTTCCGGGTTGGGAAGCACCCGGGGCGAAGGAAGCGGCTGCAACTGGAAAGCCCGCGGGCATCGTGACGCGGGTCAGGGACTTCAACGTCTAGCGGGAGGTATTCGACAATGGGACTCGCAGGATTGATGCTTGGTAGCTTTTACAGGGGAAGCAAGAAGCAGCCGTCGGAATTCATCAATCTCGGTCAGCTCGCCAAGCTGCTGGAGATTGCCCCTTGGGACGAAATCGACGAGATGAACGCCGACTACTACGCGGAAGCCGGGGGCGGGACCGAGGAGGGAGAAGCGGAGGCGGGCGCCGAGCTCTTCAGCAAGTACCACGACGCGCTCACGTCCACGGCCGACGAGGTGTTCGGAGAGAGCGGGCTCGTACTGGTGCCCCGGCGCAAGGCGGAGAAGCGCCCATTCGAGTACAAGATTGCGCCGGAGAAGTCATGGAACGATGCCGCCGCCCGCATCCTAAAGACAATCAACGGCATAGGCATGTTCGAGTTCCGCGGCCTCAAGGAGTTTCTTGACTCCGGCCCGTACACCGCACGCCAAGCCGTGTTGCAGCACCTCGGCTACATCCGTAGGCGGACCGACGTATACGGCGGCCCCTCGCCATCGCGTCAGTTTGAAAACGACTTCAATCGCTAGTCTTCACTGCTAACCCGGGAGATTTTCATGTCGAAGTCAAAACGTTTCAGCGCGCTGGCCAACACAGAGCATTCGGACCTGGGCGCATTGCTCCAGGGCATGTCCTTGGCGGAAAAGCTCGTTCTTGGCTACCTCGTGGTCGGGGCCGGGCTCTCGGCCGTCCACATCGTCGATCGAGCGATGGAGGCAAGCCGACTGAACAAGCCACTGCCTGTCATGGTGCCCACCCTTCTCCGTGACTCAGCGCTTACCCTGGTGGCCTGGCCCTACACCGTCTTTCAGTGGGCACAGGCGGGCTACTTCCCCATCATCGCGCAGATACAGGCAAAGGCCGGGGGCAAGGAATTCAAGCCGGAGGAGCAGCGCGTGTTCGCCGCGAGGGTAAAGACCACCGCCAGCACGCTCAAGCCGGGGGCCTCGCGCCAGTTCTAAGGAGAAACCATGGCCATCGCACGCAAACTGATGAGCGGCATGTTCAACGGCCTTGCCGCGGCCAAGTTGGATCTGGATGCCAAGCTCAAGTCGTACATCGAGACGGCGCTGTGGAGCAGCAGCGACAACGCCGACGAAAGTGGCGGAGAGCCTCTTGACAAGAACTACGGTATCAACGATCTCGCGCCGAAAGCTGTCGAGAAGATGCGCCGCGACGTGAACAAGTTCTTCGAGGAGAACGCGAAGGACATCGAGCTGGCCGCTTCCGAGGGACAAGACGGGAAGCAAGTTGCCCACGACTTCTGGCTCACGAGAAATGGCCATGGCGCTGGCTTCTGGGATGGGGACTACTCCGAGGAGCTGGGTAATCGGTTGACTGCGGCTGCGGAGAAGTTCGGCGAGCAGGACATCGTCATTGGCGACGATGGCAAGTTGTACGCCGAATAAGGAGCCGCGATGCCTGGGTGGATGCGCCGGCCAACAACACTCAGGCACTTCACGGTGGAAGAAGCTCTTCAACTTCATCGTGAGCAGTGGTTTCAGGGAAAGCACAAGGGCCAACCGGAGCGGTACTACTTCCACCTGTTTCAAGAGCGGGATTTGTCGAAGGGCTTCGTTCAAGCCTGCATCCCCGTGGATTCGATCAGCGCGATCGCAACCAGCGAAGAGCGCGTCGATCGCTACGCGCCCATCCTTCAAGCTCAAGGAACGATGGGGCCCTCGTGGGGCAAGTTCGCCAAGCGCATGTCACGGCGGGGACGGGGAGCTTACGTTTTCCTGGCCGATGGGAACCACCGAGCGCTTGCGGCGATGAAACTTGGCCGGAGCTGCATTGAGGTCATCATGCCCACGGTTGACTATCGCGAGTGGCTTGAGGCAGCGAAGGCGTTGACGCCAGCCGGTTAGCCCGTTGCGTGACTACGCCAGCTCGCTTCCGCTACTCTTCGCGTCATGGCCTACCCCAGCGTGAAGTCGATCCAGGCGATGTTCAACAGTTCTCGCCGCACCGTGGTGGACGAGGAAACCGCGAAGAAGATTCGCAGCCTGATGGAAGGCGCCCGCACCAATCGAGGCGTGGAGGATGCGCTCGAAGCGATCAGCAAGCTCATCGGCGGATTTGGCCACGAGGTCATCCGTGGCCAGGAATACACCGGCGGCTTCTGGGGCGACGTGGTGCTCGCCTACGTGAACACCGGCGACGCCTACAATGCCACCGTCTTCTATGACATCGGCAAGGGCCAGTGGGGTGCGGGCGCCTACGGTGATTGGGTCGAGGCCTACGAGCGGAAGCATGGCCAGCTCGAAGGGTTGAAGCGTCGGAAGGCTTCGTTCATGCGAGTGCCGGGGGGCGCCCGAGGAGCGCTCGGAAGTTGCAACTCGCTCGGCGCCACTCCTGTTCGTCACGGGGAGTTGGCCACCTACCACGCGAGCGAGGCCGAGCAGTTGGCCCGGACCGCACTCGCCAAGGCGCGTTCGGGCAGGTGTAACAGCGGGGTGGAAGACCTCACCCGCGCCGCAATGGAGTACGGGCGCGCAGATGCCCATGCCGCATCGGGCAATTCCGAAGAGGCCGACAGGCACAAGGCCACGGCGCGTGGAATGCTCGTAACCGCCCGCAACGCCATCGAGGGCTGCGTAGTTTCCTGTAGGCGGTAGGGCGTGGCCGGATCGGGTTAGCGCTTGGGGTCCTTCTCGGGCATGACGCCGTTGCCCTGGGCGGGTAGTATCCCGAGCATGAACTTCAGGCGCATCCCCTCTTTCATCCCCTTCAGTCTTGGCGCTCTAGGAACCGAGACTCTCGTGGTTGGCGCAAACGGAAAGCCCTCAAGCAGCCCCGAGAGCATCCCTAGAGCCATCGTCGCTCGGGCGAGTGCGGCAAGAGAACCGTTGCCGACCATTGTTCGGGGGGGCGGCGTTGTGGCCGTTGTTCCACCGTCAACATGGAGCGCGCCGGCCCTTGTGGCCGACGACTCGCGCCAGGCCGTCGTCGAGCGAGCAAAGACTCGCATCCGCGCCGAGAACAACCGGCTGGCAGAGGAGGCCGCCGTTGAAGCGGAGCGAAAGCGAAAGCAACTTCAGCAAGAGCGGGAGCAGGCCGACAGAGACCGCGGAAAACGCGAGCCGACCGAGCGGGTGCGCGAAGTTGCGCAGCCGGCACGGCAAGAAACGCCAGCCGCCACCCGGCCCACGGGATACGCCGAAAGGCCCCCGGCATCGCCCGTGCCCGCGGCGAGCAGGCTGCCCGAGAGGGTGGCCGAGGCCCTACCCAAGCTATACCTCGTTCAATCCGCCGGGCCGGCGCCGGGGACGCCCATCGTGACCGTTGGGCCGGAGGCGGCTCTGCCCGAGGCGCGGGCGGTTCAGTCACCGCCGCGCCTGGTTCAGTCAACGACGCCCTACGCCACCCAGGAAGAGCCCGCGCCAATCAGCACGTCCTCCAGCAGTTCGGGACAAGAAGCAGCAGCCCCCGCGGAGAAAACCTCCAAGGCGCCGCTGTTTCTGGGGCTACTCCTGCTACTGCTCCTCCTGAGAGACAAGAAGAAGCAGAAGGCCGGGGCGCTGTCGGGGCTGAGGCGAAGGGCGAAGAGATAGCCGTGGTCAAGCCAACCCTCAAGCGCGGTGACAGCGGCTTCGACGTCATCCGTCTTCAGAATGCGCTCGTCAACGCAGCGGGCTACAAGTTCTCGAAGGCCGGCACATTCGATGCCGACACGGAGGGCGCGCTGCGTGAGTTCCAGTTCGCCCGGGGCCTGGTTGTTTCCGGGACGACCGACGCGGCAACGTGGGCGGCCCTGGCCCAGTTCGATAAGATAGTGCTTTCGCCGGGCGCCGGGGCGGGCGCGGACGGCAATGAAAATGCCGTCGTGCTACTGGTGGGCTTCGGACTGCTCGCCGCGGGCGTGTGGGCCTGGCGCAAACGTCGGGCGGCTCTGCCGATGGGCGCCGTGCGAGAAAAGCGGTTTCGACGAGAAGCGATAGTCAGGGCCGGGCCGACCAGGGCGTCTCCGTGGCCCGGACGGAAGCATTCCCTTGGAGGGTTGAAACCATGAAGCGACTGCTGTGGGTAGTGCTCGTCGGAGTCGCGCTGCTTGCGGCGGAATCAAACGCGCAGACCGCCGTGGTGGTGCGAAGCGGGCAGATCAACGTGGGCAGCCAAGACGGCGGAGTGACCGTTCCGGTGAGCGGGACGGTTACGGCCGCCTGCACGGGTACGTTCTGGCAGACGACACAGCCCGTCTCCGGGTCGGTGAGCGTCAGCGGAACGGCCACGGTGACGCAGGGCACCTCGCGCGACGGCGGCTACGACTGGGGCGTCAATGTGGACAACTGGACGGCGGATGCTGGCCCGCTCACGCTCGACTCGGTCGGCAACCTCAACGTGAACCTGAACACGCTCCTGGCCGGCGAGAACGTTGATGCTGGATGGCTGGAGGTTAACCCGGCCGCGCGGTTGAGCGGGGTCACGACCGAAGTGCTCCTCATCGGCGATGCCGGCCCGATGCCGATGCCGGCCACGGCCCTCGTCAACAGGAAGGCCGTGGAAGTTCAAAATGCCGGCCCGGCGGCCCTCAAGTGCCGAGCCGGTTCGGGGTCCTATCTCCGCGAAATCGCGGCGGATGGCACGTGGTCTCTGGACGTCGCCGACACCATCGTCGTGGGCTGCTACCAGAACAGCGGAACAGACTTCGTGACCGGGAACGCCGTTGTGGTGACGGAGATAAAGTAGGAGGTCGCGTGTTCCATCGCTTATCCGCCGTTACAGCCGTGCTTCTAGTGCCGTTCATTGCAGACCCGTTTCTGGGCGCGCTGATTATGTCGCAAGACCCGCTGAGCTTCGGCACCCCATTGAGCAGATCCGGGAATGCGGTTAGCTGCGCAGCCGCGTCTGGTTCTCAGGCGGGGTGCCTCGCCTCCGCGGACTGGACGACGTTCAACAACAAGGGCTCGGGCACGGTGACGAGCGTCTCGGGTACGGCGCCCATCGCTTCCTCGGGTGGCACGACGCCGGCAATCTCATGCACGGCTGCCTCGGGCGCTGCGGCCGGCTGCCTGTCCTCAACGGACTGGACGACGTTCAACAACAAGGGCTCGGGCACGGTGACGAGCGTCTCGGG
>ERZ1292629.4107-Hain-H43-01um-R1-4107-length-10820-cov-7_pt1 | contig 10820 bp, 12 predicted proteins | sample MGYA00564399_ERZ1292629 | MGnify/ENA primary metagenome ERZ1292629 (study PRJEB36523, sample SAMEA6512636) | groundwater metagenome | collected 2019-01-08 | study: AquaDiva: Metagenomics assemblies of 32 groundwater samples | reverse complement strand
AGGAAGACTATTTTTAATGACATAGTGGGAGTTCATGAAATATATATTGTGAACGCTTCCACAGTATCACACTGTGGGGCGGAGCGAAAGTTCCCTGAAAAAATGTCCAGGTGGGGGCGGCCAAAGGGAACACTTTGGGGCTAAGGACTTTTTTCGGGGAACTTTTGAGCAGTTACTTTTTTGGAGGGCTTTGGTGGGCCAGGATGTCGTCCACAATACCGTACTTTTTGGCCTCGTCTGCCATCATAAAGTAGTCGCGGTCGACGTCTTTTTGTATCTTGTCGAGCGGCTGGCCGGTGGCCTTGGAGAGTATCTTGTTGAGCCGCTCGCGGGTGGCGATGATGTGCTTGGCCGTAATCTCGATGTCGGTAGCTTGGCCTTGCGCCCCGCCCCACGGTTGGTGGATCATCACCTCGGCGTTGGGGAGTGCAAAGCGCTTGCCCTTTTGCCCTGCGGCCAAGATGACCGCAGCGGCGCTGGCCGCGATGCCCACGCACACGGTCGCGACGTCGGGCTTGATGTAGTTCATCGTGTCGAGGATCGCCAAGCCCGCGGTCACCGAGCCGCCGGGGGAGTTGATGTAGAGCTGTACGTCTTTTTTAGGATCCTCGCTTGCCAAAAAGAGGAGTTGGGCAATAACGAGGTTGGCCGTGTAGTCCTCAATCGGCCCGGCCAAAAACACGATGCGCTCCTTGAGCAGTCTTGAATAAATGTCAAACGCCCGCTCGCCAAAAGGCGACTTTTCGATAACCATAGGCACGAGTTGGGCGAATTCAGGATTGTGTTGCATGGGGACAGTATAGCTTGACGCTCAAAACTTTCAAGCGTACCGTTGTGTCACAGGGTACGGTCGCCACTCCGTAAAGGTTGGCTGTACGTTCTTCGTTCACGCCGTTCTGCATTCCGCAAACGGCAAACTCAACTGGGGGTCGTCATGAAGGCACTGTTCGATTTCGTTATTGGTTTCGTCGGCTTCGTGTTGTTGCTGATCGCGGCTGTCGTGACAGTATCAACATTCACCGTGCTGGGTCCGCTCTCTCCGGTGGAGACGTTGGCAGCTTCGCTAGCGTCTGTTATGGGCGGAGTGATGGTGTCCTACACTTATCACAATCGGCCAAACCAAGAGCGTCTCGCTCTCGGTTGAACAGAGCGTCGCAAGATGCTCAACAAAGAGGGCTCGACTTCGGTCGGGCCCTTTTGCTCTCTATATATTGCCTTCGAGGAGTTTGAGGGCGAGCTCGTTTTTTAGGACCGTTTCTATATGGATTTTGAGGAGCTCGGGGTTGGCGTCGGGGAAGTGCTCCAGCGCGTGCTTCATTTCATGCGTGACGGCAGTCTCATCCACCTCCAGCTTCTCCTCCGTTGCGATTTTGTTGAGCAAAAGCTGTAGTTGTGCGCGTTTTTTGGCCTGCTCGCGAAATTCATTGCGCACCGCCTCCTCGGTCTTGTTTGATTTCTTTAAATACTCTTCAAACTCCATCCCGAAGCGCTTAACATCCTCGCGCATCTGCGCCATAATCTTCTCCAACTCGCTTTCTATAAAAATCTTCGGGACGGTGAGGGTCGAGAGCTTGAGCAACTCTTCAATCAGCTTGCCACGGCGCCTATCCTTTGCAAGGTAATTGCGTGCCTTCTGCTCCTCCTCGGTACTCGGCGGTACTTCCATCTTTGGCAGCTCGCCGGTGTACGGCTCGAGCAGAAACTTTTCGTGCAGACCTTTCCAGCTTTTAGGCAGGGCGACCTCGGGGTAGACCGTGGCGCGCACGGTGAGCGCCAAAGGGTTGCCCGGGGCAAGTTTGGTGACGCGGATGTCGGGGCGGCCCACCGCATCTACTTTGTGTGCCTCGATAAGCTCTGGATAAAAATCTTTTACAAAAAGTTCGGCGGCCTCTTCCAAGACCGCGAGCTCGCCAACCTTTTTGACAGCCATGTCGGCCGGCACCTTGCCGGGGCGGAATCCGGGCAACTCTAGGTGCCCGGCGATATGTTTGAGAGCTTTCCCTCGGTAGTCTGTGAGTGCGTCAAAAGGAACCTCGCCCGATAGCTCCACTTCGGAGTCGGGGAGGTTTTTGAGCACGAACGATTTAGCTATCTCAACAAATTTCACCTGATGAGAGTAGCACGACTAGAGCGACCCCTGCAAAGAGTCGAGGTCGACGTTTGAGTTGCCGGTTGCGGTCGCGTCGAGGTCGGACTGGATAGAGGCCTCGTTGGTGGGCGCGGTAGTGGTTGAGGTTTGTTCTTGCGCGGCCGCATTGTCGAGTGCACGCTTTTGTTCCTCCTGTTGCTGAGTGTAGAAGAAGTACGCGCCGCCCGCGGCGAGCAGGAGCACCACAACGATTATTCCTATTGTGGCACCGAGGCCTCCGCCGGAGCTTTGGACCGGAGGGGTCGGGGGTGTTGTCTGTCCTGAGCCTGTCGAAGGAATTTGTTGTGGAGGCATAAAATTTTATTGTCTATTGGTTTTTAAAGAGTCGAGTGTTTTTTGGAGCGACTGTTTGGCCGTACGGATAGCGTCCTCGGCTGCTTTGACCGCTGCGCGGACCTTCGGCATCTCGCCTTTAGGGCTTGTGCTTGCGAGCGCCGATGTGAGCGTCGTGCCTACAGCAGTGACTGTCGCTTCAGCGGCGCTGATGTCGTTGCGCGCCTCCGCCAAAAGAGCGGTTGAGGTGCCCATGTCGCGCCCTTGGCCTGCAAGTTCAGTGATGCGGCCGTCGATGCGGTCGGCAATGTTGGTGAGCCGGTCTATTGCCTTGGTCAAAGAGTCGACGATGTTGCCGACACTGCGCTGCACCGCCTCGCCAAACTTTTCTTTTGCTTTTTCTTTTGCGGCTTCGATGCGGGTTTTTGTTTCTTCTCTTTTTGTTTCGATTTTATTTTTTATCTCGCTCCGCAAGTCTTTTATCCCTGACCGCGTGGTGCTGGCGATGTCGCGGATGATATTTTTTATCGGCGGCGGTGTAAATGGGCGCTGTGGCTTTGAATCTTGCGCCAAAGCAAAAGCAGGTGCAAGCACAAGACCAAGGGCGAGCGCGATGTGGGCAAAGGTTTTCATACCCCTATTTTACACCCCCTTTTTATTTTGCAAACCTCTTTGAGTTTTTACTCTGCGGGGATGGGCGGGGGCGCGATAGGTGCCGGGGCGTCTTTGCCCACCACCTCGTCGATAGGCTTGCCGCCCACCGACTGGATGTCAATGCGCCAACCGGTCAGCTTGGCCGCCAGGCGCACATTTTGTCCGCCGCGGCCGATGGCGAGACTCTGCTGGTCTTCGGCCACTTTGATGGTCGCTTTGTGCTCGTCTTCATCGAGCTCGACGCCCAAGATGCGCGCCGGGGAGAGCGCCTCCTCTATAAACGCTTTCGGGTCCTCGGACCACTCAATCAGGTCTATCTTCTCGCCGCCGAGCTCGCTGGTGACCGTCGAGACGCGCACGCCGCGCTGGCCCACCAACGAGCCGACTGGGTCGACGTGCGGGTCGGTCGAAGCGACCGCCACTTTGGAGCGGCTACCCGCCTCGCGCGCGATTGATTTAAAGACCACCGTCTTGGCCGCGGCCTCCGGCGCCTCCATCTCAAACAGTTTGACCAAAAACTCCGGTTTGGAGCGGGAGAGGCGCAGGTAGATGCCGCGCGGCGACTCCTCTACTTGGTACAAAAGCCCGCGGATGCGCTCGCCCTGGCGGTAGCGCTCACCGGGGATCTGCTCGTCGTAGGGCAAAATGCCGGTGGCGCGGCCAAGGTCGACGTAGATGTTGCCGCGCTCCATGCGCTGTACGGTGCCCGAGACAATCTCGCCCTGGCGCGCGCCGTACTCGGCCACGACAGAGACCTTCTCCGCCTCGCGGATTTTTTGGATGATGACTTGTTTGGCGGTCTGCGCGGCGATGCGGCCGTAGTGCTCCTCCGGCTCGAGCGGGAAGACGAGTTCGTCGCCCACTGCTGTCTCGCGTTTGATAAACTTGGCGTCCTCGATTTTTATATGCTGCTCTTCGTTGTACAGCGGCAGGGGCGCGACGGGGTTGCCCTCCGCATCGAGTGTCGGCTCTTTGGCCGCAACTTCTCCCTCCTCTTCTTCGGATTCAAAGCGCACCGTCGTGTCGTCCACCACCGTTTTGACCTGTTGGAACTCGGTCGTGCCGGCATTGAGGTCGATGTGCGCGCGGATTATTTGGCCTTTTTTGGCGTACTCTTTTTTATATGCAGTTGCCAGCGCGGCCTCGATTGCCTCGATTACTTTTTCTCTGGGTATGCCGCGCTCCTCCTCGAGCTCGCCGAGCACGCTGTTCATTACTTTCAAATCGAACATATTATTTTTGTTATTTAGCCCCGACGCTTTGGTCGGGGAGCCGACCATGGTGTCGGCTTAAAATCTGAAATTAAAAAAGCCCCCACTCGGGGCAATATCAGATGCTCCAAATATACTGTGTTGTGTTAAAATAGTCAAATGCTCAAGGAACTCCAAGACATAGGCCTGTCGGAGAAGGAGGCGCGGGTGTACCTTGCGGCCCTGCAGTTGGGCAAGACTACTGCCGAAAAGCTGGCCACCGAGGCCAAGGTCAACCGCTCGACCACCTATGTACAACTGGAGTCGTTGATGAAGATGGGCCTTATGAGCACCTACGAGGAGGGCAAAAAGACCTACTTTGCCCCCGAGTCGCCCGCCTATCTTAAAAGGATTTTGGACATGAAGCGCGCCGAGATCGGTGCCCGCGAAAAAGAGCTCGGCTCGTTGCTACCCGAACTAACACAGCTGTTCGAAGGCGCTGGCGAGCGCCCGTTGGTAAGGTTTTATATGGGGAAGGAGGGTGTTTCGACCCTGCGCGAGCAGGTTTGGGAGAGCAACAAGAGCAAAAAAGTCCTGACGCTCTACTCATACGACACCCTTGCCTCTGTTTTTAGTGAGGAAGAGAGAGAGGAGTACTCACAAAATCGGGCCAAGGCCGGCGTGACGGCGCGCGTACTTTACAACCGCAAGGCAGGGCCTTTCCCGGGCGATTACGACCTTACGCAGCGGCGGCACCTCCCCGAATCTGTACTTGAAGTGACGAACGACATTATGGTGTTTGACGACAAGGTTGCAATCAGCAACCTAAAAGGGACTTTGTTTGGGGTTTTGATCGAAAATGCTCAAATTGCAAAGAGTATGACCTCAATGTTTGAGTTTATGTGGAAGGAATCGGAGAAGTTTCAAAATAAGAAATAAATAGGGTCGTGTAGAGGGTTGCGCACAGAGTGCGGAACCATACACGACCCCCGTTTGCCTGCGTCTACCCGAATCTCCGAGCGACCGGCTGCTTTAGCCTATGGCCATAAAGGCTAAGCGCCGCCGCCCTCCGCCGCCATGCACGTCTGCGCCGGGGTGAGAATCAAAGTAAGCGATGCTTTCATGACTGGTCTCCTTGACCAAAGTTATGTCAGAGCCATCGGCCCCAACAGCCTCGCGCCAGAGGTTGTCCCTAGCGCTGCCTCTATACTACCCCTAGTCAGCCCTAATTGTCAAAGTATATCTGTGTATAACTGGGATTTGTTAGTCGAGACTGGCTTTTTAATCTGTCAAATAAGGCTTTAAATAAAGGGTTTTAGACTTATCCACACCACGAGTGTTAAAACCTGTTGACAGTATTTTGCCTGGGGATATAGTTACTTTGTTAGAGTAAATTGACAATCAGACATTATCAACTAATCCACAAGTCTTTATGAAAACACAAGAGACAACCGAGCCACCGCCGTAACGGGTTTCATCAAATTATTAGGGTCTTTAAGGAAGAATTAAGGATATGAAGAAGGAAAACAGGTCGCCGCCGAACAGCAACCAGGCAGACGCAGCAGGAAGTGTGGGGTCGAAGACAAGGTCAGGTGTTGCCTTCCTCCCCGCCCCAAGTGCATAGGACTACGACGCCCACTCTCGGCAGAAGATTTAATTTAGATTTTTACCACCGGTACAGAGTGCGCACTTGGGGCGGGGAACAGGATACATCTTAAAGAAACAGCGACTTGCATAGTAACATAGAAGTAGCTATAATAGCTACTATGGCTACTAAAGTAACATCGGCTAAAAAACAGGAGGGGAGGGGCCGTCGCCCTACATTTGTCGCGGCCAAGGAGGCCAAGAACCGGTTTGGCGAGCTGCTTGAGGCGGTGCAGCGCCACCCTGTCTTTATTACGAAAAACAACCGGGTGGTTGCGGAGATTCGCCGTTCTAATGAAAGGACTCGTTTCGAGGAAATGGAGGACCAGATTTGGCTTGAGCGCGCCATTGAGGCAGAGAAGACCGGAAAATATTTGACCGCCAAACAGTCGGCTGTAGCGCTAAAGCGCATTTTACGTCATGCTGACGCTTAGACTTGAGCATCAAGCTGATAAGTTTCTTGCAAAGCTTCCGCCAAAACAGGCAGGACAGATAGGTCGCAAACTAGAAGAACTTCTCACTAACCCGTTTCCGTCAGATTCCAAACAGCTAAAGAGTAGTAGTTACAGAGGTACTAATATTGGTGAGTATAGAATAATTTACAGAGTAGAAGGGAACATCTTTCGCGTACCGCTTATTGGCAAGCGGAACGATGACGAAGTCTACCGCAAACTAAAAAGAATGGAGTAGAATAGAAAGGATGGAACGCAGTATTTCGTGGTTAGGCCGCGAGTCTTTGAGCGACGATGAGCGCCGGCATGCTTTGGCGCACTCTCTTGGCATACCTTTTGTACAGCTCGGCCGCGATGACGTGTCGGTAGAAGCGCTTAGTATCATCCCCGAGCCGCTGTCGCGCGAACATAGCGTTGTTGCTTTTGCTCTCGACGAGCAGGACGGGCTCCAGGTGGCGCTGCTCGACCTCTCCGGGCTTGAGCATCTTGAGTTTTTGCGCCCGCGCTACAGGCTACTGCCGCGTTTGACCAGTAGGGAGTCGCTGACGCGCGCGCTCATCCGCTACCAACAGCATCTGCGCGATTTGTACGGCAAAAAGCTGGAGGACCCGGCGGCGCCCAACCTTTTGGACACGCTCCTGCGCCACGCTCTGCACAGCCGCGCCACCAGCCTGCACCTACAGAGCGACCAGGGCGGCACGCTGGTGCGCTATCGCATCAACGGCTCGCTCAAAAACGCGATGACTTTACCGCGCGCGGTGGGGGCGAGTGTGATAGCCAAACTGCGTACGCTCGCGAATGTGCCTGCCGGCAGTCTGCCGCGCGAGGGCAGATTGCGCGTTGACCTTGGAAGCGGCGAGGACCTCTCGCTGCAGGTGTCGTCCGTGCCGACCGTTGCGGGGGAGAAGTTGGTCGTGCGCATCGCGCGCGAGCGGGCACGCGGGTTTACTCTCGAGAGTTTGGGCCTGCACGGCGAGGCGCTGGAGCGCGTGCATCAGGTGTTGCTCAAGCGGCGCGGGCTCCTGGCGATTGCCGGCGCGGCGGGCGCGGGCAAAGCGACCACGCTCTACACTCTACTCGACCTTTTAAACACGCCGGAGCTATCTATCGCGACCGTTGAGACCGAAGTCAAACATGTTTTGCCGCGCATTGCGCAGACCGAGGTGGGGGGTGAGATGAGCGCGGCCGCGGTACTGCGCGCAGTACTCAAGACAGACCCGGATGTGGTGATGGTCAACACCGTGGCCGACCGCGAGGTCTCTGCGCTTGCCGCCGCGGCGGCCAAGCGGGGAGTGTTTGTACTCGCCGGGGTAGAAGACGCCGCAGTGTTGCCGGATGCGGACCTGACAATAAAAGTAGCGACCGTGCGCCGGCTCGGCCAAAGTCAGATACCCGAGCGGCACAAGCTGACCCGCGCGCAGGGCGAGGAGTTAGAGTCGTCGGCGAACTTTGCTGCGGTGCTCGCAACACTTAAAGAAGAGGGAAAGATTAAAAAAGATACCCCGTGGAAAGACATCCAGTTTGTAAAGCCCGTCTCCAGCAGCGACCAGCCCGATGGTTTTAAAGGGTTACTCGGTGTGCAAGAAATTTCAACAAAAGAAGGTGTTGTGGGGCTCAATCTGATAGAAGACGGCATATTTAAAGCCGCTCAGGGCTTGACCAGTATAGAGGAGGTCTTAAAACTGCTCTAAATAAGGCTTTCTCGGCTACTTACAAAACACCCCTTGACAAAAGCCAAGCATGGGTGTATACTGTTAATCAAAGGGAACTCATTGTGAGGTTCTCAATTCCGCATAGTGCGGACAACGGAGGTTACGGTCATGTTGAAGGACAAGATCCAAGCTGCTGGTCTGCAGGCCGCAAAGAAACATCGCCAAGAAGGAGACTTTCTCCGGGCGGGGTTTGCGCTTTGGTTGGCCCGCGTCGCAGCGGGCATCCAACCTTCGGGCGAACCTTCTGGTTATGCAGACCACGCCGGGTGTGCTCACCTGGGGTGCAAAGCATCAGAACACGCAGTCGAGTTTAACCACGCTTACGCGTGAACAACAGGAGACGGCTATGTACAAACTTTTGACGGTTGCTACCGTCGTCGGAGCCCTTATTATAGCTACCACCCCGGAGTGGTGGCCGTCGGCAACATCCAATCTGTCGGACATGCCGCCGGCTCGGATTCAAGTCGTTGGCCGCTGACGCAAGAAAGCCCCCGGTTTCGGCCGGGGGTTTTTGCTATCTAAATAGTGCTATATTATCCAGGTGGCAAAGAAACTCGTCATTGCAAACTGGAAGATGTATATCGAGTCGCCCGAGGCGGCGCGGAAGTTTTTGCAGGGCCTTAAGCGCCGCAAGGGGCTTGGTGCCGAGGCATGGATTGCGGCCCCTTTTACCCTGCTCTCGCTTTTAAAGGGCATCAAACTCGGTGGGCAAACCGTCTCGGCGCACGAGGGCGCGCACACCGGCGAGGTGTCGGCACTAATGCTCAAAGAGGCGGGTGCGTCGTTTGTACTCATCGGGCATTCCGAGCGCCGCCGCCGAGTCATCGAGGGTAAAGAGGTAGAGGGTGAGAGCAATGAGGACGTGCACGCGCAGCTTGCCGCCGCGGCAAACGCGGCGCTCACCCCAGTGCTGTGTGTCGGCGAGCGCGAGCGCACTGCCGAAGGCGCGCACTTTAATTTTATAGAAGAGCAGCTCACCTCGGCACTGCGCGGTGCGCAGTCTTTGACGGCCAAGTTGGTGGTTGCCTACGAGCCGGTGTGGGCGATAGGCAAGGGGGCGGCCGATGCCATGCGGCCCGCAGAAGTTGAGGAGACGGTTATTTTTATACGAAAGACGCTGGCCGGCGTGCTCGGGCGCAAGGTGGCGCTCAAAGTGCCGATACTGTACGGCGGCTCGGTCGAGCCCGCCAATGTTGAAAGGCTGGTCGCCGAAGGCGGCGTCGACGGGTTTTTGGTCGGCCACGCGAGCGCCAAGCTTGAGCAATTTGTTGAGATTTTAAAGGCCGTTCGGGGCCCTTCCCGAAAATCATGACAGTAGAAATAAGGTCAGTGAGAGACGCCGATGTCGCGGGCAAGCGCGTGCTTATGCACGTCGATTTTGACGTGCCGATTAAAAACGGCGCGCCGGTCGATGACTTTCGCATCCGCGCCGCGCTCCCGACCGTCGCTCTGCTTAAAGAAAAGGGGGCGAAGCAAATAGTATTGATATCAAAACTGGGCCGCCCGGACGGCAAGGTTGTCGAAAATCTGCGGATGGCTCCGATACAAAAAAGACTGGGAGAGCTTATAGACATGACCGGCATCGAATTGCGGGAGAACTTGCGTTTTGACCCGCGCGAGGAGGCAAACGACCCGGAGTTTGCCAAAGAACTTGCAAGCCTCGGCGACGTGTTTGTAAACGAGGCGTTTGCCGACTCGCATCGCGCACACGCCTCGGTAGTCGGCGTCCCAAAACTTTTGCCGAGCTATGCGGGGCTGCGATTTGAGGAAGAGGTGCGCAGACTTTCTGCCGCGCTCACGCCGCCGCAAGGCTCGCTCGCCATGGTAGGCGGCGCCAAGTTTGAAACAAAAGAGCCGCTGATAAAAAAACTGCTCGGCACGTATGCGGAAGTGTTGCTCGGCGGAGCGCTAGCCAACGACCTTCTCAAAGCGCGCGGACTGCCGTTTGGCAGGTCGCTTATTTCGAACACGTCGGTAGACCCCGAGGTGGCGGCCGACGAGCGGCTGGTGGTGCCGACCGATGCGATTTTTGCCGAAACGGGTTCCAACGCGGAGCGCTCGGGGAGCGTTGTCGACATCCGCGCCAACGAAGGGATTATTGACATCGGTCCGCTCACTGCCACCGCGTGGGCGGAAAAAATTTCTAAAGCGCCGTTTGTGCTGTGGAACGGCCCGGTGGGCATCTACGAGCAGGGCTACTCGGACGGCACCGACGCTCTGGCGGCGGCGCTTGCACAAAGCGGTGTCGCGGCAGTAGTGGGCGGCGGCGACACTATAGCCGCCATACACAAACAGCGTCTCGACCCGGAAAAAGTTTTTGTATCCACCGGCGGCGGGGCGATGCTCGAATTTTTGACCGCCGGCACCCTGCCGGGGATAGAGGCTTTAAAGAGCTGAACGGATTTTTTCTGCGTTGGCTTCAAAGTTGGCGGCCTCAGCAGTGTTTTCAGTGCTCGGATATATCCAAATGTGCGCGTGCTGCACCTCGTCGCCGACAACTCTTGAGAGTATCCAATCGGTACCGAAGGCTTTTTGTTGAGCCTTCGCTATTTTTGTTGCCACTTCAAAATACTCGCCGGGGTTTGGCACGTCCCACACCCACTTGTAATGCTCCTTTGGTATTACCTGCGTGTGTCCGGGCGCTTTGGGGTGTATATCGAGGAATGCGAGGTACTTTTTGTCCTCGTATACTTTGTGAGCCGGAATTTCGCCGCGCACTATTTTGCAAAAAATGCAATCGGGCATG
>ERZ1292629.3489-Hain-H43-01um-R1-3489-length-12133-cov-13_pt1 | contig 10820 bp, 12 predicted proteins | sample MGYA00564399_ERZ1292629 | MGnify/ENA primary metagenome ERZ1292629 (study PRJEB36523, sample SAMEA6512636) | groundwater metagenome | collected 2019-01-08 | study: AquaDiva: Metagenomics assemblies of 32 groundwater samples | reverse complement strand
ATCATCTTGCGTTTCTGTATTAAATTCATTTTTAAATTTTTCAATTTCAGCTGGGATTGTTTCTAATTTTTTTAGCGCTCCTTCAATTTGTTCATCATTCAAAACTTCTGTCAATTTCAAAGCCAATTTCATAAAAAACAAATCCAAAAACATTTCACTGCTTTTCTGGACCAATTTACTTAAATTTGTTTTAGTATCCATTTTTTTATGGTGTTGTTATTTCCATAGATTTTAATTCTGTCTCAACATCATGGAGTATTTTTTCAGCTTCATATAATTTACCTTGTTCAGAATATTTAAGCGCAATCTCTCTTGCTTGCTCTAATTCAATTAAAAGACCTTCTAATTTTGATTTTTTTTCTTCTGGCAAATTAACATCGCTTATATTGGTTTTTATTATTTCTTTTGTGTTATCTATTTCATCTCTTATTACTCCCTGTTGCGCCACATTTTCAGTAGATTCCCATTCGGCTCCGTGCATTTCAGTTTGTATACCGAGTCTATCTATTTTTTGTTCCATTGCTTTTTTTGTTGCCCATTCTCCACCAACTGAAACTTTCCATGATTTTACACCTTCATTCCACCCACCACAAGCCAAAGCTACAACCGCTATAATGCCAGCAACTCTTCCAGACCTAGCTCCCATATCTCTAGCACCTGCTTGTAATGCTGGATTTCCTGCGTTTATAAGAGCATAAATATAATTCGCTATTGAAAATATTCCAGCCAAAGCCGCCATCGTTAAGCCTTTTTTATATAAAAAACTTAGCATATCATTCCCTTCTGGCTCAGAAACACTCTGCGCAAAAGCCGGCGCTTGCGTAATCGCAAAAGTTCCTGCAACAGCTACTGCTGTTTTTAATTTTTGAAATAATTCTCGCGCTTTAAGATTTTTTTTAATTTCAGTTTTAGCATTTCCATATCCTGTTTCTAATGTTTCCTGAGTTTGCAATAATTCCTCGTAAGATTTTAATGATTCTGAATCTGTATCCAAAATTTCTAATTCTTCCCTTAATTCTTTAGCGTCAATTTCAACACCTTGTTCTTTCATCGCCTCAACAACATTTTTTTCAAGTTCAGCTACTTTTTCAGATTTAGCTACACTTTCACTTTCATGGACTTGCTTTATTCCATCTGGCTCTGATTTTCTAAATTTTTCAAAAAATCCCATTATAAAAATTATAACACAACTACTATACAAAAAATCAAATTTTGTGTATCTGTGTATAACCCCAAACCCAAACCACACCCGTCGGGTGTAGTTTGGGTTTGATTAAGGGTGTTAAATTTTTTATTTCAACTTTTTCAATTCTTCGCTTCGCTTAGAAAAAAAATTGAAAAAAATATCCCCGAGCGTCTTTTCCTTGCGGAATAGATGCTCGGGGAACGCTTCCTCATGGAAGCTTAACCTCCATACTCGGCGCTTCTTCACGCGGAGCTTTGGTAGGAGCCACCCCCTCAATGCTCCATGTATCTTGTCGACCCGTCTCCGATATTTTTTCTATTGTAACGGGCTCCAACGGCCAAATTCGACCCGAAGGAGGATACGGAAACCGACTCGAAACGGACCACCTCCTGCGGCTTCTGACCCTGAGATCTACGCTTCGAGCTTCCAAACGCGCGAGGCGCTGGGAAACCTTGTCAACTCTTGTTCCAAGGTTTCCCAGCCTATTCTCAACCGACCCGAAGCGTTCGAACAAGCTACCCGCGAACTTATCCACTCTGTCGAACCTTGCGTCCTGTTCGACATTTCTCTGTTCCTGCTCAACATCCTTTTTCTTGAGCAGGACTATCTCCTGCTCGAGGGTCAGCTCTGGCTTAGACCAGAGCTTGCACTTTTTGAAAACAACCGCGAACATGATCGTGATCGCAAACGCACCCAACACAACCTTCAACCATTTTGGAATATCCATATTCGTTTCTCCTCCTGCCCCTTTGGGGCTACCGAATTGTAGAACTTGACTACCTTAATTATACCACGGCTTTTTAAAAAGTCAAATAAATGTATAACCTCTACGCACAATGTAAGCGTGAGAGTTAAATTTTTTAAATTTATCACCGAAAAACCCTTCTAAACCCTACTTACCCAAACCACACCCGTCGGGTGTAGTTTGGTTAAATAAAATCCTTGCAGCACCTACTCTCCCGCTTTCGCAGTACCATCGGCAAGGGTTAGTTTCACTACCGTATTCGGAATGGGAACGGGTGTTTCCAAACCCCTTATATAGCCACAAGGAAATTATTATTTTCATTATACCACCAATTATTACAAAATCAACCCCAATACAAACCCTATGCTAAATATTGCAATCAGCAACCATACAATTGATTTTGAAACATTAAAATATTTGATTTCCTTGATTTTTTGATAACACAATAAAAGCAAGATTAAATTTACGCCTATAAAAATGGTTCCTACAATTCCCGAAAGTCCCGCAATTTTTTCAAGCGGTAAAACCGCAAAAAATAAAATTGGAATATTTGTCAAAAACCACGCAGGCTTTTCTTTAATCTTAAAATCATCTATTAACCCTCTTTTCAAATACAGCGCCAACGCGATAAATGTTGTAAAAATATTCAAGAGCGCCAAAAGAACTCCGAGCGCGATAATTGATTGCGGTAAAATTTTTGAAAGACTTGTCAAACTTTCCTCGCTTACTTTATTTCCCAAAGCTCCAAAAACAGAAATTGTGTATAAAGCATACAACACAAAAATAATCGCCAGCGCCCAAACATTTACTCTTTTAAATAATTTCACATTTTTGCCTATTAAGTCATAAACCAAAAGCAACGATGAATAACCCGTGAATGCAAAAATCAAAATTCCATAACTAAAAAACGGAGACGCATCGCCAAAATTTTTAATGTTTGAAATAAAGTTTTGTGAATCAAAATTTGGCAGAATATAAAAACTTATCAGTAAAAATATCGCGATTAACAAAACTGATAAAATGGTCTCAATTTTTGCGATAGGATTTACTGAAAAATAAGTAATGAATCCAACAATAGCGAATAACGCCAGTTTTGTAAAAATCGGATTAATTGGAAAAATTATTGAAACAAATGTTCCTGACGCTATTAGATAAACAAGAAAAGTAAGATTAATTCCAATAAAATCAAAAAGCCACACAGGAAATTTAAATTTATGTCCAAAAAATTTAGCGACTAACCCCGGTAAATTATGTTTTTCTTCAACTTGAAAAATTATTTCTCCGTACGCCAAATGAAGAAGATGTGTAACAAGTATTAAAAACAAAAACCATAGCCAAAAAAAAATTCCGCTAGAAGCCAAAGCAAAAGGCAACACAAAAACGCCTAATCCTACTGTTGTAGATACAATTAAAAATATAGACTCAACTGTTTTTGTCATTTTTAGTCAAGCTATTCTTCTCTACTAATTTCGTTTCTACTAATTTCGTTTTGACAAATTTTTTCTTCAAAAAATGGTAGAACTGTGAGAATAATTATTGTAAAAATTGTTACAAAAAATGATTCTAAATACAACCCCTGACCAACTGACGCGCCGATTGCAGCTGTTATCCATAGCGCGCTTGCTGTTGTAACGCCAGTTAATTTTTCAGAATGATAAAAAATAAGACCCGCGCCAATAAACCCAATTCCAACAACTATGTTTGATAAAATTCTTGAACTTCCCTCAATGCCAAAATGAGTTGCAAGAACTGAAAACAATGTCGCGCCCAAACCAACCAGCGCAAAAGTTCTCAATCCAGCCTGTTTCTTAAAAAAACTTCTCTCTATTCCTATTAACGCCCCGAAAGCTCCGCCCAAAAAAAGTTTATACAAAACTTCAAAATTCTCCATTGTCTTTTTTAATTATTTCAATTAATTTTGAAACCAAAATTTTAGGGTCTGTTTCCCAAATTATTTCGCTATGCGGCTTGTGAGCTTCCGCGACAATTTCATCCATAAACATTTCTTCTCCGCCAGAATTTTTCAAAACAGCCATCTGTTTTTGTTCTTCAAATGCGATAACAAATTCATTTAATGTTCCTGTTCTTCCGCAAATAAAAATAGCGCCATCGCCTGCTCTTATTAATCTTAAATTCCTTGCTGAATAACCCTCGCCTGTATAAAAAATAATATTATGATAATCAACGGGCAAACCCATTTCCAAATGTTGCTTTGCATTTATTGCTGGCGAAAATCCAATCACAAAACCATTATTTTCAAACGCTCCTTTTGCAGACCAATACGGCAATCCTGTCGTAGCGCCTGTTATTACAATAGCGTCCTGCTCGGCTATTTCTTTTCCAATTTCGTACGCGAGTTGATTTACATTTTCAACGCAACTACTTGAAATAGCTGCTCCCGAAATTACAATTTTTATTTTTTGCATTTTTTAATTTTCCAATTCTATACGCAAAATTATTTGAGATAAACCATAACTTTATTACTAATAGGTTGCGCTCTTTTTTTTGAATTTAACTTGGCGCTTGTTTTATTTGAACGATTATGACTTACGCCAGCAGACCTTCTCATAACCTTGCCATTTTTTGTTACCCTTACTCTTTTTGACAAAGATTTTCTATTCATTTTATTTTTTTGCAATTGTTACTGATAAAAAATTCGGCTCTTTTTTAATTTCTTGAATAAATTTATAGGGCATTTCTATCATCGCTAAAAATTTTTCCAATTTATCCTTAGCAAAATCTATATGAAGTTTTTGTCTGCCCCTTAAAGACAATCTTATTTTAACAGGATTTCCATCTTCTAAAAATTCTACACCATGCTTTGCTTTTCTCTCCATATCTCCTTCACCTTCAACAAAACTTATTCTTATTTCTTTTAATTCAACTCTATGTTTTTTTTGATGTTTTTTTTCTTTTTCTAATTGATACAAAAATTTTCTAAAATCTCCCAATTTAGCCACAGGTGGATCTGAATTTTCTGTAACTAAAATCAAATCAAAATTCTTCTCTGTCGCAATCTTTTCCGCTTCAGCCAATTCATAAACTCCGACTTGCGCTCCATTTTCATCAACCAATCTTACTTTCTCTAACCTCAATTTTATTATTTTTGGATCTAACAGCTTAGCTATATTATAACAAATTATTTTAAAAATATAAAACATACTGCGCATATTAAAACATACATTAATTTGTCATTTTTCAGCCCCGAAATTTGCCTTACTAATTTCGGAAATTTTTGAATTTTTAAGGATATTTGTTATAATGTATTAATGGGGATGTATTTGGATTTTGAGGAGAAAAAGAGTATTTAGTCGCTGAACTCCCTGCTCGGGAGCAATAGAGCAAAATCATAATTGCCAACCAAAATATGGCACTTGCTTACGCTTAACCGTGAGCAACCCTGAACTGCGGTTTAGGGGCTTCAATAGAACAGGCGTCGGAAACTCTCTATTGGGGCTAAGAATTTTCCGAATAGAAAATCATTCTTCGGTTGTGGTATGATTTTCAAAATTAACTCAACCAACCTATGGATTTTTTGTTCCGCGTAAAGTCCAGAGGCAAACCAGCGGAACTATATCAGTAGAAGCTAAAACATTCTTCTTCTTCGACACCGGTTCGATACCGGTCATCTCCACAAGACACACGGTGTTTTTTGAAAAAATAATTTTATAAATAATTGATGCAAGAATGAAATCGGGGCTTTTGCCCCTCGACTCTCCTCATCTCCACACCTAATTACGAAATAAAATATATTTTATTCCGTAATTCATAATAGTTAATAATTTGGATTATTTAGAATCGTCGAAAATGCTTAAAAGTAATGCTAAAAATAATAAGTTATTTTTAGCGCCGAAAAATAAATTTTCGGCATTTTTGACATTTTCGACGCTGAAAAATATATTTTAAAATATATTTTTCAGCGTTTCTAATAATTCGCTAGCGTAAATATTTTTTGGATTAAGAAAAATAGCGTGTTGGATAAATTTTTTTGCGGTTTCAGTATTTTTGTTTTCATAATATAAAAGACCTAAATTGTAATACACTACATCATAATTTGGATTTATTTTAATTTCTTTTTTATATTCAATCTCAGCGTCTTTATATCTTTTTTGCGTTTGATATAAAAATCCTAAATTATTATGCGCCATTTGTTCTTTGGGATTTAATTCTATTGCTTTTTTGTATTCAATCTCGGATTTCATTAAATTTCCGCTAAAAAAATAAATCACGCCAAGATTAAGGCGCGCAAGAGAAGAATGCGGTGATGTTTTTATGGCGTTTTGCCAAAAACTAATCGGGGTCGCATATGTTCTAACATATAAAAAACTTACAACAGAAAAAAATAAAATGATTATTGTAAATATTATTAAATGTTTTATTTTTGAAAAATCTATTTTTTTAATCCAATCAATTTCCAAAAAAATTATAAAAAATCCAATTATTGGAAAATAAATTCTGCTTTCATGCACAATTTTGGATATTATGAATGAGGGCAAAAGCGCGACAATAAACCACACTACTCCAAAAACAATAAAATTAAATCGTTTGTTTTTTGAAAAAACAAGAGCAATAACAATTAAAATCAATCCAACAAATCCCAGTATGATAGATTGGGATAAATCATTTATATGTGGAAGGACAGACAAATTAAACGGAAAAAGTATTTTGCCTATATACGAAAAAATTGCTGGAATATGAGCAATTATTGATTGTTTAATTTCATAAAATGAAACTCCCACAAAAGAACTTAAAATAATTTTTCTCAACGCCAGCCAGAGCGCTATAATAACGCTCCAGCTTAATAAAAAACTTATTGAAGTTCTAATTTTTTTCCCGTGATTTTGTATGAATAAAATATAAAAAATAAATATAATCGGCAACACAATAGCGGTCTCTTTTGATAAAAGCGTTAATATCAAAAAAAATAAATGAGCCCCAAAAAACAAAATCGGGGATAAAAGCGTCAAAAATTTACTTTTCGGCGCTAAAAATGATAAAGCATTTTCAGCATCATTTTCAGCAACTTTGTAATTTTCAATGTTATTTTTTGAATTTTTAGTAATTATGCTCCGCGTCTTTATAAATTTAATCAAAAAAATGAAAGAAAGAATCGCAAAAATAGACCATAATGAATCAGTTCTGCCCGGAATCCACGCAACTGATTGTGTCAAAACAGGATGCGCGACAAATATAAGAGAAAATATTAAAGAAATATCTTTTTTGTATTCTAAATTTAAAAACAACAAAAAAACCAAAATGGCGCCCAATAGATGAAGCAAGAATGTTGTTAAATGAAAAAGAAAAGGAGCCGTTCCAGATAAATACGATTCAAAAAAGAAAAAGAGATGTAATATCGGACGATAAAATTGCGGAGATATAAAATCAGGTTGCTTAAAAATTTGTATTATGTTTTGAGGGTTTTGAAAAAAGTTTTGATTGTTGATAATGATTATAGAGTCATCAAGATAAGTGAGCCCGAAAAATAAAACTTGCGAATAAATCAAAAATCCTAACACGATAATACAAATATAAGGTTTCCAGCCATCAAGAAGGCTTTTTTGAATATTAAAATTCATTAGGTGAATTCTTATTATTATTTTTTATTTTTTCTCAACCTTTTTCTTTATTTTTTTAACTTTTATTTTTGTTTTCAGCGTTATTTTTTGATTGTATTGGCGATTGATTTGATAATTTGATAAATAAACATTCCGAAAAAAACAAAAAAGGCGCCCACAATAATAAACAAATGATAAACTGCGTATTTGTTCCAAATGATTACAAGAAATTTGACGAGATATAAAGCAAATGCGTTAAAAATTAAAGAACCAAATGCTGTCCAAAATAAAAACCGCGTAAATTTTACATTTGCAAAACCAGCGATATACGAACTCCACAATCTTACATAGCCCATAAATCTTGTAGCAAAAACAGTTATGTCGCCGTATTTTTTATACCAGCTTTCAAGCTTTTTACAAATTTCATTTATTCTGTTGTTGCGTTGTAATTTATTCCTTACAAATTTATTCCCGCCCCTGCCAATCAAAAAAGCAACAACACCGCCAGTAATATTACCGAGCGTTAAAACCAAAATAACAAAGACAAAAGAATATTTTTTAAGCTCTATTAAATTCCAACCTACAATATACCCAATTTCAATTGGTATTGGTATGCCAATACTTTCAACAAACATATTCAAAAACGCTCCGAATAATCCGAACTGCTTAAAAAAATAAAAAAAATTATAAAGTATTAATTCTATCATTTTATTTTGATTCAACTAATACTGCTTAAGCGCCCTGCTTACTTCGCGTTCAAAATCCCTTTTTTTAATTTTCTCTCGCTTTTCAAATTTTTTCATTCCTTTCGCTAGCGCGATTTCAACTTTGACCAACCCTTTTTTTATAAAAACTTTTAATGGAACAATCGTTAATCCTTTTTCTTTTAACTTGCCAATTAAAAGATTAATCTGTTTTTTATGTAATAATAATTTTCGCGCTCTGTTTTCATCATATTCTTTCGGGGTATTTTTTGGCTGATACGGCGGAATCTGAAAATTCATCAAATATAATTCATCGCCATAATTTGATATATAGCTTCCAGATAAATTGCCCCTTCCAATTTTTATTGATTTAACTTCAAATCCCTTCAGCTCAATGCCTGCTACAAATTTATCGAGAATTTCATAATGAAATCCCACACCACGATTTTGTATTGAAACACCCTGCCTCATTAAATAAATTTTAACTCCAAACGCAAAATACTGAACCCTAAACAAAGCTACAAAAATAAAGTTTTTTGGCGTTTTGTTTTATAATTGAATTATGAAGAAAGTATGGGCGCATTATTTATTTAAAGATTTACTTGGATTGATTTTGGTATTTTTGACAATTTTTATAATTTTAGCTAATTTTGGAGGCGGCGGGACAATCGGAAATGATTTAAACTTTTTTGTAGAAAATACTTTTGGATTTTCAAAATATTTTATAACATTATTCATCGCGCTTTTGGGAGTTTTGATAATTTTAGATATAAAACCGCTAAAAAAAATTAAGTGGCTCATTTCTTGTTCTTTATTTCTTATTTCAATAATCACTTATTTAGCATTTTTTAAAAACGGCGGGGAAGTTGGAAATTTTATAATTTTTTTTCAAGAATCTATCGGAAAAACAGGGCTTTTACTACTTATGGTTTTGTTTGATTTAGTTGCGATTATTTTGCTCTTTGGAAAATCAATTATAGAACTCGTAAAAAGTTTGCGAGGCTCTGGATTAAAAGGATTAAAATTGCCTGATATAAAAATTTTTGGCGCAGATACAAAGCTTGAGCCTGAACCAACAAATCCTGAACCAACAAAACCTGAAACTCAATTTGAACCAAGGATTAATTCATTTATAAAAAAAGGTGACAAAAACGCAAAGCCATTAGAAGATATAAAATTAAAAAAACTTCCGCTAAAAACGAATTATACTCTTCCTCCGATAACTCTCTTAGAAAAAAAAGATGAAGTTCCTGAAAGCGGCGACATAAGAAATAACATTCAAATCATAAAAAGAACGCTATCTAATTTTGGAATCAGCGTTGAAGTAGAAGAAATAACAATCGGTCCAACAATCACCCGTTACGGAATTAAACTCGCAGAAGGCGTAAAAATATCAAAAATTTTAGCGCTACAAAATGATTTGGCTCTTAATTTAGCCGCACATAGTATAAGAATGGAAGCGCCAATTGCCGGAAAATCGCTTGTTGGGATTGAAATGCCAAACCAAAAAATCGCTAAGGTTAGATTGAGAAATCTTGTTGAAGAACCAGAATTTTTTGACAATGAAAGTTTGCTTCATTTTCCAGTTGGCAGAATGGTTGCAGGAGAATCATTTTTTTCCGATTTGGCGCTTATGCCACATTTAATAATCGCTGGAACAACTGGCTCTGGAAAATCAATGTTTATACATTCGCTAATACTTTCTCTTCTTTTAAAAAATACTCCGGAAACATTAAATTTTATTCTTGTTGACCCAAAAAGAGTTGAGTTAATTAGATATGAAAATATCCCGCATCTTTTAATGGAACCGGTGTTAGACCCCAAAAAAGTTGTTAATGTTATGCAGTGGTTAATTCGTGAAATGGAAGAAAGATTTTTGCTGTTTCAAGAAAATAAAGTTCGCGATTTGTATTCATATAATAAATTGATGATTTCCAAAAAACAAAACCATATGCCGAGAATTGTTTTAATAATTGACGAAATGGCTGATTTAATGCTATCACACGGAGCGGCTATTGAATCGTCTATTGTTAGATTGACTCAAATGGCGCGAGCGACAGGAATTCATTTGGTTTTAGCAACGCAAAGACCATCGGTTGATGTTGTAACAGGATTGATAAAGGCTAATATTCCAAACAGAATTTGTTTTAAGGTTGCGTCTCAAATTGATTCGCGAACAGTTTTAGATTTTGGAGGCGCTGAAAAATTATTGGGTTCAGGCGATATGCTTTTTGTAAGCACACGATTTATGGGAACAAAAAGAATTCAAGCTCCATTAGCATCTGAAAAAGAAATGTTAAATATTACTGATTACTGGAAAGAGCAATCAGGAGATGAAATAGAATATCCGATTGATTTTATGAAAAAAATTGATATCAATAAACTTGAATCAAAAGAATTGGGTGGCAGAGACGACGGAGATGACGACGAACTAATGCAAGAGGCTTATAGATTGATAGTTAGCACAGGAAAAGCTTCAACTTCATTCTTGCAAAGAAAATTAAGGGTTGGTTACGCGCGCGCGGCTCGCATTTTAGATGCATTGGAAGAAAAAGGAGTTGTAAGCGAAGCAGAAGGAACAAAACCGCGAAAAGTACTTTTAGAAAACTTAGAAAATTTCGAAGAATAAT
>ERZ1292629.4106-Hain-H43-01um-R1-4106-length-10822-cov-5_pt1 | contig 10822 bp, 12 predicted proteins | sample MGYA00564399_ERZ1292629 | MGnify/ENA primary metagenome ERZ1292629 (study PRJEB36523, sample SAMEA6512636) | groundwater metagenome | collected 2019-01-08 | study: AquaDiva: Metagenomics assemblies of 32 groundwater samples | reverse complement strand
AACGATTGGCGTGGTGGGAACGGGGCGGATTGGTCGGCATGCGATTGGGATTGCCAAGGGTTTTGGCATGCAGGTGCTTGGTTATGACCCGTTTCCTAATCAAGCCTTAGCCCAAGAGCTTGGTTTTACCTACTTGTCTTTGCCGCAACTCTTAGCCAAGAGCGATGTGATTACTCTCCATGTGCCTTATGCCAAAGAAACACATCATCTCATCAATACCGAAACCCTAAAACAAATGAAACCCGGCGCTTACCTAATTAATACCAGTCGTGGGGCCGTGGTGGAGACCGAAGCTTTAATTCCGGCGCTTAAATCTGGGCAACTGGGTGGCGTGGGGATGGATGTGTTTGAGGAGGAGAAAGTAATCTTCAACGAAGCTGACTTTTTGGCTCGGGGTGATAATGAGCTGCATAATTGGCGGACGATTATTGCAAATCATGTTTTGATTGATTTGCCCAATGTGATCGTAACGCCGCACAATGCCTTCAATACCACCGAGGCGATTAAGCGGATTTTAGAAACTACCGCCGAGAATATTAAGACCTTTTTGGCCGGTAATCCTGCCAATACAGTGAAGTGAGTCCTCGGGGCTTGACAACCGTGGGGCAAAAAAGCTAAGATACCAAGCGTAGTTTTTCGTCGTTTTCTTGCCAGAGAAGCATTTGACTTTAGGCAAAAAAAAGCGAACCGAAAAGCGGTCGTTTTATAAGTTAGTCAAGCAAATAGCTAAATGGCAAAGAGAATTTATGTAGGCGGCTTGTCTTATGGCACCAGCGAGACCACCCTCCGCGAGCACTTTTCGCAAGCGGGATCGGTGACCTCAGCCAGTGTGATCATGGACAAGATGACCGGACGCTCCAAAGGCTTCGGTTTCGTCGAAATGGCTACTGACGAGGAGGCCGATAAGGCCATCTCTACCCTCAATGGGGTAGAGCTCGAAGGTCGCAAGCTGACGGTGAACGAAGCTCGCCCAATGGAGCCCCGCGCTCCGGGTGGTGATCGTCCCCGCCGCAACACCTGGTAAGGTGTTAAAAAAATCCCCCCAATTGGGGGGATTTTTTTATTCTGGGGCGGCTTCGAGTTTAATCTGCAGGGTTTTGGTTTGACCCTTATGCCACACTTTTACCGCCACCGTTTCACCCACCTCGTGACGGCGCACCAGCGCGGCCAAGCTTTTGTCGGCCTCTAGTTTGACCCCGGCAAGCTCGAGGATAATATCATTTTCCACAATCCCAGCTTTGTCGGCCGGTGAACCGGGGATGACCGCCAAATCTTCCGCTTTCTCACCTCTAAGTACCAAGGCGCCGTAATCAACCGAAAGTTTGTTTTTTTCTTTCATGGCTGGGGTTACGGCTACATATCTAATTCCTAAATAGGGTCGGACAATTTTATTGTTCTTTTGAACTGATTCCACTACACCGCGGACCACATTGGCTGGTAGGGCAAAGCCAATATTTTCTGAACCACGCGCCACGGCCACATTAACGCCAACCACTCTGCCTCGCAGGTCGAGCAAAGGACCACCAGAATTGCCGGGATTAATGGCGGCATCGGTTTGGATTACTTCATCGAGCGTTTCTGACTCACCCAAACCACTGGAGGCGGTAATCGAGCGATATAGACCAGAAACTACGCCTACCGAAACCGTGTTTTTGAACTCACCCAAAGCGTAACCAATGGCGATGGCGGTTTGTCCCACCTTAACCTCATCAGAATCATCAAATTGCAAGTAGGGGAAGGTGCCGCCGCCCTTAACCTTAAGCACGGCAATATCAAGGAGGGGATCTTTAGCCAAAACTTCAACCTCATGTTTTTTGCCATCAGCCGTGATGGCGGTGTAATCGGCGGTGGTATCGGAAACCACATGACGATTGGTAATGATATGACCTTCGGCCGATACAAAGAAGCCCGTGCCCCCGCCCACCTCGCGCCGCTCGGTGCCACCCGAGCGTTCTCTGGGGACTTGGAAGTCAAATGGTCCAAAGTTAAATAGAGGGGTGTCACCAAATAAATCGCCGAAAGGATTAAAGTTGTCAAAATACCGTTCAATCACCGGCACATCTTTGGTGATAATAATCGAAACCACGGCCGGTGTGGCCTTAGCGACAGCGTCTACCACCAAGGCTTCTTGAGAAAAAAGGTTGGGGGTAGTAGCCGAATCTTCGCGCGAGTTGCCCAAAACACGATTTAATTCTTCGGTGAGATAATGGGAGGCAAAATAATGAAATATCCGATCACGCTGGGTGGCCACGACCACGGTGGCCGCCGCCACAATAATTACAGTGGTGACCAAGCTCGACACCAAAACAATAAAGATATTTTTATTATTGATCATAGTGGCCTAAATTTTAGACTTTTCCCCTTGCGGGTCAAGGGGGTTTTTGCTAGAGTTTAACTTGGACAAAGTACCTGGTTTGTGGTCTCCGGGACGGCTTCTGGTAGCACAAACCTCAAAACAAGGATGGTCACATGAGTGGAAGTAATGAATCGCGGTATGTGAGGGTTAGGAATAACCTTCTGGTGGGAGCGCCGAGCGACCTAAAGTGGCTGAACGACATCAGGAGGATTCTTCACCCCACTGGTCCCTACTATGTTAGGGAAAAAGGCAGTGGTTCGGTGGACCTGTCTTTTGGAGAAAACGGAAAGGTTGTTTTGAGGAGGGTTCCTGCTTGTTTGGTGGAGCCGGTTCGGCTTCAGGTTTCCCTTTGATTATGTTTGTACAGCCCCGACTCACGAAGTGAGTCGGGGCTGATTTGTGTTTGTTTAAAGTTTTTTGGGAAAATAATCAGCCGCGGCCTTTTGTAAATATTCTTCTAGTTTGGCGCGGGTGAGGAGGCCGCGCTGGGCGCCGATTTCTTGCACTACGCTCATGGAATTGATTGGTCCCCAGCGGAGCGCGGTTTCTAAACTTTCTCCCAGCGCAAGGGCGGCGGTAACGGTCGCCGAGAAGGCGTCACCGGCACCGGTGCGCTCGAGGGGTGGTTTAGGGTCAGGATATGGCGGCATAAACCATCCGCCAGTTGGCGGATCGCCATCAGCTAAGGCGTAAGCTCCCTTTGGGCCATCAGTGATCACCACAATTTTTGGTCCCAATTCATGAATTTTGACTAACAAGTCTTTAATATTTATATCATTCGTTTCCAGCCGCAATATTCGTTTCGCTTCATCGGTATTACAGAAGAAAATTTCGGTGCGCTTATAGATACCAGCCAAGGCCTCGGTGCCCATTTTCATCTGGAAGGTGCCGGGTTGGAAGGCGAGCTTGATTTCTGGATTGGCAACCAAATATTTTTCAATGGCTTGATGGTATTCGGTGGTATGCTCACCAAGCGAGCTTAAGTAGATCCAGCGTGGCGGTTCAAGACTTGGAAATTGATAAGGATAAGCCTCGTGTTTGATGAGAATGGTACGGTCGTCTTCGTACCAGAGCACATAATGATAATTAGTTTGGTGATCTGCGTGTTTGGCGACAAAACGAGAATCAATTTGCTCGCGGTTGAGGGTGGCCAAAACCTCTTGGCCATTGGTGTCGGCGCCGATATTGGTGATTAGGGCGGTTTGGAGACCAAGCCGGGCGGCGGCGCAGGCGGCATTGGGGCTATTGCCCACCGCCGGTATTACGGTGACCGATTCATAAGGAATTTTGGTGGCAAAAGGGAGGCAAATCTCGCAATTTTCGTGATTGATGGTGCAATGCACCTCGGCTTCTTTAAGCCTAATAAAAGCATCGGTGACCACATCGCCAATCGCCACGAAGTCGAAATTTTTAGTCATGGGGAGAGTATAGCAAAAATTTGTGTTATGATTAAAACATCGATTAATTATGGGATCCCTACTATTTTATTCAGTATCATCAGAAAAAGCAGTTAATCAGCCTTCAGACAAAAATTTGTTGGGCAACTTTATTGAGGAAAACGGCAAGCGCGTTGAAGGAGAAATGGAGTTTGCGGCTGGCATGTCTGGCCTCTTTTTCCTAGCGGCGGCTAACTTGGTTGGGATAGAAGCCTTAAACCACCTGCGAGAACCGGAACTGGGCCATGGCTATTTGTCTAAAAAAGAGGCTCAAGAAGCGATTGTTGGGTTAAAAGCAAAATTAGACCCCGCAAACGAAGCCAGTAAGCAAGAAATTTCGGCCTTGGTAACTGAGTTTGATCTTGATCCCGAACAGTTTCAAGAAGATTCGAAGACTTTAATTGAATTGCTCGAGGGTTGCTTAGAAAATGGTGGGGAACCCTTCACCAGTTATCACGAATGAAAAGATAAAGAGACGAAATGAAATATCAAACTTTTTTATTTGTAGTTTTGATTGTTTTTGTTTTGCTGATTTTAACTCAAATTATCGGGGTGTCTTGGAAAAGTAAGGTTTTATCAGAATGGTGCCAGCCGGCCGAGGTTAATTACGATTCTTTCGGTCCTTATTGCTTGAGAATTATCAAGCAGACGAAAACTCTAGGAAGCAGTTTGATCATGGCTATTGTCAATCAGGGTAATTATCAGAGTGGTGATTATGGTTACACTCTTAACTATCCTTTTAATAATTTTTCGGGAGAGTATGACCAAGAAACTACGGTAATTTGGCAAAACAACGGGATCGAGATTTCCTTTCCGGAACCAGATAAATTAAGGCTGTTTATTCCTAAAGATAGTTTTATTGGTGGGAGATAAAGTAAATTTATGAAAACCCTGCGTGAATGTTTGGCGGAGGCGAGAGAAAAGAAGGTGGCGATTGGTCACTTTAATATCTCTAATCTTGAGACCCTGTGGGCGATTTTTAATGCAGCCAGGAAATTAAGTTTGCCCGTGATCATTGGTGTTTCCGAGGGCGAGCGTGATTTTATTGGCGTGCGGCAGGTGGCGGCTCTGGTGCGGAGTTTGCGCGAGGAGTTTGATTACCCGATTTTTCTTAATGCCGACCACACCTACTCGGCGGAACGGGTGAAGGAGGCGATTGATGCCCATTTTGATGCCGCCATCTTCGACGGCGCGCAGTTGTCTTATGAAGAAAATGTAGCGATGGCGAAGGAATGTGTGGCCTATGCTCGCGCCAAGAATCCAGAAATTATTGTGGAAGGGGAACTTGGCTATATTGGCACTTCGTCGAAGTTGCTTGATGAATTACCCGAAGGTGTGGCCACCGGTGATGATCTCACTAAGCCAGAAGTGGCGGCAAAGTTTGTGGAAGAAACGGGGGTGGATCTCTTGGCGCCAGCGGTGGGCAATATCCACGGGATGCTTAAGGGTCACCCTGATCCGGCCCTAAACATTGGCCGCGTGCAAGAGATTTCACGCGCGGTGAACGCGCCCCTCGTGCTTCATGGTGCCTCTGGTAATCAAGATGAAGAAATTAAAGCGGCCATTGCCGCTGGGGTAGCGATTGTGCATGTCAACACCGAGCTCCGCGTGGCTTATCGCGATGCGCTTAAAATCGCTCTTCAAGAAAATCCTGACGAAGTGACACCCCATAAACTCATGAAACCCGTTATTGCCGCCGTCGAGGCCGTTGTCGAGAAAAAGTTGAAAGTTTTCAATAATATAGCCAAAATTTGACTTTTCTAGTTAGGCGTGATAGCCTATCAGCGACAAGTTCTTTGATGGTTCGCCTGACTACTCGTTGTGGTTAAGGTCCGCTATCGCACAAAGGGAGATGAAACATGGTTAATGCTGGTCAATCCTGGGAATTGATGGGGATGTTGGGTAAGGGTATTGATTGGGAAAAGCTGGGACTTGACCCCCAAACTGTGGTTGAGGGTCGTGAGGCTCGAAATCGTGCGGTGGAAGAGTTTAGGCTTTTTCTTGAAAACGGTTGCCGGATCGAAATTGGTGGACTGATGGTGCCGGTTCCTGCGTTTGATCCAGTTCAGATTCTTGGTAAAGGTCATAGTCTGGTTGTTGCTGATCACGATGTGTGCAACGACGGGTTGACGGAGATTGATTTCGGCCGGGTTGATTTAGTAACTTGCCTCGAAGGTGAGGAAACTTCGATCACCGGCGAAGTCAAACTTGAGCGACTCAAGAAAAGTGGTTTCATCCGTTATGGCGCCAATGTGGGTTGGGGACTCTGGCAGGATTATCAGGCACGGAAAGAAAACAGTGTGCTCGAAACTCTGTATCGCCTGCGGAAAATCACTTACCTCGATTTCCCGGGCGATGTCATTCTGACGCCGGCTGGCGACCGCGCTGTTCTGTGTCTTTGCCGCGGCGAGGCGGGGTGGCGCTGGAGCCTCTCTTGGCTCGAGCGCGATTGGGATGCGGCTGATGTCTCCGCTGTCTCGCGAGTAGCTTCTGGAACTTAGAACCTTGGGCCCTTTGGATCAATTCCTTTTGAACTTTGATCCTTTGGCCCTTGGTTCTTCTGCCGCTCCGATTTACATTGGAGCGGCTTTTCTGTAAACTAGATTCGGTAGTAGGGGAATAGTCACCGGCGGTCAACACCGGCCCAAGCGGTTGGACAGGCTTCCGGCTCCCGAACCCAGTATCCAGTTATCGAGAGCGTCTGCGGTCAAGGACTGACCATTTGGTTGGGTAGGCTTCAGGCGGAGTGGTAACTGGGGAAACTTCAAAAAATGAAGCTACTTGGTACCGAGCACTGGTGCACTTTTAGGTGCCAAATAAGATTCAACCGTGAATAGGCCTTCGGTGGCCCACAAGCGGTGGTGATATGGATGGTGTTCGGCACATTTTCTGACGCCGGATGGCAACCGCAATGTTCTGTGTCTTTACCGCGACAAGGCGGAGTGGCACTGGAACCTCAATTGGCTCGAGAACGATTGGGATGCGGCTAATGTCTCCGCTGTCTCGCAAATCGCTTTATTTTTCTCCTGCTCATTTCGGGCGGGAGTTTTTCTTTACTTTTTTCTGTTCTTCATTATACTAAACGGCTTATGGTCAAATTGGCGGCGGAACCGCGACAAATCTTTGGTAAAAAGCTTAAAACGGCTCGCGAGGGCGGTAAATTGCCGGTGGTTGCTTACGGACACAAAGAGCGGCCCACGGCTTTGTTTGTGGATCTGGCTAATTTCAAAAAAGTTTTGAAACAGGCGGGCGAGTCCTCGGTGGTAACTCTTGAGATTGGTAAGGAGGAGAAGGATGTTTTAATTAATGAGGTGGCCGTTCATCCCGTAACTAGCGAGCCAGTTCACGCTGATTTTTATGTCATTGAGAAGGGGAAGGTGTTGCAAGTTAAGGTGCCGCTTGAGTTTACCGGCACTTCAGAGGCGGTTAAGAATTTGGGCGGCGTTTTGGTAAAAGTGCTCTATGAGTTGGAGATTGAGGCTTTACCGAAGGATTTACCCCATCAAATTAAGGTGGATATTGGTTTACTTTCCACGCTTGAGAGCCGGGTTTTGGTTTCTGATTTAAAGTTGTCTGCTGGGGTCAAGGCTTTGGTTAAAGGTGAAGAAGTGGTGGCCGCTATTACAACCGTGCAGGAGGAGAAGGAAGAGACGCCGGTGGATCTCTCGGCGATTGAGGTAGAGAAGAAGGGTAAGAAGGAGGAAGAGGGAGCAACTGGAGAAACCCCGGCACCAGCAACAGAGGCAGAAAAGAAAGAGAAGAAATAATTCTCGCCTATGATATAATCGTCAGAATGAGACGGTTTTTGGCGGTTTTTTTATTTTTTTTGGTGTTTAGTTCACCATTTTTGACGATTCAAGTTGGTGCCCAAGTTGCTGGTCAGATTAATGTAGAACAAAGGCGCAAAGAACTGGAGGCCGAACTGGCGCGAGTGGAAGCCGAAATTTTGGTCCAAACGGCTAAGCTCGGGGTAACACAAAAAGAGGGGGCGTCACTCGAGCGTGACTTGAAGATTATTGAATATGAACTCAATCAGTCGCGGCTAAAAATTAAGGCCAAAAAACTAGAAATTGAGCAATTGGGCGGTGATATTGTGAAAAAGGAGGGGAAGATTGGTGATCTCAAAACCAGAATTAGTCGTCAACAGGTGTCCTTGGCCGAACTTTTGCGCCAAGTGCGCGATTCTGAGAATCTCTCTTTGGTTGAAATTTTATTAGATGAACCAACGGTGTCGGGGGTTTTTTCTAATGTTGATTCTTTTGTCTCGGTGCAAGACGCTTTGCATCGTTCTTTTGACGCTTTGCGCACCGATAAGGTTGAGACCGAAACGGAAAAAGCTTCGTTAGAAAAAAAGCGCGCGGCCGAACTTGATGCCAAAAAGGTGATCGAAGCCGAAGAGGCCAAAATTAAGGCTAATGAAGCCGAGAAGCGGCGCTTGCTTGGTTTGAACAAAACCGAACAAACCAATTATAAACAAGTAATTGCCGCGCGCGAACGGCGGAAAATTGAAATTAGAAGTGCTTTGTTCCAACTCCGTGGTTCGACGGCGATTTCTTTTGGCCAAGCGCTGGAGTATGCCACGGTGGTGTCTAGGGCCACGGGAGTGCGCCCCGCCTTTATTATGGCTATCTTGACTCAAGAATCTAATTTGGGTCAAAATGTGGGTACTTGTAATCGGCCGGGCGATCCGCCGGCCAAGCAATGGCGCGCGATTATGAAGCCAGAACGCGACCTCCAACCTTTTATCAAGATTACTAGCGAATTGGGGATTTCGCCCGAAGGTTTGCCTCTCTCTTGCCCCATGGCAGGTGGTTGGGGCGGAGCGATGGGGCCATCGCAATTTATCCCTTCTACTTGGATGATTTATAAAGACCGGATTGCCGTGGCCACGGGTAATCGACCGCCAAATCCATGGTTACCACAAGACGCTTTTGCTGCCACCGGTATTTATGTGGCCGATTTGGGGGCCGATGCGGGCGGATTTACGGCCGAGCGCACGGCGGCACTCAAGTATTATGCTGGCGGCAATTGGTCCAAACCGTCCAATGCCTTTTATGGTGACTCGGTGATGCGGATTACCACTAATTACCAAACCCTTATTGATACCTTGACGGCAAAATAATCTTGTGGTAGCTTTGGAGTTGGTCTTTTGAAAGGAGAAAAAATGAGGCGAGTAATAGCCTTGGCACTGGCGGTTATTGTGGGCTTTGGTGGGTGCGTGGTGGTAGAAGGTGAGAAGCATGGCCCCAATGGGACCATCAAGTATCACGGCTGGGTGCCGGCCGAGTACTTGGCCACTGATCCGACTGTGGTGGGGGCCAACGCCACCTCGAGAGCAAGTTGGTATAAATGTAGTCGATGCTATCGTTGGGTAGACCGATATCATCGGTGTTACTGATCAAAAAGGAGGAAAAATATGGTTTTTGCTAGCGGGAGCGTCACACAAGTTGACGACTCCCGCTTTTTTGTTTAAGCTTGGCAGAATCATGCAAAAAGAGATTCATCCCCAATTTTTTAAAGCCGCGCAGGTTAAGTGTGCCTGCGGTGAGAGTTTTGCGGTGGGTTCTACCCAAGAGAAGATTAGCGTCGAAATTTGCAGTGCTTGCCACCCCTTCTTCTCTGGGAATGAGAAAATTATTGATACTGCCGGTCGGGTAGAACGGTTCAAAAAGCGTTCGGTGGCCGGATCCGCTAAGTCTAAGCCTAAAAAAGCTAAGTAAATGAACCGCGAGGATCTAATGGTGGATCCTCGGGTCAACTTCCTCTTGCCGCGTTACGATGAGTTAGAGGCGAAGATCCAGGAGACCCAAAACTTAATTACTGCCGAGCCCGAGATGGCCGAACTCGCTCGGGCAGATTTGCTTGCGCTCCAAACGGAGAAAGATTCTTTGCTGGCTCAAGTTGCCGCTATTTTAGGCAAGACTAAATCGGCCAAAGGCGGATCGTCTGACCAATCGCTTGGCGCTTGGTCGGGGGTAATTATGGAGTTGAGAGCGGGCGCCGGCGGTGATGAGGCGCTCCTTTTTGCGCAAACTCTGGCCGAGATGTATGAGAAGTTTGCCAAGAGTCAGGGCTGGAACTTTGCCGTGATTGATGATTTGGTATTTGAGATTACGGGCGATGAGGTTTATGAGAAATTAAGGTTTGAAACGGGGGTGCACCGCGTTCAGCGCGTGCCAGTGACCGAGAAGCAGGGTCGGATCCATACCTCCACGGTGACGGAGGCGATTATCCCTTTGCGTGAGGTCAAGAATTTTTCCGTCAATCCTAATGATTTAGAAATTACCTTCTCACGCTCGGGCGGCGCTGGGGGGCAAAATGTGAATAAAGTAGAAACGGCGGTGCGGATTCTCCATAAGCCTACAGGGCTGGTGGTGCGCTCGCAGAATGAGCGAAGTCAGGCGCGCAATAAGGATAAAGCCTTAGAAATTTTGTCTAATAAATTGGCCAATGCTGATGCCGAGAAGCGCGAGGCCGAGGCCTCGGCCGAGCGCAAGAATCAGATTGGCACCGGCGATCGCTCCGAGAAAATTAGAACTTATAATTATGTCCAAGATCGGCTCACCGATCATCGGCTCAAAGAGTCTTGGCATAATTTACCCAAAATCTTTGAAGGTAATTTGGCGCCGGTGATTGAACGCTTGCAAAGTGTGGATAAACTCCCTCCCGCCGCAGAAAACGAAGTGGTATAATTTTGGTGTGCTTAAGCGTCACGCGCGTCATGCCTTCCACCTCCTCTCTTTAGCTTTGCTTTTTTTTGTCGTCACCGCCGGCCTCATTTATTCTTCACGCCCAAAACCCACCGAGGCAGAAGAGGGCGACATTCAAGTTGCCGGATCGCTTTATGGTAATGCTTGGAGTTCCAACATTGGATGGATTACTTTTGGAACCGCAGAAAACCCCATGGTTGCTATTGGTGAGGATGGTAGTTTTTCTGGCTACGCTTGGAGCTCTAATGTTGGTTGGATTAGGTTTTATCCGGATTGGTTGGGGTACAATGGCGCCGCTGTGGGTCCAGATCGACACGGCG